>Ga0114922_10006540_pt1 | contig 10692 bp, 6 predicted proteins | sample AartaG_FD_100975 | JGI IMG/M metagenome (GOLD analysis project Ga0114922, IMG submission 100975) | Deep subsurface microbial communities from Aarhus Bay to uncover new lineages of life (NeLLi) - Aarhus_00045 metaG | ecosystem: Environmental > Aquatic > Marine > Oceanic > Sediment | place: Aarhus...
TATTTGTAGCGCCAAAGCTGAGCGAGAAACTGATACTTTTGATACCTTCGTGGAGTCATCTTGGTACTATGCACGTTATTGCTGTAATGATTTGAATACTGCTATGCTGGATGATCGCGCTAATTATTGGACACCGGTAGATCAATACATCGGTGGTGTGGAACATGCAATCATGCATCTTTTATATGCTCGGTTCATTCATAAAGTTATCCGTGATCAAGGCTTGCTTAGTTCTGATGAGCCGTTCACTAATTTATTTACTCAAGGCATGGTATTAAAAGACGGTGCGAAAATGTCTAAATCCAGGGGTAATACAGTGTCACCGCAGGAAATAATAGATAAATTCGGAGCTGATACTGCGCGGCTATTTATAATTTTTGCGGCTCCACCAGATCAGTCTTTAGAATGGTCCGATCACGGAGTAGAGGGTGCTTATCGTTTTCTGAAAAAACTCTGGAGTTTTGCTTACATTAATAGAGAGTTGTTACAGAAGATTAATCAGGGCGAGCAGCAAATAATTGATATTAGTAAAGCTACTTCACAGCAATTAGCAGTTCGAAGGCAGATTCATGAAGTATTACAACAAGCAAATCAGGACATGAAACGTTTACAGTTAAACACAGTTATTTCTGCGGTAATGAAATTATTTAATTTGTTACAAAAAATATCAGACGATGAAAAAAATTCTTTACTTATTAGCGAAGGTTTCAGTATTTTGTTACGTGTACTAGCGCCAATAACACCACATATTACTTATGCTATTTGGAATGAATTAAAATACCAAGGTGATATTTTGAATGTCGAATGGCCTGAAGTAGCGAAACATGCTTTAAAAACTGATACTATTGAGATGATGGTACAGGTTAATGGTAAATTGCGAGGAAAAATTGAAGTTGCGGTAAGCGCGGAGCAAAAAAATATTGAGGAAACTGCGTTAAATAATAATAACGTGAAGCGTTTTATAAAAAATAAAGCAATTAAAAAAGTTATTGTAGTTCCTAAAAGATTAGTGAATATTGTAATATGAAAATTGTATCCATCTTAATTATTTGTATACTGTGTTTTCTTCCAGCTTGTGGATTTAAGTTATATAGCAAAGAGAAATTACCACCACAGTTGCATACACTATACTTACAGTCTGATAATCCTTACGGACAGTTCGAAACCGATCTAAAACATTCTTTTAAAACTATGGGAATAAATTTCACTGATCTTCAAAAACAAGCGCCGATTACTCTAAAAATTATTAATACTAATTTTTCTCATGATAATCTTAATGCCGTATCTAGTTCACAGGCTACTGTTTATAATTTTACCTACAATGTAACATTTAATCTTCTTGACTCGCACAGTAAACCTATCATTAGCTCGCAAACTGTGAAATCCGATCGCACGTTAACTCTTAATCCCAATGAAGTGATAGATGCTAATCCCGAAGTTGATACTCTGAAACAGGAAATGCAAAGGGAATTAATTTTCAAAATTCTAAATCGCTTAAGTTCAAAGAATGCTTGGCGAGTTTTAAAGGTAGTTCATAAAAAGCATGAAACTATATCAAAATCAATTACCACAACATCTAAAAAATAATCTTGCTTCAATTTATCTAATAAGTGGAGACGAACCGTTATTAATTGAAGAAACCAAGCATGATATTCGTAAACATGCTTACGATAATGGTTATCAAGAACGCAAATATTTACAAGTAGACAAAAATTTCAAATGGCAGGATCTATTAACTGTTGCTAATAATTTATCGCTATTTAGTGAGCGGACTTTGATTGAACTTAATATTCCTAATGCCAAACCTGGAGATGCTGGTAGTAAAGTTTTGCAGTCATATGCGCAAAATCCACCAGGCGATAAAATATTGGTGATAACTACCAGCAGATTAGATGCCGCTTTACTAAAAAGTTCTTGGTTTAAAGCGCTGGAGAGTAAGGGCGTATATATACCAATATGGCCAATAGATGTGGCAAAATTGCCACAATGGATTGCTCAACGATTACATCGAAACGGATTAAAAACTGATTCTTCTGGGCTTAAATTACTAACAGAATATGTTGAGGGAAATTTGTTAGCTGCAGTTCAGGAGATAGAAAAATTACGATTATTATATGGCGGTGGCACATTAAGTATGCAACAAATAGCTGCGTCTATCGCTGATAATTCGCGTTTTAATATTTTTGATTTAGCAGATAATGTTTTAAAAAGTGACCACAAAAAAGTAATTCATATTTTGGGTTGCCTAAAAAATGAAAAAGTAGAACCGTCGTTGATTTTATGGGTTTTAGCAAAAGAATTACGTGATCTTGCCATCATGGCTCAAAGTATGCAGCAGAATCATTCTGCCGATCAGGTTATGCAACAATTTCATATTCGCCAACAACGCAAACCGTATGTAAAACGCGTTTTGCAATTACACAGCTATAAAAAAATTCTAAATATGTTACAACAGTGTGCGCAGCTTGATCGCATAATCAAGGGTGTTGATGTAGGTAGCATTTGGGATGAATTTGAGAAGTTATGTATGGTTATTTAATTTTTAATTCGTACTATGGTTAGCGATATTTTTCTAAAATTTAAATTTTATAAACAAGTTTTCTAAATTGAATAGCTTATTTTACTATCGTGACTGTTATCTGAGTCGGAATCAGATAAGGTCATATTACTATTTTCTAAATTTGTCTCTTCGCTAGAAGCTCTAAAAAATGAAAATGGGTTCATTAAACTAGTAAAACTTAGCCTTCTTCCTTGTGGTATCGTTTCAGATGCAACTTGCTCAGATCGGTAAAAAATAGAAAACGGATTCATTAAGCTAGCAAAGCTAGGCCTTCTAGAAAGTTGCGGTTGGCCTTGCTCAGTTTGGTTAATGTCCTCACTAGATTCCAATCCCTGACTTGATGACGTTGTTATCTCTGAAAGTTCCTCAGCACTACTAGATTCGACATTTGTTTCCTGTTCATCTCTACCGCTTAATCCCGCTAATCTTGAGCAACAATTGGTTAACTTATCAATAGCATAATTAGCTATGTTATATAAGCCACATGTGCAGCGATTGATGATATAAAATATATTTCTGGAAGTGTAAGTTATACAAATACTTAATAAAAAATAGAAAAACCATGGAAGAAGAGAAGCTAATCCTACTACTTCCCCGGCAATAAATAGTCCAAAAATACCCCAACCGTTGCACGTGGTTACGTATTTACAAATTAATACCGGAAGCAAAACCGAACTGATAAGTCCGATACAATATGGATATAGAATAAGGAGGGTAGTGAGAACTTCGGCACAATTGCAGCAGGTAATATCAAAAGCATTCTTACATGAAAAGTACTCGGGTTCTCCACACATTGTTATACTCCATTTTCAGTTGTTAATGACAATGGCATATCTTCAGATGATGAGTCTTCAAATTGGTCATCTTGATTTAGTTGGGTGAACAACAAAGATGCATGTGGTGCTGTGCTGAATGGAGCTGTTAAGCTTGATGCGGGATGTCGTTTATAGCCAGTACTCAATTTAAATTGCTCAAGCCGATCTTCTAGGTAATATGTTTTACCTAGCATTGTTGCGATCCTAGAAATTACTAGGTGATCCACTGGGAAATAAAGTCTTGCTTCGAATTCACTTTTTAATTCGGGTTGCAAAAGACCACTTAAAATGACGTCTAACCGCATTGGTAAGCTATTCATGCCTGATAGTTGTTTAATGATATCTATTGCCTTATTGTCGGTTAATTTTCCTTGAAAATCCGTTAACTTTTCCTGAAAGGTAAAAAGTAACCAAAAGATTTGTTCTTCAATATCGTAAATAGTTAATTGATCTAATAAGAAATTGATTTCTAACTCCTCAAAAAAAGCATTAATATTAGTTAACATTCCCTCTTCACTATTAGTATCTATTAATTTTTCTGTTCTCCATTTTATATGCTGATAAGCTTCTTGTTGTTGTTTTCCTATAGCTTCATAAATTGGTGATACTATAGATGTGTAAATTTCTAATAACTTTGCCCTTTCGTCAGATTGTTGAATGCTTATTTCTTCCTTTTGTTCCTTATTTGCAGTTTGCGTTTTAATACGCAGATTGTGAATATATGCAATTGCCTTGATTATCTGTTCTTTAATATCTAAAGGAAAACTAAATTGTTGATAGTTAGCCAGCCTATCTATAGCTTCCGGTATGTTTTTAACTGCTAAATTATGATATATGGCTAAATCAAGTAATACGTAGTGTAACCAACAATAAATATGTTTTTTTATGTCAATTACTGTCTTAGTTTCTAATTCTAACGTGCTTTCGCTAAAATCTTTTAAATGTTGTTCTAAGTGTTTTATGGAAAAGATTTGGTGAAAAGGCTGCCCCAGATTATTGTAGTTAACTAACAACGTCTTCTGTAAAGACTTTTGGTACTCGATAAATAATTGTTTTCCATCATTACCATCGATATATTCGGCATGAAATAGCGAGTAGGCAATGGGATCAGTTATATCGGCATTAGGAGGTATAAAATTTCTGATAATATTTGTAGCTGTATTACATAATCGCATTTCCTTAGCTGGATGCCCTTCGCTATCTAAATGAAACCCTGCTGGACTGTATTCCCCAATGCTTAACATTTTAAATTCAAATAAATATAGTAGTCGCGCAAAATAACTTATGCTGATATCCTTTTTTTCAAAAGCAGTATGAAATGTTTTTACTTCAATTTCCTTTTCAAGCAAGATAGCACATTCAACGTCAGAATAGGGCATCATATCACCACGACTCATTGACCCTAAACTAAGAAAGCAAAATTTACATGGTGCAGGACCTAATAATCGAATGCAATCTACTAGGATAATAGATACTAAGTTTCTCATATTCTCAGTAAATGTGCTTACTGTAGTGATAATATTTTGTGGAACACTTAATAATTCTGCACTCAATAGGACATCACGATGACATAATAATTGATTGCGATATTTTTGCCAGTCAAATAAATATGAATCTTGTGGGACTGTGTTACCATGCCAATGATGAGTAATGTGTGACAAGATTGTTAATAAATAAGCGTCTAGTTCTATCCACTTTGTATTGACCTTTGACTTAATTTTTTTATAAAAATCCCATGCTTTTTCATACTCACCCAAGCATAATAATTTCTCACCAATGCTATTTATTGATCCCAAAATATTTTTAAAGGTTTCTTGACAACCTCGACTTTTGAACAAACGAAGCAAGATGTCCTCCTCCAACATTTCAAAAACATGCAGAGTTTCAGCTTTATTAATTTCATGTGTACTTTTTTCTTTTTGAGAATTGTTTTCACTTACTTGCAATACAGCATGAGCATTTTTCATTATTTCACAGTAATGAACATGTTTTGGTAATTCCTTTTCTCTTCGTGGTTTGGTTCTAATTGAACACCCATTTCTGTTCTGAAAGCTTTCTAACCGTTTTAATCTTGAATCAAATTTATACTTCCGTAAATTGTTGCTGTCCACAATTGCCATTATACGATCACAAAAGTTAAAGGTAGTTTCTGAATCGATGTTATTTCGTAGATCATCCACAATGGATAAACTTATTTCTATAATTTTGGATATTGTTTCCTTTGTTAAATAGTCCTTTTTTGCACTTGAAAGTAAAATATCCAAACCATCAGTTATTAGATCATATTTATTTTGTTTTTTAATTATGTTTAGCCACCGGATTAATTGTTGAACTCCATAATTAGTGTTTGTAATAATAGGGCATGTAGAAGCATTTACATTACCTCCTGATGGTTTTACTAGAAGCATATTCTCTTGGCTTAAATTCTGTTGTTGTGATTTTAGTTCTGTTATTTTTATTTGCTCCAAATCTAATGTTTTTTGTATTAATTGTTTTGTATAACTCGCAGCGTGTACTACCGAAGCGTTTTCATTATTTTCAACTTTTATACTTTGCCATTCAGCTTCGCACAATTGTTGTACTGTTAAAGAACCTTTTACCTTAGAAAAATCTGCACCTTCTAGATCTGTATTTCTAAACTTTACGCCAGTTACATTAAGCTTTCCGAGGTTTTCTCCTTTTAAATCCATGTTGCTACAATCAATTATAGTTTCAGTTTCTTTCGCCTTCTTTTTAGGTAATTTACTGCGCAGTAATTGAAATCGTGATAGTTTTTTCTTATCTTGTGCTTGTTCCTCAACACAAATATTATCAACTCTTAATGCTTCTGGTCTATTGATGTTTGAAATAATGTCTTTATTTGGATTGTAGTTTAATAATTTATTGTAATATTCTTCTAACTCTTGAATGTATAATTGGTCATCAGAGGTAAGTTCTTTGAATGTAGCATCATCTAAATAAGGTAATATTTTGTCATCCGATCCAACTGCGATCGTCATATTGTGTTTTTGTAATATGTAAGGAATGTTCAATAATAATTCATAGAGTTTTTCTACATTAATCAGTTTGCTGTCTATGGCACGGATAATAAGTGGACGGGCAATAATTTTTAAATATGGAATGTCCTGTTGTGTTATTGTTCTATCTGCTTTTAAATTATTTAAATATATTTGTACAGTGATTTTGGCGGTATTGATATTTTTCCTGTTATTTTTTGTTACTTTAATTCTTTTTTTTAATAAAACTTGATTAAATATATCTTCGACTTCTTGATAAAAATCTGTTTTCCTTGCAATTAATGGTGCGATTCTAACGTATTCAGGCTTATTAATATTTTCTAATACATATTCTAAGGGTAATTTATATTCTTGATCCCGGAGAGTTGCCGTACCATCTTCAGGATTAGAATATTCATAATCACATAACAGCTTGACTACAGGATAATGCAAATGTTTTTCTCGAACAGCATAATGCCAGCCAGTATCGCCACCTCTTACTGACTCTTTCGGAATAAATTTTTGTTGGAGTGCCTTTTTTACCTCATTTTCATCTTTCGCTAAAATTCCTTTTATTAAAGGCGAATATCCTTTTTCAGTTATCTCTTTAGTTTTTGCATGCAAAGACTCAGATCGTTTTTCGAGTTCAGCTTCTGCTTTTTTTGCCCTTTTTTCAGCTTGTTCTGCTTTTTTAAGCATATCTAAGGCTTGTTTCTTTTGATACTCAGCGTTTTTTCTTTCCTGATTTGCAAGTTCTCTTGCTCGGCGCTCTTGTCGTTTCATTCTTTGCAATTCACGATACTGTGTTCTCCCCATTTGCATTTCTTTAATACGTTCTTCTGCGGCAACTTTCTCTTTTTGTAAGGTTTGTATGGTTGTTTTTAAATTAATTAACTCATTTTCATATTGAGTCTTTAATTCAGAATCTTCTTTTATGCTGTTTATTTTTTTTTTCAGTTCGATTTCACGTTTTTTGTGGTTTTTTAGCTCTTTGGTTAAAGCCTCATTTTGTTCTTCTATTTCATTTATCTGATCATCTTTCTGTTTACGTAACTGTTTCCTTTTATTTCGTTCTTCACGTAATCGGAGTTGTAGTTCTTTACGTTGCTTATTTTCATTCTGCATTAGTTCTTTTTGTTCTTGTATTTCTTGTTTCTGTGTTTCTAGTTTCTCTATCAATCTTTTTATTTCTGCATTCTTTGCTACTAAAATTTTCAGACCACTTAATTCTTCGTTAATATCTTGTAATTCCTCCTCTGTCTCTTCCTGAAATCTTTTTAATAACTTTTGATGATCATAATTTGCTGTCAATTTCCATTTTAATTTATTCAAGTCTTCCGAATTAATTTCCTCTAGTAATAACTGTGCTTTTTCAAGAATTTGAATTCTGTCTTCGTTTGGTAAATCATTATGATGATAAATATATGCTAGATAAAATGAACTAATACAATGAAAGCCGTTATTTTTAGCACGGTCAAGACAATCTATTGCTGATTTAAGTAGTTCTACATTACTTTGGATTTTAGCTTGTTGATAAAGTTTAAAACTTAATAACACTTCGTAGGCGCCCAGCTCTTCTTCATTTACATCCTCAGTTAATGTCGATAAAACTTGTTGTATTTCTTGATACGATTTATTGAAGAACTCATCCAAACCAAGATCAAGAGAATTTAATACTTGTTGCATTAATTCCGAAGTACTATCCTGTTCACCTGTTTCTTCTATCCATCGTGTTTCGATATCTTCACTTTCTTTTTGCTCTCCCGCTTTTTGCTGTTGTGCTTCTTCTAATTGCTGCTGGAAATTTTTTATTTTCTTATTTTTGCCTCTTATAATTCGGCTCTTTTTCTTTAGATTTTCTTCTAGCTCGATTCGTTTTATCCTTTCGGTAATTTTCTCTAACTGGGCAATGATCAAAGTTTTTTGGTAAATGATCATGGCTTCCCAGCCATATACGTCTTCGATCTCGTTGCACAAATCTTTATTCCGTTGATTTTGATCTATAGCATTTTGTAATAGATTTTTTGCTTTCTCCAGTTTTTTCTTATCTTCTTCATCTTTTTTAAAATAAATCTGGGAAAGATAATAGGAACTAACACAAAAGTAACCCATATCTTTCGCTTGCTTAAAATATTTTTTTGCAACATCAAACGCATTTTCATCGTAGTTATATAAACCTAACATTAAGGCACAAAAACCTTTTTCTTGCTCAGGTGCGCCCCTACTATTTAACGTTTCTTTAAAAGTTTCTATATTCAATAATTTTTGAGTTTTATCTCTATCTAATTGTAATTTAAATAGATTTTCATTGTTTATTTTATACATTTTTTAAACCTCCTATAAATTTACATGCTATTAGTATTGATTACTAAATCACCTTGATCTACAGACTCGATTTCAAGATCGGGTTTTCCGGTAAAAATATTCCAGGAATTCATGAGACTAGCAAGACTTAGTTGCCTATTATGCGATGATCCTTCTGATTGCTCAGTTTGATTTTGTCTTTCTGGTCTATGAAAAATTGAAAACGGGTTTATTAAGCTAGCGAAACTTGGTCGTCTTGAAAATTGCGGTCGGATTTGTTCGGTTTCTACACTATCGTCACAAGATGCTTCTGATTCGCTTGACATAGCACTACTCGCTGATGATGATTTGCTATTTTCTGATGTTAGTTCTGCTGTACTTGATGATTCATTGCTATTATCATTAACGCCTTCACTAAGCTCTGATTTTTGACTTGATGACGTTGTTGTCTTTGAAAGTTCCTCAGTACTACTAGATTCAACATCTATTTCCTGTTCATCTCTACCGCTTAATCCCACTAATCGGGCTAATCTTGAACAACAATTGGCTAACTTGTTAATAGCATAGTTAGCTGTATCACGTAAGCCCGGTGTGCAGCGACCAATGGCATAAGGTATATTAGGGATTATATAAGTTAGACAAGAAAATAGAATTGCGAGAAATAACGCAACAACATCACCACCATAAAATCCGCCAACAATTAACCCGAAAATACCCCATCCACTGCATTTAGTCACGTATTTGCAAATAAATAATGGTAAGAGAATAGCAGCGCCGATATGAAACACAACTGAACCTATTATTATTTGTCCACTTAAAAGGCATTTACTATTGTCGTAATAGTTATCAATATCATCACATGAAACGTATTCAGCATTTCTGCATATTCTGCACATTGTTATACTCCATTTTCCGTTGTTAATGACATACCCTCAGATATGTCAGTTCTGCTTTCAACTGAAGCAGTAGCACCGTCCTCTAAATCCGCTTCGTTGTTAAAAACCCTGAAAAATGAAAATGGGTTCATTAAACTGGTAAAACTTGGTCTTCTTTCTTGTGGTAGTGCTTCTGATACAGCTTGCTCAGACCGGTAGAAAATGGAGAACGGATTCATTAAGCTAGCAAAGCTAGGCCTTCTAGAAAGTTGCGATTGCCCTTGTTCTGTTTGATCAGCATCTCCGCTATACTCCGATTTCTGACTTGATGACGTTGTTATTTCTGAAAGTTCCTCTATATTATTAGATTCAACGTCTGTTTCCTGTTCGTCTCTGCCGCTTAATCCTGCTAATCTGACCAGTCTTGAGTAACAATTGGCTAACTTATTGATAGCATAATTCGCTACATTACTTAAGCCATATGTGCAACGATTAATAGTGTAAGGTATATTACGGACTATATAAATTAGACTAGAATATAGAATACGCACAGAAGCGATAAGTGCAGCAAGCATAAGAATTGATGTCAAGGCAGACAAGGCACCACCAAAACCTCCGCCTCCTATTATCATGACGAGGATCTGTTCATCACACAACGTAGCATCATAATATTTACAAAGAAATATTGGTAGTGATATAGCACCAGCTAAGCAGCCCAGCGTAACTAATCCACAACATGGCTTTCTAAAAACAACATTATCTATCGTATTTCCAACAACTTCTTTTATTGTATTTTCAGCATCACCACACATTGTTATACTCCACTTTCAGTTTATAATGTTTAAAGACATAGTCTCAAAGATTTATTTCATAAAATCTAGATAAACACAACTATAAGGTTTACAAATTTATGAAATAGTTTGATGAATTACTTTTTTCTGACTTTTTTAACAAGTTCCAAATGTTTATACTAAACCACAATATGAGATAATATATTTAAGCATATTCTACCACAAAAGTATTTAAGTATGAGTTAAAATAATGTAAATTTTTAAATGAGGCTAATTTAATAAAGTAGGAGCTCTCTCATGAAAACGAAAGAATTTGTTTCACAAGTTAGAAACCTAAAGGAGCAATACTCA
>Ga0114922_10006541_pt1 | contig 10691 bp, 14 predicted proteins | sample AartaG_FD_100975 | JGI IMG/M metagenome (GOLD analysis project Ga0114922, IMG submission 100975) | Deep subsurface microbial communities from Aarhus Bay to uncover new lineages of life (NeLLi) - Aarhus_00045 metaG | ecosystem: Environmental > Aquatic > Marine > Oceanic > Sediment | place...
CCCTGCTTTGGCAATGTCGGGTAGAATCCGGGTCTGGAATTCGTTAAAACTGCCAATTTTCTCCTCTTCCGTTGCCATTCCGACGTGCGCTTCATAGATGATGGGATGTTTGGAAGAGGGCGAGAAATCCGGATTTCTCCAGATGAATGGTTCCTCAGGTTCCCATACCTGCGCACTGAAAATCAGCGTTTCCGGATCCTGCACCACACGTGTCGCGTAGGAGGGGATCCGGTCACCCTTTCCTCCTTCCCAATGAATCGATAACCGGTAAAGATCACCGTGCCGAACCTGATCCAATGGAAGGGAAATCTCCCAGTTCCCGTTTTTGACTGGTGTTAATGAATACGATTCATTTTCCTCCCACTGATTAAAGGTTCCGACAAGGTAGATCCTGGCGGCATTCGGAGCCCACTCACGGAAGATCCATTCTTTTCCCTCTTTATGAAGTCCAAAATAGAGATGTCCGGAGGCAAAATTCTTCAGACTGCCGGAACCACGCAGTTCGACTGCTTTTGCCAGGGCATTCTCATGCCGCCGGTTTATCACCTCGGCAAAGGGTTCTAACCACGGATCATTCCGGGCAAGATCAGGTGTATTCATCGATGAAATTGTATCCGATATCAGCAAATAAAGGTATCGTTTTTCTTCATCAATTTTTTTTTGGCAACCTTTATTCTAATTTTGTGTACCCTATTATTTTAAAATAACGACACGTGGAAATACATAAAGATCCGGAAACGCTGATGATCCCCAATGCTGTGGTAACTGTTGGTGTTTTTGACGGTGTTCATTGTGGCCATGATGCCATCATTCGCAGGTTGCTTGATGCGGCAAGGGAAAAGAAAGGCGAAAGTGTCGTGGTTACCTTCTGGCCACACCCGAGACTCTTTTTAACTCCGGAAGGAGCAGGGTTGAAATATTTAAGCACCCTGAGAGAGAAACGGGAATTATTTGAAAAAAAGGGGGTGGATCATTTTATCATTATTCCCTTTACCCGGGAACTGAGCAACTATTCTTCCGAGAAGTTCATAAAAGAGATTATTGTTGGAAAAGTAAATGCTAAGTGCCTGATTGTCGGGTTTAATCACCATTTCGGAAAAAACCGCGAGGGGAGTTTTGAATCCCTCAAATCCCTGGCTGTAAAATACGAGATTGATGTTGAGCAGGTTGACGCCCGTATGGTGGATAAATACAACGTGAGTTCCACCCGTATTCGGGAAGCCTTGAATTCAGGCGATATCCCTCTTGCTAACCGGTTGCTGGGTTATCATTATTCCATTAATGGAACGATCATCGGAGGGAAAAAAATTGGCAGATCCCTCGGTTTCCCTACAGCAAATGTTTTGCCAAAGGAACGGTATAAACTGGTACCCAAAGATGGGGTCTATGCTGTTTATATCAAAATAGGCGACGATATATTAAAGGGTATGTTAAATATCGGTTTGCGCCCTACCCTGAACAATGGAGAGAATGGAAAAAGTATTGAAGTTCATATTTTTGATTTCAAACACCAGATCTATGGGAAGGATGTACAGGTCCGTTTTGTCGACAGGATTCGGGATGAGGTGAAGTTTTCCAGCGTAGACCAGCTAGTAGAGCAATTAAAAAAGGATAAAACAATGGCCCGGAAGATCCTCTCTTCAGAAGGATAATCCGTTTCGGGACCGAATAGTGCATTCCCTCCGCTTTTACCTTTCATTTGGGTTTATTTCCCTTATATTTATTAACTTTGTCGGTCAAATTATCATATAAATGGAAACGACATCAGTGGAAAGTATACCGTATAAGATCAAGGACATCAATCTTGCTGACTGGGGATTTAAAGAGATTGATATAGCGGAAAAGGAGATGCCCGGATTAATTTCCATCCGGCAGAAATATTCCGCATCAAAACCCCTGAAGGGTGCCCGGATTACCGGATCCCTGCACATGACCATTCAGACCGCCGTATTAATTAAAACATTTGTGGAACTGGGTGCGGATGTCCGATGGGCCAGCTGCAATATTTTTTCAACCCAGGATCATGCAGCTGCTGCAGTTGCCAGGATGGGAATTCCGGTATTTGCCTGGAAGGGAGAAACCCTGGAAGAGTACTGGTGGTGCACTGCTCAGGCTCTTTCTTTCCCGGGAGGCAAGGGACCAAACCTGATTGTGGACGATGGAGGGGATGCAACACTCCTGTTGCATCAGGGGTATAAGTCGGAAGTGAATCCGGAATCCCTGAACAGAAAACCATCCAACACTGAGGAGGCAGTGGTTATCGGCCGGTTGAAAACCCTGCTTGATGAAGATCCGACCAAATGGCAAAGAGCGGTAGCCGAACTGAAGGGGATTTCGGAAGAAACCACCACCGGGGTTCACCGGTTATATCAAATGAAGGAGGTTGGCGGACTTCTTGCCCCTGCCATCAATGTGAATGATTCGGTTACCAAATCAAAATTCGACAACCTGTATGGTTGCCGGGAATCATTAGCCGATGGGATCAAACGGGCTACGGATGTAATGCTTGCCGGAAAAGTTGCGGTGGTCTGTGGTTATGGTGATGTGGGAAAGGGTTCTGCCCAGTCGATGAGATCCTATGGAGCCCGGGTAATTGTTACCGAGATCGATCCCATTTGTGCCCTCCAGGCAGCCATGGAAGGGTACGAAGTAAAAACCATGGAAGATGCCCTGGACGAGGGGAATATTTTTGTTACGGCTACCGGTAACAAAGATGTGATAACCGCCGGGCATATGATAAAAATGAAGGATCAGTCCATTGTATGCAATATCGGTCATTTCGACCATGAGATACAGGTGGAAAAACTGGGAGAATGGCCGGGAATAAAGAAGATCAGTGTAAAACCTCAGGTCGATGAGTACCTGTTTCCCGATGGACACTCCATCTTTATTCTTGCTGAGGGGAGACTGGTTAACCTGGGATGCGCCACAGGTCATCCCTCTTTTGTTATGAGTAATTCATTCTCAAACCAGACATTGGCTCAGATTGAACTGTGGAACAACGATTTTGAGATCGATGTTTACCGCTTACCCAAACACCTGGATGAAGAAGTTGCCCGGTTGCACCTCGACCAGATCGGTGTAAAACTCACCCAGCTGACACCGGGCCAGGCTGAATATCTCGGTGTGCCGGTAAACGGACCGTTCAAACCGGATCACTATCGTTACTAATTAACTCAAGTTGGAGGGTTGAATAGAACACGTGACCCCCTTTGAAAAACTAATGGCGTGATACAAAGGATACCTCTCTTTGCAAACCTCTTTGAATCGTGTCGTCAGCGTTGTCATAAACCTTCCCGTTAGGGAATGGCAGGGAATAGGCAGCCACTTCAGTGGCTGTAACAAGCAGGAAATGTATAGAACGTCCCGGAGGGACTGAAAGATGTGTAATATCGTTAAGACGGTATTTTAAGGTACCGTCTGACCCATTCCGGGTCTGACGGATGAAACATGCTAATGAACGGTTGGTAAATTTACGGTCCATAGAGCCCTTTCCCGCTAAATAGCAATGCAGTTGGACCGCATTTTTAAGCGTCGCATTAAACCCCGGGTTGCCCCTGTGAAATAGCGATATTCCAAGACGAACTGCTAAAGAGAAACATCATTTTACTTCCCGGACGTCGTGATAAAGCGAAGCATTCTTTCACAGGGTTACCCGGGGCTATTCAATATTAATCCCCTCCCGGGGATTTTTGTTAAAAACACCTTCAGATCTGAAAGACCCTGACGGGTCAGTTAACCGGTTGGATAGGATTAAGATGAGTCCCTACGGGACTATATATTTTTAAAATTAGAATGGATCGGTTGTTTGGTCGACCGAAACAATTTTAAAATATATGTATGTATTATGTTTACTTCTTATCGTGGTGTGACTCTGTGCAGCCTTCTTCAAGTCACCTGAACGTCTCAGATCAGACCATGTAAGCAGTTGACCTACATGGTTCTATAAATTAGAGTTAGTTGAAAACATGCACTATCAGACCGTTAAAACTGGTCTGGTATTGATGAAGTGCGTATTTCGAAGGACTCTCTTTTGTGGGAAATCCGAGATTGGGCAATACATAGGTTGAGCTGCACACCGGACACACTGCCATAATTCCCGATTCATCGATCTCTACTGCAATGCTCTTTTCAACGTCATAGGTACAGGTCCGGTCGAACGCATAAAATTCATCCTGTGATGCACGGTATAGAATGATTCCGTTGTTATCATATCCGGCTGAATTACTCCCGTCGTAACTGCTGGTGATAACCACGGTATTTCCGACTGAGCTTAACGTGATGAATTGTGGATCATCTAACCGTATGGAAAAATTTACATAGGTATGGGGAATGATTTTTTGTTTCTCCTCCTCACAGGAGTTTAGCAGGAAACTAATTGAAAGGATTAAAAAAAAATTCGTTATTTTTGATTTGGTAATAATGACAGCCATCCAGCGTTCTTAAAATAAAGGACAAAAATAATGAAAATCCTTCACAAACGAATCCTGTTGTTATTGGTCATGCTGATTATTCCCATGGCGTTGGCTGCTCAGCGGCCTTCACGAAAGGTCCGAAAGGCTGTTACAAAATCGGAGAAAGTGGAGAAAAGGCAGGATCAAGCGTATGAAAAAGCGCGCAAAAAAGAGTTGAAACGCCGGCATAAAATTCAGACAAAAGAGGTCCAGGAACGTATGAAACAGTCAAAAAGAGAGGCAAAAAAAAACAATAAAAGAAAAAAAGAACCATTTCTTGAACGGCTTTTTAGAAAAAGGAGAAGATAATTATGGAAGACAACATTGGCACTATCTTTTACATCGTTCTTACGGTTATCGTGTTAGTCATAACCTTTCTGAACAGGAAAAAGAAACTGGGAGCAGGAGCCCCGAAACCCAACCAAGGGGAGACTGCTGTTACCGATCCATTCCAGGCATTTGAAATGGACAGCAGAGAAACTGAAGTTGAAATGTCTGACCAGATGGTCGATACTGAAGCTGAGACACCCGCTGTGCAGAGCAAACTGGAGAGAATCATGGAAGAGGGTTCATCAGCCTTTGACGAGGGTACTTCCCTGACCAAGCAGGAGGAGATGGGACTTATACAGGATTCGATAGCTGCCGATCTGGAAGACCAGGCGGAGGACGAGTGGTCTGAAGGGTTTGAAACTCGCCAGGAAGAGAGTGAACTCGAAAAAATCATGAAGGAATTTGACCTGAAAAAGGCGGTTATTCATTCTGAAATTATTAATCGAAAAGACTACTGAATGGATTATCCGGAATTCTCTCCCTGGCTCTCTTTCCTGCTGTAAAGATTTAGATATTTGTATATTTTTTTTACCTTTGCAGGGTGAAAGAGTTCCTACTGTCGGAATTCTTTTTGTTTTTACATCGTTTGACCATTTGAGATTACCATGGCAGAGATTTCATACATCACAGAAGAGGGATTGGATAAACTGAGAGAGGAGCTCGATCACCTTACCTCCGTTGAACGCCCTGAAATTTCCCGGTTGATTGCTGACGCACGGGAAAAAGGAGACCTTGCTGAAAATGCAGAATACCATGCTGCTAAAGAGGCACAGGGAATGCTTGAGATGAGGATCTCCAGACTGGAGGAGGTGATCTCAAAAGTCAGAATTATTGATGAATCGCGAATCGATACATCCAAGGTGCAGATTCTGAATAAGGTGAAAATTAAAAACCTGGTGAATAACCTGATCATGGAGTACCTCCTGGTTTCAGAGACTGAAGCCGATCTGAAAGCCGGAAAAATAGCCGTCAACTCACCCATTGCCAAAGGACTGCTCGGGCGTAAAGTCGGCGATATCGTAGAGATCAACGTTCCTTCCGGATTGATGACATTTGAAATCATTAGTATTTCCAGATAAATAAACGACTATTCCAGCCATGGCAAGCATCTTTACCAAAATTGTTGAAGGAGAGATACCCTCCTTTAAAATTGATGAGGATGAGCAGTTTTATGCTTTTCTCGATATTCATCCTCTGGCAAAAGGTCATACACTGGTCATTCCTAAAAATGAGGTTGATAATCTTTTCGATCTTGATGATGACCTGCTTGCAGGGATGACAATATTTTCTAAAAGGATAGCAAGGGCAATCGAGCAGGTCATTCCGTGCGCAAGGATCGGCGTTGCTGTTCTGGGTCTGGAAGTTCCCCATGCCCATATTCACCTGATCCCGATAAATTCAGAAGCGGATATCAGTTTTTCAAGACCCAAGCTAAATCTGAGCCAGGAAGAGTTTCAGGAGATTGCAGCAAAAATCAGGGATGCACTTGCGGAATAGACTCTTCTGGCAGACAAATTTTTCTGCCATATTAAAAGAATCCGGTTTTCCGGTCATTGCTTTAGCCGCCCGGGATTCTTCCGGATAAACTCTTTCCATGAGTGATATCCCTTTTCCCGGGAAGGAACCGTTTGCTGGAAGAAATGACATACTGCAGCAGCCAGCCCATCCGTGGCATCGAGTAAATGGGGATTCTCGTGAAAATTGAGGATCTTTTGAAGCAGGGTGGAAACCTGTTCCTTGGAAGCACTTCCTACTCCGGTAATTGCCATTTTAATTTTTCGTGGCGCATACTCAAAAATGGGGATCGAACGGGATAAAGCAGCCGATATAGCCGCTCCCTGCGCCCTGCCAAGTTTTAGCATGGACTGAACATTCTTTCCGTAGAAGGGTGCCTCGATGGCAAGCTCATCCGGATGGTATTCATCAATGAGTTGAAGAACCCGGTCAAAAATCATTTTCAGCTTGGTATAGTGGTCTTTGATCTTCTGCAGTTCAATGACCCCAAGTGTTACCAGTTCAGCTTTGTTTCCAGATGTCCTGATAATTCCATATCCGGTTACGGTTGTACCGGGATCAATCCCTAAAATGATCCGTTCTGTGCTCAACGATTATGCATTTTATTGCAGGTATTTCTTCCTGAGCAAGTCCTTATAATCCGGCTTCTTCTCAGGAACCAACCTTTTTGCATACTTTCTGCCGGAAAAACTGCCGTTTTCAATATAATAGAGCGCTTCACTCAAACAAGCCTCCTCACGATCACTGAACCCCCTGGTAATATCATCGGGGGACTCACAGTCAGGGGGAATACCGAAAAAATAATCCCCCATCCCGCTGGCATTCGCTATTTTGAAGACGATGGGCAGAAATGCCCAGTCACCATAAGTAAAAACATACATCCCGACCGGTTTCCCATAGGTGGAATCTCCCACTGTTTTGACATCGATATAGGGGGAAAGACAATTGATGAGTGCTTCGCTGGCAGAGGCTGTCCCCTTGGAAGTGATAAAGACCACCCTGCTGACATCCACCGAACTGACCTGCTGTTCAAAGAGTATGTCGACGTTATAATACGTTTTTTTATTATTGTGCTGATAGGAAAGAAACAGCTGCCCATCGGTTCCCGGACCGGTGATCAGATTAGCCAGGTATGTCAATACATCCGTAAGCCCTCCGGGATTATACCTGAGATCCACGATCATCTCCTCAACACCAGCGGACTTGAACCAGGCAAAGGTTTCATCAAATTCATCATAGGATGGCTGGATGAACTCATCGTAAACCATATGTCCGATGATTTTTCCATTCACATTAAGCGTGTCGTAATGGACGACAGAGTTTTTCTGTATCTCTTTTTTTGCCACTGTAAGTTCGAAAACCGAATCGGTAAGACTTTTGAATTCAAGGGTGTTGGTAACTCCTATCTCGTTAGCCCCCAGCAGAGTTGAAATATTGCTATTTTCGTCGAGTACAGTGCCATTTATTTTGGTAATGATATAACCCCTCCGGACTCCATTGGGGTACAACGGGGAATCCTTATAAACATAAAGGATTCGGGAGTTACCCTCGCCATCTTTCCTGTGGGCGAAACCATATCCGATGTATTTCCCTTCCAGCATGTTTTCAATGTACTCGCGGGGAGCGACAAAACTGTAATGGTCATCCGGAAGGTATCGCATGGCTTCCAGCAGTTGGGATGGATCATTATACTGTTCTTTATCAACCTGAGGCATTACATCATACCAGTAATACCATTCATTCATCAGTTTGTATAATTCATCCCTGGCATCATTATTACTGTTCAGGTTGCTCCCGTTATCTTTTTCGCAGCCCGCCAGGAAAAACAAGGAAAAGAGAATAATCATTGACAGAAAACCGCACACGACTCTATTTCTTTTCATCTCTATTTGCTTTGATTAATGCTTAACAGGAAAACGAATTCTATGGATAATTATTCCTCCAACAATTAAAATTAAACCAACCACCGTGGAACTGTATATGTTTTCTCCCACAAAGATGTGAATAAAAATCAGAGAAAAAAATGGTGCCAGGTAGACAAAATTACTGATCTGATCGGCAGATTTTGTCAACCTGAGCGCTTTTAACCAGAGCACAAAAGTTATGCCCATTTCGAAAAATCCTGTGTAGATGGCAGCAAGCAATCCCTTTGGCCCGGGAAATGAGAAGTCTGAAAACAGGAAAATGAAACAGAAAATGTAAAAAGTAGCGAAAAGGAAATTCAAAAACAGCTTCACCACTTCCTCACGGGAGTCTCTGACGTTGTAAATAAAAAAAAGTGACCAGATAATAGAACTGCCCAGTGCCAGGATTACACCCAGTATATTGGATTCGCAGGGATGAAAAAATGTCCCCTGCGATGAAATGAGATAGACACCGATGAAACTGACAAACAGCGCCAGATAGCTCTTTTTTTTCACGGTATGCTTTAACAGCGGAACAGAAAGGAAAACAAGGACGATGGGCCAGACCATGTTCAACGGTTGTGCCACCTGTGCCGGAAGGAGGGAGTAGGCTTTAAAGAGAATCAGGTAGTAGAGAAACGGATTCAAAAAACCCAATAACATGGAACGGCTGATGCCTGATAATGAAGAATTCAGAACCAGGTGAATCTTTCTTTGAACAAGAAGTATCAGGAAAAGAAGGAGTGTTGAGGTGAGGGAGGCGAAAAACAGCAGGTGGAGGTAATCCAGATGCCGCAATGCTATTTTAAAAGCAGAAGCAACAGTAGACCAGAAAAAAATGGCCAGGCCGGCATAGAGATATGCTTTGTTTTGATCGTTCATTTATACTTCATCAAAGGAAGCGGAAGGGCTTTATTCAACAGGTTGTTTTATACTAAGTTGTTCAACATAACGCTCAATATCCGGTTGAATATCCCGGTAAATGTTTAGCTGGGCTTGCAGTATTTCTAGTCGAAGCATAACCCGCTCGGTCAGGTCCTGAAGTAAAATCGATTCCTGTGCCATTTTATGGCTTAACGTGGAGTCAGGGATTTCACCTTCAGTAATCTCCATCCTGATCATCTCAAGCTGGTTCTCCGTAACCGAAATTTCAGAATAAAAATTGTGACAGGCATTCAGGCAGAGGCCGATAGTCCGGGCAACACTATCTAACTGCAGGTAAAGTTCGTTATTGAGATCCATATCAGAAAATTTCTCAAGATTTTCCGAAAGGAATAGATGTGCTGAAGTGATTTTTGTAAACTGATCCTGTATACTGTCGAGATCAGCAGAAATTATCCTGTGGTTCAGGGAATCGATTTCCTGTAAAAGGCTGTCAGCCCTGCGGCTCAACTGAGAAGGAGCCGGTTCCTTACAGGCAGTAATGAAGAACAGGATTAACAATGAGCCGATCATCAAATGAGCCTTCTTCATCTTCAAAGATCTGAATTTGAACGGTAATATTACGAAATATCAAAGGGATATGGAAATCTGCCATTACCCGATCAGGTCAAAGTGGGTATAAGGCACCAATACATCAGGGACAATGATCCCTTTATCACTTTGATTGTTCTCCAGAATCGCAGCTACGATCCTGGGTAGTGCTAATGCACTTCCGTTCAAGGTATGTGCCAGCCGTGTCTTTTTTTCTCCCTTCTCCTTGAACCGGAGTTTCATCCTGGAGGACTGGAAGGATTCGAAATTGGATACCGAGCTGACTTCAAGCCATTTTTTTTGTGCTGCTGCAAATACTTCAAAGTCATAGGTTAAGGCAGCGGTGAAGGATATATCCCCTCCACAAAGGATCTGTATGCGGTATGGAAGACCCAGGCTTTGGACAAGCCCCTCAACATGTTGCACCATTTCTTCCAGCGTATCGTAGGAGCGGTCCGGATGCTGAATCTGAACAATCTCGACCTTATCAAACTGGTGCAACCGGTTGAGTCCGCGCACATCTTTTCCATAGGATCCTGCTTCCCTTCTGAAACAGGGAGTATAAGCGCAATTTTTAACCGGCAAGTCTTCTGAGGTAAGGATCACATCCCGGTAGATATTGGTTACAGGGACTTCAGCGGTTGGGATCAGGTAAAAATTCTCCGAGGGAACATGATACATTTGTCCTTCCTTATCGGGAAGCTGTCCGGTGCCATACCCGGAGTCCTGGTTCACAAGGATGGGGGGCAGAACCTCAGTATATCCTGCCTTTTCCGCTTCATCCAGGAAATAGTTGATCAGTGCTCTCTGAAGTTTCGCCCCTTTCCCTTTATAAACGGGAAATCCCGCTCCCGTTAATTTATTTCCCAGATCGAAGTCAATGATATCATATTTTGCTGCCAGATCCCAGTGCGGCTGAGCATTCTCCGGTAACACCGGGGTCTCTCCCCCGCTTCTCACCTTCTGGTTGTCCTCTTCACCCTCTCCGGAAGGTACCAGGGGATGGGGAACGTTA
>Ga0114922_10006542_pt1 | contig 10690 bp, 6 predicted proteins | sample AartaG_FD_100975 | JGI IMG/M metagenome (GOLD analysis project Ga0114922, IMG submission 100975) | Deep subsurface microbial communities from Aarhus Bay to uncover new lineages of life (NeLLi) - Aarhus_00045 metaG | ecosystem: Environmental > Aquatic > Marine > Oceanic > Sediment | place: Aarhus...
CCGCCTCGTCCGCCACCTGCACCCGATGGGATTCGCCAGCCTCGGCCGCAGCGTCTGGATCTCTCCATACGACTGGCCACGTGCGCGCGCCGTGCGAGCCCTGGAGGCGCTCCGCACGCACGTGGAGGAGGATCTGCGGACAAGCACCCGGACCTGAACCACCCGCATGCGCGAACTTTAGAGACCATATGGTACCCCAAATTCGCGCGTGAGGCGGGGCTTGACTTCGGGAACGCGGCTGGTGTCGCTTCAAGAACGAGTGCGGAGGCGCGCTAAAAGCGGGGACCCGCCTCCGCTTGAAAGCTACGACGGGGCAAACTCGCACCCGCTGGACAAGTGAAACGAGCGGAGACGGAGCCATTCCTTCGGAACGGCTTTCGAGTTTGCTCGGCAAACTCCCGCGGCAGCTTTGCTGCCGACCGGTCCCCGGTTTCAGGCTACAAGTCCGTTCTTGAAGCGACACTAGCCTTCCGAGGCGAGCGTCTCGCGGACGACTTCCTCGATGGTGGTGATGCCGTCGTAGATCTTGAGCAGGCCTGACTCGCGCAGTGTCCGCATCCCTTCCTGCCGGGCAAGTTCTCGCATGGCCTGCGTCGAAGACTTGGCCATGATCAGCTCCCGCATCCGGTCGGTGATCATCATAATCTCGAAGATGGCGGTGCGACCGCGGTAGCCGGTGTTGTTGCACTCGGGGCACCCCGCGCCGTAGTAGAACTTTCGGCCTTCGACCTCCTCGGGCGTAAGGCGCAGTTGTTCGAGCATGTCCGGGGTGGGTTCGTACTCTTGCTTGCACTTGACGCAGATCATGCGCACCAGCCGCTGCGCCACCACGGCTTGGACGGTGGCGCACAGGAGGAACGGCTCGACCGGCATGTCGATCATGCGGGTGATGGCGCTGGGCGCGTCGTTGGTGTGGAGGGTGCTGAGCACGAGGTGGCCGGTAAGGGAGGCCTGGATGGCGATCTCGGCGGTCTCCAGGTCTCGCGTCTCGCCGATCAGGATCTTGTCGGGGTCCTGCCGCAGGATCGACCTCAGGCAGGAGGCGAACGTGACGCCGATCCCCTCGTTGATCTGGACCTGCATGATGCCGGCCAGGTCGTACTCGACGGGGTCTTCGGTGGTGATGATCTTGACGCCTATGTCGTTGACGAAGTTGAGAGCGGAGTACAGGGTGGTGGTCTTGCCGCAGCCGGTGGGGCCGGTGACCAACACGATCCCGTAGGGCCGGTTCATCAGCGTCTTCAGGACGTCGAGTTCGTCGCCGCGGAGGCCGATGCGCTCGAGATCGAGGGCGACCACACTCCGGTCGAGCACACGCATTACGACGCTCTCGCCGAACAGGGTGGGGAGGGTGGATACGCGGAGGTCGATCGGGTTGCCGCTGATCATCAGCTCGATGCGGCCGTCCTGCGGCATGCGGGTTTCGGAGATGTTCAGTTCGGACATGACCTTGATGCGCGAGATCACGGCCAGCGCCAGGTGCCGGGGGGGAGGGATCATTTCGTACAGTGCGCCGTCGACGCGGTACCGGACTTTGAAGTCTTCTTCGAAGGGTTCGAAATGGATGTCACTCGATTGGTCCTTGATGGCCTGGAGGAGGATGAGGTTGAGGAGCTTGATGACCGGCGCCGACATGGCCATTTCCTGGAGCGTGTCCAGGTCGAAACTCCGCGACGAGTCGCCGTAGTCCAGGGCGAAGCTGGTGGTGGTCTTCTCCATTTCCTGCAGGATTTCTTCGACGGATTCGCGGCGGTCGGCGTAGAACTTGTCGATGGCGTTATCGACCGCCGACTCGGTGCTGACCGCGCCCGCCACCTCGGTGCTGAGCATCAGCCGCAGGTCATCGAGCGCATTCACGTTCAGCGGGTCCGCCATGGCGACGGTGAGCACGTCGTTTTCGTACTTGATTGGCACGATGCGATAGATCTTGGCGAGCGAGGGGCTCACCCTGTCGAGCACGTCGGCGGGGATGGTGTCGAGCTGGTCGAGGTCGACGACCTCCATTCCCGCCTGCTCGGCCAGCGCCTGGATGACGTCGTCCTCGGCCGCGTAGCCCAATTGCACCAGCATCTGCCCGAGCGCGCCGCCCTGCACCTTCGCCTGCTCGAGGGCTTCCTTGACCTGCGACTCGGTTACTATGCCGTGGTCGAGCAGGATCTGTCCGATCCGCCTTCTCATATACGTGGTGGCGCCGGTTGTCTTGGCCATGAGCTCCTTCCTGACGGTGGTGGCTACTTCCTGGCGGCGGCCAGGGTCTTAACCTTTCTCTCCAGTTCCTGCGGGCTGACGGCGTGCCTGATCATATCGCTGAAGGTGATCTGTCCCGCCATGTAGAGTTCGCACAGATGGTCGTCGAGCAGGACCATTCCTTCCCGCCGTCCGGTCTGGATGTCGGAATCGATCTTGAAGGTTTCCCTCTTGCGGATCATGTTGGCGATGGACGGCTTCATCAACATGATCTCGAACGCGGCGATGCGTCCCTTTCCGCTGGCGAGCGGAAGAAGCTGCTGTGAAATGACGGCGAGGATGGAGGTGGACAACTGCGTTCGGATCTGCTCCTGCTGGTCGGTGGGGAACACGTCGATGATGCGGTCAATCGTCTTGGCGGCCCCGGTGGTGTGCAGGGTGGCGAAGACCAGGTGCCCGGTCTCGGCGGCGCGGATGGCCGCCTCGATGGTGTCGAGGTCGCGCATCTCGCCCACCAGGATGACGTCGGGGTCCTGGCGCAGGGCTCGCCGCAGCCCCTCGCCGAAGCTGGGCACGTCCAGGCCGATCTCGCGCTGGGTGATGATCGACTTCGCGTGCTCGTGATAGTACTCGATCGGGTCTTCGAGCGTGATGATGTGTCGCTCGCTTTCCAGGTTGATGAAGTTGATCATGGTGGCGAGTGTGGTGGTCTTGCCGCAGCCGGTCGGCCCAGTCACCAGAAACAGGCCGCGCGGCTTGAAGAGCAGGTTTTTGACCGAGGGAGGGAGCCCGATCTCCTCGAAGGTGAGAATCTCGCTGGGGATGAGCCGCAACGCCACCCCGAGCACCTGCTTTTGCTTGAACACGCTTACGCGGAACCGGGCGACCTTGCCGAAGGCGAAACCGAAGTCGGTGGTTCCTTCCTCGTTGAGTTCGACCTGGCAGCGGTCCGGGGTAATGGCCTTCATGACCGCGTACGTATCGTCCGGGGTCATCACCGCCAGGTCCAACGGGCGGAGCCGGCCGTGATGCCGGATCGTCGGCGGAATGCCCACTGCCAGGTGCAGGTCAGACCCCTTGAGATCGACGACCGCCTGAAGGAGCTTGTTCACGGGTACCATTCGAGCGGGTTCTCCTGTTGCCAAGAATCCGGTTGAAGGATCGGGCTCCTGGACTTCGCGTGCTTGGCCGCGTGCCGCAGACATGGCCCGGCCGGCGCGAGGCGCCGGCCGGCGGTCACAGGACCGATTCCATCTCGGCGGTCACGCGCAACACTTCTTCGATGGTCGTGATGCCGCGCAGGACTTTTTTCACGCCGTCGCGGCGGAGGTCAACCATGCCGGAGCGGATGGCGGCGTCGCGAATCTTGTTGGTGGGCGCCCGGTCGAACGCCAGCTCCTGAAGCTTGGTGTTCATCTCCATCATCTCAAAGATGCCGATCCGGCCCTTGTATCCGGTGTCACCGCATTCGTCACACCCTGGGCCCCGGTAGAGGGTCAGGTTGGCGACGTCGTCGGGCACCAGCCCCACAGAGGCAAGCTCTCGCTCCGTGTAGGTCACCGGTTCTTTGCACGCGGGACAGTTGGTCCGCAGAAGCCGCTGGGCCATGACCGCCTGGATGGATGACGCGACGAGGAACGCCGGCACGCCCATGTCTATCAGACGGGTGATGGCGCTGGCGGCGTCGTTGGTGTGCAGCGTGCTGAACACCAAGTGGCCGGTCAGGGCGGCCCGAATGGCGATCTCGGCGGTCTCCTTGTCACGGATCTCGCCCACCAGGATGATGTTGGGCGCCTGACGCAGCATCGCCCTCAGAATCCGCGCAAACGTTCGGCCGATCTCGCGCCTCACCTCGCACTGGTTGATGCCGGGGATGTTGTACTCGACGGGATCCTCGGCGGTAATGATCTTGCGGTCGGGGGTGTTCAGGTCGCTCAGCGCGGCATACAGGGTGGTGGTCTTGCCGGAACCGGTCGGCCCCGTCACCAGGAAAATCCCGTTGGGCCTTCGGATAATCCCTTGGAACCGCGCATAGTCTTCATCGCCGAGCCCCAGTTCCTGGACACCGAGCAGGAGCGACTGCTTGTCGAGAATACGCATCACCACGCTTTCGCCGTGGTTTGTGGGCAGGCACGAGACGCGCAGGTCAATCTCTCGGCCCAGCGCCCGGAACTTGATGCGGCCGTCAGTGGGCCTCCGCTTCTCGGCGATGTCGATCCCGGCCATGATCTTGACCCGCGATATGATGGAGCTCTGAAGCGATTTGGGAGGGCCGGGGACCTCGAAGCAGACGCCGTCCACCCGGTACCGGATGCGCAGCCGGTCGGCCATGGGTTCGATGTGAACGTCGCTGGCGCGCCGTCGCATCGCCTCCGTGATCAGCAGATACACCAGGCGGATGATCGGCGCGTCCTCGTCTTCCTCGTCGATCTCGAGATCGACGGCCTGGTCGGTTCGGAACGTGATGTCGCTTTCGGTGAACTCCTGGAGCATGCCGTCGACGGTGGCTTCCTCGACGCCGTGGTTCTTTGCGATGGCCAGGTTGATCGACTCACGGGTGGCGAGGACCTGGTCGATGTCGAAGTTCGTGGCGAACCGGATGTTGTCCAGCGCATCAAAGTCCAACGGGTCGGCCATGGCCACGCGGAGCTTGCCGTCGCCGCGCCCGATCGGTATCAGGCAGTGCTTGCGGGCGACTTCGTGGCTGATGAGATCGATGGTCTCCCTGGGGATGTCCATGTCGGACGGGTCGACCATTTCGAGTCCGAACTGCTCGGCCAAGGCGGCGGTGACTGCCGCCTCGTCGGTGGCGTTCATCTCCAGCAACGCCTCGCCGATCCGGAGGCCGGGTTTGGTGCGCTGCATTTGCAGAGCTCGCTTCACGTCTTCGTCAGTGACCGCGCCCTTTGCCCTGAGAAGACGTCCTAAGAGTTGCCGTGCCATTATTAGATACCTCGGCGGCAGCAAAGGAAATCGTCTCACCATATTGTACTCCCACAGGGTTCCGATGACAATAGCCTCGCCCCAAAAAGCGGAAACGCGCAGGTACATAGTACCTCCCTGGGCAAGGCGGCGGTGCTCGGGTTTCACTCAGGCCCTCTAACAGAACCCAGGTGTGGCAGGCATTCTTACGTGCCCGGTGGCGGACGAGGACCTCCGCCCCATCGTTTTGCCAGAGTTCCCTGCTTCGACGATGCGCCCCGGGCGCTGGCAAGTGGTACTTTTCGGGAACAGGTGTCTTTCAAAAGTACCACTTCGCAGTTCGCGTGCCACGCCGATCCTGGCCGTGATACCACGGGCAAGATGCCCGTGCCACGACGGCCACATCGAACGGATGGGCTATACGGCCCCGGCGCCATCGGGAACGCGGGCAACTGCCTCGTCACCGCGCGGCGAAACTGAGGAGTCTCAGTTTTCGCTTGACAAAGGTCAGAAACAGCCGAGAATGAAGCTGTATTCGACATGTGAACGTAAGTTCAGACGATGAGCGCGCCTTCGAAGGGGGCGAGAATGCAAAACGGCGATCTGAGCCGAAGGGAACGGGAGAAGCTGAATCACCGCAGGGAGATACTCGAAGCGGCCGAGCGGGTTTTCGTTCGAGACGGCTACCAGCTCGCCACCGTGGAACGGATTGCGCGTGAGGCAGACTTTGCGGTCGGCACCCTCTACAACTTCTTCAAGAGCAAGGAGAAACTTTTCGATGAGGTAATTGCCGGCCTTGCGGACGAGGCATTCACTGTGCTCGGGAAGCGCGTATTTCAAGAGGCACACCCTCGGGCCGCGGTGGAGGCCCTGATCGAGGTTCGCCTGCTCTATCCGCAGCAGCACCGGGACTTCGCTCGGGTCTTCCTCGAGGTGGCGCCGTCTTCCCCGCCCGCCGCGCTTTCCGGCTCGCTGCCCGAGAAGTGCCAGCCGCTCTATCGGCGGTATCTGGAGTCGGTGACGGAGGTGTTAAGCCGGGGCATCACTGCGGGGGTGTTCAGGGAGGAGGACCCTCTGTATATGGCCCTGTGTCTGGAGGGCGCCTTCGCGAGCATCGGCACCCACTGGATACAGGAGGAGTCGGCTGAGCCTTTGCCGGAACGGGTGGCGAAGGCGAGCAGCATTCTGCTCGGCATGGTTTGCAGGTCTCAGCACAATTCTCTGGAGGGGTCAGCGGAATGAGACACATGACGACCGGACCAGGCGGTGGCGGGATGAGAGTCCTCTGTGCCGCCGCCGTTCTTGCTTCCGTGGGCTGCGTCACGAGAACGGGGGTGTACGACGACATCTACCGCAACCGCAACGCCGCCTACCAGGCGTGGAAGAGCGCCAAAGAGGGCCAGGAGGGCGCTCAGCTCGTGCTGACGGGAAAGCTGAGCATACAGAAGGCTGTCAAGACCGCCTGGAAGAACAACAAACTGCTGGGGGCGATTCGTGAACAGAGAGAGAACGCAAAAGGACGGATCATCGAGGCGTACTCCGCGGTGCTGCCCAAGCTGGACTTCCGGGGCGGCTATACGCGGCTGGACAAGGTTCCGACCTTCAAGGCGGGGGGCGTCTCGGTCCCGATGGGCAATCGCAACAACTACTCGGGCAGCCTGGTGCTGACCCAGCCCTTCTTCCAGGGTGGCGCCATCGCGGCCGGGATCCGCGGTGCGAACATCTTTGCCTTTCTGACGGACGAGGAGGTGGCGACGGTTCAACAGGATGTCGTCTATCAGACCCGCCTGACGTACTACGATTCGCTCCTCGCCCGCGAACTGGTCAAGGTCAGCGAAGGCGACCTGAAACTCGCCAAGGCACACCTCGGCGACGTCCAGAAGAAGAAGGCGGCGGGCGTGGTCTCGGCGTATGACGTGCTTCGCGCCAGGGTGGAGGTCAGCAATGTTGAGGCCCAGCTTATCGAGAGACAGAACGCGTCCCACTTGGCGATGACGATGCTCCTGAAAACGATGGGCGTCTCGCAGGAAAGCCGCGTGGAACTGATCGACAAGCTCGAATACAAGCCGGCCCTCCCGGCGCTCGAACAGGCGGTCAAGAAGGCATTTCACGAGCGGCCCGAGATTCTCAAGGCCGAACTGGCCGTCAAGCTCAACCGGGAGCTGGTGGTCGACGCGCGGTCCGGCTTCCTGCCCCGGGTCGAGGGCACCTACACGCGAACGCGAGCCAAGCCCGACCCTCACGACCAGACCCGGCAGGACTGGGGCAACGAGTGGTCCGCCGCGATGACCATGATCTGGCCGATCTTCGACGGACTGGCCTCCGTCGGTCGGATGCGACAGGCGCGGGCCGACCTCCAGCGCTCCGTCATCGAGTTGGCCGAGGCAGAGGAACAAGTGCTGCTCGACGTGAAGCAGGCGCTCTTCAGCATCGAGGACGCAGAGAAGTTCGTGAAATCACAGTCCGAGAACCGGAAGCGCGCCGAGGAGGGGCTCCGCCTTGCCAAAGCGGGCTATGACGCCGGCGTCAACACCGAGATCGAGATGTTGGACGCCCGCCAGGCCCTCTCCGAAACCCACGCCCTGTACTACCAGGCGGTCTACAGCCACCAGAAGGCGAAGCTGGCGCTCGAACGCGCCACCGGCGCGCTCAAGAGCCCGAAGGGCATAGGAGGCCCGAATAAGTGACAGATCGACCCGCAACGCAGGCCGAAATGAAGACCCCGCCTGACCAGGATGCCGGCTCCGCGCAATTCGACTCCGACCGCGGTTCGGGCGGTGGGATCATCGGCATCCTCAAGAGCCTGCTGCCGCTGCTGATCCTCGGTGCGGCGCTGGTGTCGGTGGCTCAGTTGGCCCGTTGGGTGATGCTTTCCAAGAAGCCGGAGTCGGCCATCGGCGCAGAGGCGCCGCCGGTTAACGTCGAGGTCCAAGTGGTTCGCGCCATGCGCCGACAGGTGGACGAGTTCGAGGTGCCGGCGGCGGTTAAGGCGAACCGGGTGGTGCGCGTGTCCGCCGAGGTGGCTGGCAGAATTGAGAAAATCAACTTCAAAGAAGGCGATACGTGCGTCGCCCGCGCGAAAGCCGGCAGGCGCGGCAAAGAGGACGGCCCGCCGCCGCTGGTCGAACTGAACACCGAACTGCTCCAGGCCGAGCTTGACCGGGCGAGCGCCGCGGCCGTCCTCGCCAAGGCCGACTACGAGAGAATAGCGCAGCTCGAACGCCAGGGCGGGACGACCAAGCAGGCACTGGACAAGGCGCGAGCGGCGCTGCGCACCAGTAAGGCGGCGGAGGATCTGGCCGAGGCGAGACTGGAACGCACCAGAATCTTTGCCCCCATCGACGGCGTGTTGAATGACCTGCTCGTCGAGGAGGGGGAGTACGTTCAGGCCGGCAGTCCGGTGGTGGAGATCGTCGAGATCGACAAGGTGAAGGTAGTCGCTCCGGTCCCCGAACGAGATGTGCCCTTCCTGAAGATCGGCGACCGCGCCGTGGTGCTGGTCGACCGCAGGACAAACGGCCACGAGGAGGTCGAACAACTCATCGGCGGCGTCACGTACGTCAACGAACTCGCGGACGAGAAGACGCGTACCACCCCTGTCGAGATCACCCTCGACAACCGGCGGCGCCGGCTGCGCAGCGGCCGGATCGTCCGCGTCCGCTTCACCCGGCAGGTCCTGACCAACGTGATCATGGTCCCGCTTGACGCGGTCATCCCTCTGGAGAAAGGAAAGGCGGTGTACGTCGTCGAACGCGCCCCCCGCAAGGTGGTGGAGAACGGGGTCGAGAAGGTTGTCGAGGAGGAGGTGGCCCGGCGCCGGGAGGTCAAGGTGAACACCCGGTTCATCAAAGACGAGGAGTGGGACGGCCCGCAGGACGGGAGCCGTCGGCGACGTGTGCAGATGATCCAGATCCTTCCGTGGCTGAACGGCGACCGGCGTAAAGGCCTGAAGGCCGGCGACCGCTTGATAGTGGTCGGGCAGCATTTCGTGGCGCCGGGTCAGCGCGTGACGGTCACATCACCCCAATCCGGGTCCAATCCGAAGTCCGAAGCCACGCCTCGCACAGGCCAGAGCGGTCGTACAAAGTGATACTGAGTGACGCGGCCATCAAGAACCGATCCACGGTCGGGGTGCTGGTCCTGCTCATCATCGTGGTCGGCGCATACAGCTACGCGACGCTGCCCAGGGAGGCGGCGCCGGACGTGGCCATCCCGTTCGTCCTGATCACAACGAAGTATGAGAGCGTCTCGCCCGAGGACATCGAGTCGTCCATCACCATCAAGATCGAGAACGAGCTCTCCGGCCTCAAGGGCGTGAAGGAGATCACGTCGTCCAGCGCCGAGGGCATGTCGTCGATCCTCATCGAGTTCCACCCGAACATCCAGATCGAGGACGCCAAGCAATATGTCCGCGACCGGGTCGACCTGGCCGAGCGGGACCTCCCGCCTGACGCCGACGAGCCGTTCATCAAAGAGATCAGCGTCGCCGAGTTCCCCATCATGCTGGTCAGCATCTCCGGGAATATCTCGCCCGTGCGCCTGAAGCTGATTGCCGACGCGCTGGAGGATTACATCAAGCGGATTCCCGGGGTGCTCAACGTGATCATCTCCGGCGACCTCGAACACGAGATCCGGCTGGAAATCGACCCCCACCGGGTGGCGGCATACAATCTCACCGTCCCGGAAATCCTCCAGTTGATCCCCGCCGAGAACGTCAACATCTCCGCCGGCGGGCTCGAGACGGAAGGCATGACGTTCAACGTGCGCATACCGGCCGAGATCGACAAGCCCGAACAGGAAGTCAACCGCCTCGTGCTGGCCTATCGCGACTCCAAGCCCATCTTCCTCCGCGACGTGGCCACCGTGGTGGATACCTTCAAAGACCGGCGGACCTATTCCCGCCTGGACGGGACCGACAGCATCACGCTCAGCGTGCAGAAACGGGTCGGCGCCGACATCATCCCTATCTCCGACACGGTCAAGCGCATCCTGGAAGAGGCGAGGAAGAACCCCCAACTGGTGCCCGCCGGGGTGCGGCTCGAGATCACCCACGACGTGGCCAAGTACATCCGCATGATGGTCAGCGACCTGGAAAACAACATCCTGTCCGGCCTCATCCTGGTGGTGGCGGTGCTGATCCTGTTCATGGGCTGGCGCTCCAGCGCCGTCGTCGCCCTGGCCATTCCGATGAGCATGCTGATGAGCTTCGGCGTGATCCTGGCGCTGGGCTACACCCTGAACATGATCGTGCTCTTCAGCCTGGTCCTTTCGCTGGGCATGCTGGTGGACAACGCCATCGTGATCGTGGAGAACATCTATCGCCACATCCAGATGGGCCATCCGCGGGCGCGGGCCGCGATCCTGGGCGCCCGCGAGGTCGCCTGGCCCGTGATCACCTCCACCGCCACCACGGTCGCCGCCTTCTCCCCGCTCCTGTTCTGGCCGGGCATGATGGGTGATTTCATGAAATACCTGCCGGTAACCGTTATAACCGTGTTGAGCAGTTCGCTCTTTGTGGCCCTGATAATCAATCCCACCATCTCTTCGGTGTTTGCGTCCGGCAAAAGGAAAGACGTGGCGC
>Ga0114922_10006543_pt1 | contig 10684 bp, 10 predicted proteins | sample AartaG_FD_100975 | JGI IMG/M metagenome (GOLD analysis project Ga0114922, IMG submission 100975) | Deep subsurface microbial communities from Aarhus Bay to uncover new lineages of life (NeLLi) - Aarhus_00045 metaG | ecosystem: Environmental > Aquatic > Marine > Oceanic > Sediment | place...
ATCCCCATGTTCAAGGTGGAAGAGACGCTGACGGTGGCGATGGCCGAGCCGCAGGCCCTGCTGGTGGTGGACGACCTGGAACGTTCAACGGGTTTGCGAATCCAACCGGTGATCGCGCTGGCCGGTAATGTTCGGGAGTTCATTAAAAAATATTATGCCCAGAACGTGAAAATCGACAGCTTCCTGGCATCGCTGGAAGATGCCAAGGTGGAAGTGATTGAAAAAGAAGCAATCGATGAAGATAGCGTCATCGATCTATCGGAGATGACCGACGGCAGTCCGGTGGTGAATCTGGTCAACATGAGCGTATTGCAAGCGGTCAAGGAAGGCGCCTCCGATGTGCATATCGAGCCGGATAAGCATTGTGTACGGATTCGCTATCGAATCGACGGGATGCTGCATGATTTGATGACGCCGCCGAAGGAGTGGCATGCGGCGATAATCTCCCGCATCAAGGTGATCGGTCGCATGGACATCGCCGAAAAGCGGATACCCCAGGAAGGGCGTATTCATATTCTGGTGGAAGGTCGGGAGATCGATCTGCGGATCTCCTCGATGCCCACGATACTCGGTGAAAAAATCGTGATGCGGATATTGGATAAAAGCAATCTCCAGTTGAATCTGGACCGCCTGGGCTATGAGCCGCAAATGGTGATGAATATCAAGCGGGTGCTGGCCAAGCCATACGGTTTATTCCTGGTTACCGGCCCGACCGGCAGCGGAAAAACCACCACCCTGTATTCCGCTCTCGACCTGCTGCGTAATAAAGAGCGCAACATCATCACGATTGAGGATCCGGTAGAGTATCAGTTGGAACTGGTCAATCAGATTCAGGTGCATGAAGCGGTGGGATTAACGTTTGCCCGTACGCTGCGTTCGACGCTTCGTCAAGACCCGGACATTATCATGGTGGGAGAGATACGGGATGAAGAGACGGCGAAAGTGGCGGTCCAGGCGGCGCTGACGGGACATTTGGTCTTAAGCACCTTACACACGAATGACAGTGCGGGCGCCATTAATCGTTTATTGGATATGACGGTGGAGCCGTATCTGTTGGCCTCCTGTCTGGCCGGCGTTGTGGCCCAGCGATTGATTCGTACCATTTGTCCGAAGTGCAAAGCCACTTATTTTCCGGAAGAAAGTGTATTGGATGAAATCGGTTGGCAGGGGGCCCGGAACCGAGCGTTTCATCGGGGGATGGGATGCTCCCTGTGTCACGATAGCGGGTTTAAGGGGCGTCGCGCGATTTGTGAGGTTCTGGAGATAAATCCGCCGCTGCGTAATTTGATCCTGACGCGTCCCGGCGCCAATGAAATCAAAGAGATGCTGATGCAGCAGAGCAGTTGGCGTGACCTGAAGCAGGCCGGCATGTACTGTGTCGAACAGGGCATTACCAGTATAGAGGAAATGATGCGTGTGTGCTACCTCGAGGAAGAGGAAGAAAATAGAGATTTTGGTTCTGATTCCGTGGAAGAAGAACTCGTAACGGCCCATACGGATACGAACTCATGATAATAAATTATCAGGCATTGAATCGCTCCGGCATGCTCGTCAACGACACACTCGTGGTCGAGAATGAGTCGGAAGCCTTTAGCGAACTCAAGCGTATGGGCCTGGTTCCGGTTCGTTTACTGGAAGATTCGGAGCATCCATCGTCGGAGGGTATGGGAGGAATGCTGAGCCGTCTTCGTTCGGCGCCGCCGGCGGATCCCCGCAAAGCTTCTCGACGGGAACTGCCCCTGTTTACCGAACAGATGGCGATCCTGCTGGAGACCGGTACGCCGGTGGCGCCGTCGCTGATGGCCCTGGAACGGCAGGTCTCCTCTCGTCATTGGCAAGAGCTGGTTCGCCGGCTTCGCCAGCAGGTGGAGGAAGGCGGTTCCTTAGCCTCGGCCGTGGCGTCGCATTCGAAGGTATTTGATCCGATCTACAGCAGCATGATTTCGGCGGGGGAGGCCTCCGGGACCCTGCCGGTAATTTTGAACCGCTTGGCCCAGTTGTCCCGTCAGTCGGATCGGATTCGACATAAGGTCATCTCGGCGATGATCTATCCGGCGCTGTTAACGGGAATCGCAACCACGGTAGTGATTGTTTTGCTGTTTTTCGTACTGCCGCGTTTTGCCGCCATTTTTACGGAAATGAATGTGAAACTGCCGGCCTCGACCAAAAGCCTGTTGGCGATCTCTGATTTTGTTCGGCAGCATACTCTGCTTCTTCTGGTCGGTTTGGGAGTAGCCGGTTCGGCGCTGATACTGGCACTGCGCAGTCGGGAAGGGAAACGATTTGTCCAGCGAAACGTATTGAAGCTGCCGATTTTCGGGCCGCTGCTCAAATCGATTATCAATGCACGGATATTTCGATTGATCGGTTTGCTGAGCGAATCCAGCGTTCCGTTGCTGGAATCCATAGAGCTAACGAAATCATCGATGCAGAATTATTTATATACCGATATGTTAACTCAGGTGCACGACAATGTGCTGGCCGGTGAGTCCATGCATGAAATCATGTTACAAAGCAGTCTGATCCCGCCGAGTATTGCCCAGATGGTACACACCGGTGAGGAAAACGCTCAGATCGGACGAGTGATGACGTTGCTGGCCAATAATCTCGATGATCACAACGATACTCGCATTAGTACGCTTACCAATATTATGGAACCGGTAATTCTGGTTTTTATGGGATTGATCATAGGAACGGTAGCTATCTCTCTGGTGCTGCCTATGTTTGATCTGTCCAAAATTTCGGCATAGGAACTTTATGGCAAACTGGCTAAAACATAAATATTCACCCGTCGGTATGGACCTGGGTCGAACGGCCATTCGCGCGGTTCAATTACGTCGCCGGGATCACAGGCTTCACCTTTACAGTGCCTTGGAGTTGGCCAACGGCGGATCGTGGGATCCGGCGTCGTCTTCGAACCCGGAACCGATAGTAGATGAAACGCAGGTGATATCGCAAATCAAGCGCCTGCGGGCCGGCGGCGGCTTTATCGGGCGGGACGTAGTGATACACTGTCCCGCGGAAAAACTGGATATGCGGCCGGTGGACTTACCCGCCTCCAATGAGTCTTTGCCTCGGGAGGCTATCCTCGGCGCGCTGCGATTACAAGTGGGCGGGCATTTACCATTTCCGGTGGAGCAGGCGGTATTTGATTACCTTCCCAGGCAAAACGACGGCCGGGCGGGGAGCATCCGGATCATGGCAATCACGGCCGACGGTCAGTGGATCAAAGAACGCATCGGTTGGATTGAATCGGCGGGCATGCATTGTATCGGCGTGGACGCTCTGCCCTGTGTTTTGTCTCGGTTATCGATAGCAAGCAGCGGGCCGGAAGGATATTTCGAGCACCTGGATTCGTCAGAACCGGATCCTCTCGATGCTACGGACTCGAAGTGCCGGCTCAGAGCCGTGCTGGATATAGGGTATTCGGGAAGTACCCTGATTGTACACGATGCTCAGGGGCCGCTTTTTTGCCGGCGCTTTGCCTTGGGCGGTCTGGAGATGAGTGAGATATTAGCACAGCGACTGACGGTGGACTTCCCGCGCGCCGAACAATTCAAACGACGGTTCGGAATTGATTGTAATTCTCGTCAATTGTGTCTGGCCTATGCGGCTGCTGATACAAAGCAAGAACGGGCGGATCATAATCCGCATGGGGATGAGACGATTCGCCGGCCTGGCGATCCATCGCCCCAACACGATCTGGAGATCGGCAAAACGATTTTCGCCGCCTTGCAAAGCGAACTCAAAGATTACGTGGAAGGATTGACGCGTTCGTTAAATTATGTGATAACCAATTATCCGGGCGCACGGTTACAGAAGCTATATCTCGCCGGCGCCGCAGCGCACACCCGGAATCTGGATCGCTATCTAACGGATCAGTTTGAACTGCCCGTGCATATCATCGCGCATCCACTATTATCCAAACTCATGGACGCCCTGCCCGCCACCCGCGCGCAGGCAGGCAACTGGACTACGGCGCTGGGATTGGCGTTGAAGCAAATGGAGGGAGCATGACGGGAGTAGATCTGATACCGGATGAATTCAAGATCGGCCATCAGCGACATCGTCGGACGCGTTACTGGATGGCGTTGATCCTGATCGTATTCTGCGCCGCCGGCGTCTTCAGCGGCGCCAAGTACCTGGTCTGTCTGCAGGAAGATCGGGAGGCGGCAAAAATCGCAGCGAAATATGAAGAACTGCAAAAAGACATTGAGCGCCTGAGCAGGGAAAGAAATCAACTCAATAGCTGGCAGAATCAATTGGCCTTGCTCGGTGAATTGGGACAATATGTTGACTTTGTCACGGTGACTTCTTTTTTGGCCGATAACACCCCAGGTTTGATATACCTGGAAACGATGGATTTTGAATGCCCGGACCCGGTCCCGTCGGCCGGCGGACCCGCTCCTTCTCTCCCGAAAAGTGCGCAAATGTTCCTTTTGAAAGAGACTTCATCCTCCGTCGTTTCCCCCGTACCGATTCACTCGGTGAACATGTATTTGCGGGGCCAGGCATTGCATTATCGGGCGGTGGCTGATTATTTAACCGTGCTGCGCTCCACCTCTTTTTTTCAAGACGTGGAATTGAAACGAACCTGGCGTCCGCAAAGCAGAGGATCGGAAGCGCCGGAATCCATTCAGTTTGAAATCCAATGTCGTTTACTCGCCAAGAGAACCGGTCGGAGAGAACACTATGCTGCTATGCCGCAAACCCAGAATTTTTGATATCGACCTGCTGGCCTTTGCCGCCGTGTTAGGCATCTGCGCCATGACGTGGCTGTTCGTGGCCCAGCCGTTAGACGAAAAACTCGCCCAACACCGTGCCGAGCAGAAACAGGTTCAACAGGACAATGAATCGGCGCAGACGCAATTGTCCAATCTGGGGAACCTGGTCCGGCAGCGCCAGGCGTTGGCGGCGAGTCTGCGAAAAACGAAAAACATCCTCAAGGACAGTCTCGGAATGCCGGAGGTCGTCCGACAGATGGGGCAGTTAACCCGACGTTGTGGGATTCGTTTGGATGAGATTACGCCCGGGGAAAAGAAGTACGGCGAGCGGTATAACCGCAGAGCCTTGCTGTTGCGGATGCGCGGATCGTTTCCCCAGGTGCACGCGCTGCTGACGCTGTTAACCAAAGATTTACCGTACGTACGAGTCCGGGACTTATCGCTTAAGCAGGTGCAGCAATCGCAAGCGGGCTGGTGTGATATTACCTTGCTTCTCGATGTGTTCGGTCCGCATTGGCAACCGTTATAAAAATCCATAAACGCTGATACGAATTCGCAGGATACAAATATCGTTATGATGACAAAGTCACGCATGATATATGGAACGGTCTTGTTGATTGCCGTCGTGGTGCTGATCTGGGATAAGACAGCCAAGCGGGATCCCGTCAGTCGGCCTCAGTCCACACAGGCGCGTCCAATCGCATCGCCCCGCCGCGCGACGACGGCGGTCGATCCGAAGACGACTGCGTCGGCTCCGTTGGATATCCTCGACAAACTGCCGAATATCCCCCCGGAGTTGATGAAATCCGAAGAGAATTTTCTCGTGCGGAAGATTCGTAACATAATGCAAAAGATGATGTGGCCGCCCTTTGCCCACATCACCCCCGTATCCGATTATTCGTTCACTCGAGATTTGTTTATGGCGACGGAAGAATTTACTGCCGCGGTCTATCCGTCGAAGGCCGGGACAAAACCTGTGGTAGAAAAACGTCAGAACAAAATCAATTATATTGAACAGGCGCAAACCTTACAATTATCGGGCATCTTAATCGGCGTCCATGGCTCCTATGCGATCATCAACCAGGAAGTCATTTATCAGGGCGAGCATATAGGACCGTATCGCCTTTTAGAGGTAAAACCTGAATCGGTGATTCTGGGTATCGAGAAGGAGCGGATACCCCTGTATCTGGTGGAATAACGCCGGTGGACCTTATATTCGGAATCCTCATCTGGCATCCAAAATCGACCCCGTCAGGATTACTATGAAGTAACCAACCAGTCCATCCGATAGGAAACATAGAATTTGGGTTCGTCGATTTATTGTAAGGGATCTGTAGTGTAAAAATGAAATCGGGCGAATCTATCTCGCGAGGTGGAGAAAACAAAGGAGAAGTGTTATGAATCGGAACAGGAAAAAGAAGGCGTTCAGCTTGGTGGAGTTGGTAATTGTCATCGTGATTCTGGGCATCATTGCCGCGATTGCCATTCCGCGAATCAGTTCCGGCAGTCGCAATGCCGGCGAATCGGCGTTGCGGGCGGATTTAGCGAGCCTGCGTAATGCGATCGATTGGTATTACGGCGAGCACAATAACGCCTTCCCGGGTCAGGTCACCGACGGTGGGAATGGCCCCGATACCGAGGGCGCCTTTATTAACCAGTTAACCATGTACAGCAATAGCTCCGGAGAAGTAACAAGCAATAAGGACCCTGACTATCCTTTTGGTCCCTATGTCCGGGGTACATTCCCCGCGTCACCCATCGGCGACAATAAAGGCAAGGCAACGGTCACTGTGGTCAATCAGGTCGGACCCCTTACTTCCACGCCGGGCGACGGCACCGGCTGGGTCTATAACACCAAAAGCGGCGAAATCATCGCCAACACCGATGACACCGCCAACGACGGAACGACGTTTGATACCTGGTAGGCCGGCGTCGTACATTGGTTCGGATTCGATAATCTCGAACTATCTTGACCGGAAGAGGTATTGGGTCTCGGAACGGCTGGATTCGTTTTGAGACCCGTTTTTCATTGTTTCGTTATGAACAGAGGTTCCACCATTTCATCGTCTCCCCGTCGCCGACGGACAGGATTTACGCTCACCGAACTGCTGATCAGCGTGATCCTGATCTCGATTATGGCCGTGACCGTCAGCGTGGCCATGTTCCGAGCCCAGCAGCGAACAAAGGAAACCCGCTCCTCGCTGGTCAGCCTGCAAACACAAGGCAACGTACTGGATAGAATCTGCGAAGAGTTGCGATGGGCTCATACTGTCAACTCGCTGGATGATACCAGTGTCAGCTTTACTTTCTGTCATGCCGGGCCCAACACAAACACCATGTCGATCACACCCGGGAGTTGGTTTAATTTTTCTGCCTTTTACAATATCTGGCGGATTGAAGCGGAAGGCGGCGGATTTGCGGGAACCTTCACGGCCTCTACCTCTGGAACTCATACTCTGAAGGTGACTCATTGCACTGCGTATTCTGAGATGGTGCCGGGAAATGGCCTTTCACCCGTAACGATCCACGTAAACGGCAGTGCGGTGGTTACGAACTATGACCCGGCGGCTCATCACGGTTCGCATAGCTGGGTCACCGATTCCTGGGAGATAACTCCGAATGTCGGGAATAACACGTTAAGCTGGACCGCAGAATATATTTATACTCACTACTGGATTCAGAAGATTGAAATCACCGAGGTTGCAACGGGGCATACCGTCTATGCTGAATTTACTACAGATCCGATCCTCACTGGAGCTTCCGACGGCACCGGGCAAACGATTGAATACGCCTGGAATGACGCGAGTCACTTTCTCAAACGAGCAGTAAATGGAGGGCCCTCGAAGACAGTGTTAGAAGATGTGTATTTGTTCGAACTGGAGCAGGATAATTTTGGCTGGGATGACCAGAATCAGAGGTATCTCCGTAGTATCAAAATCACCCTCCAGACCAGTACGGATGCGGCAGACACCTGTGAACGATATGTCCATTTAGTCAACTATCCGTACTGGTAAAAATGATAATAGGGTATATGGTAAAATCGTATGAAACCTAATCCCATAAAAAATCGAAATAAATGCACCGAAGGCGTAACGCTGCTCGAGCTGATAATCGCCCTGATGATTATTGGGATTATGGCTGCGGTTGCGACCCTGGCATTCAACAGCAGTCATCAGCACGCGAAACTGCAGCAGGCCGCAGATCGACTTACCGCTGATTTACGACTGGTTGCCAACCAGGCGCGCCAGGACCAGCAGGCGTATGAACTGGTCGTGGATACGGCGAATTGCACCTATCAGGCCGTGGGCGTTAAGAGCCTGACCGGCAAATCCGATATCGTCGTCGATTTGGGCGCGCCGCCATACGGGATTTCCTCGATCACCATGAACTTCGACGGCGAATCCAGGGTGAGTTTCGATTCCAGTGGCTATGTCTCTCCCTGCGGCAATATTATCCTTACTACCGGCGATACCCAGATCGTCATCGATATCAACGAGGTCGGAAATGTGGAACAGCAATAATAAATACAGGTATGATATTCCACTTGGTTTGGTCCCGTAGGGACTTTGTGAAAATAGCCCACCGATTTATCGGTGGGGTAAAGTAAGATATAAAAATTTGCGTGCCGTAGGTACGCGAGAAACGGTCATTCTGCCCCTATGGATTGATACTATTTCCTGATTGATAACGGAGACCGAGAAAGATACCAAAGATGAATTCCAAACCACAAAGATCAGTTGAACGGTGTCATCAAGCGAGACGAAGACCAATTTCACGATGGCCGGGTGCCATGCCCACGGACGTCTTCGGACGTGGGCATGCGAACTTCGCTCGGCGACGGCATTTCTCTGGAATTGCATATACGGAAGTACTGCTCTCCAGCATCATCCTGGCGGTTATTATCGTTTCGGCCATGAAGCTGTTTGCCAATCTGGGACGATCCCGTCAGAGCGTTGTGGGACAGGACGCCGCCAATTATCTCGCCCTCCAGATGATCGAGGAAATCAAACAGCAGCGCTACAACGATCTGAACGAACCTTTAAGTTTTGGTATCGAAAGCGGCGAAGATGCCGGTCCCGGCAGGAGTTTGTTTGACGATGTGGATGACTATGAAGGCTGGTCCGCTTCGCCGCCTCAGGACCGAAATGGAAACGATCTCAATCAATATGAGGATTATACGCGCTCGGTCGCAGTTGACTGCGTGACCGCGAATGATTTCACGGTGATCGCTGTTGTAGGAGATGAAGGATTCAAACGAGTCAAGATTACTATCAGCCGTCAGAATCCCGAAGGCCAGGAGGTAATCCTGGAACAACAGGTATATGTCATCGCCGATGCACCGTCAGTGGTGCAAAGGTAAGACCCATGAACATACTACGAATTCCTAAGAAAACTACTTTTCCGTCCGCTTGTCATTCTGAGCGAAGCGAAGAATCTCAATCTCGCAGCGGTTCAAAGACCTTTCGCGCAGTTTACCCTCAAGCAAAGCAATGGGCTCAGGGTGACAGGAGAAAAATTTTGTTAGGAGCTCTACGTGAAAAAGGCAGTATTTATACCCTTACCCTGGCATCGTCGTTAGTGCTTGTGGCCTTGGTTCTGGGGATATCCTATCAGATCCTCCAGTACCGCCAAACCGCCCGCGGCGCCACCCAGGTGGATCAGGCCTCGGTCTATGCCGAACTGGGCATCCGCCACGCCCTGCGCTATACCAAGGAGGACGCCCTGTGGCGGCAAAACCTCTCCAGCGGGCAATGGCTCCTGGATATCGCGGTTGGCGATGCCATCTATTCCGTAACCGGCATCGATACGGTAGATGGAGTGCTTTCCGATAATGACGATGATCCGGTTGAGTTAACCTGTACCGCTACGGTGGACGGCGTCACCCGAACGGTTCAAATCAATGCCCAACAGCAGCCCTGTGAGATTCTCCGCTACGCCGTCGCCGGCGGCGGAGTTGTGAAAATCAGTAATGATGTCTGTGTCACCGGGAATGTGACCAGCAACGATGAGATCGACAAAAGCGGCGCCGATACCTGGATAGTCGGTAATGCCGAGGCCGTCGGCGCCATTGAAGAAACCGACAATATTACCGGCACGATTTCGCCCGGCAGTGCGGCAAAGGAATTTCCCGATCAAACTTCCATCTTTACCTACTATCAAGCCGCAGCGACCCTGATTCCATATCAATCCACTATGGAGAGGATATTACTCAGCCCCACCAACAATCCCTACGGCGAGACGAATCCCGACGGCCTCTATAGTATGAACTGCGCCGATCAAAAAGTGGTGATAAGACAATGTCGTATCGTCGGCACCTTGATCCTGATCGATCCCAAGGACGATAGCAGTATTGATGACTCGATCAACTGGCAGCCCGCACGAGCCGACTACCCCGCCTTGATCGTCCAGGGCACGAAGTTTACGATTAAAACGGACCAGGACCTGGATGAGGATCATATCGAGCAGGATTTGAATATGCCCGGCGAGACCGGCTACGGCGATGATGAGCAGGTCTTCCCCAACGAAATTAACGGACTGGTGTACGCAACGGGGGAACTGATTCTCGATAAAGATATCGTTATCAAGGGAACCGTGATTGCAGCCGGCGATATCGAACTGAAAGACTGCTCCAGTTGCGTGTATGACGCCGGTGTGTACAACAATACACCGGTCATGTTTCACAAGACCTACCTCGTCCCCGTCCCCGGCTCCTGGCGCCTGGTACTGCCCCCGTAAAGCAACACGGATAGGCAACGGGTGCCATGCCCACGCTCGCGTGGGCATGTTGACTGCCCATCAATGCGTATAAGGAACCGTACCAGCCTTGTCGGTTTTATACCCCCATTTTTTAATGTAATCCCAGCCGCTGAGAAACTCGTCGTTGGTTTCTTCTAATTTCCGGTTTAACATTACATCCAGCTTCTTTTGTAACGCCGTGATATCAGCTTTGGATTCGGGTG
>Ga0114922_10006544_pt1 | contig 10684 bp, 10 predicted proteins | sample AartaG_FD_100975 | JGI IMG/M metagenome (GOLD analysis project Ga0114922, IMG submission 100975) | Deep subsurface microbial communities from Aarhus Bay to uncover new lineages of life (NeLLi) - Aarhus_00045 metaG | ecosystem: Environmental > Aquatic > Marine > Oceanic > Sediment | place...
ACGGGCACGCCGTCAGCAGCAGCTGGGTGAGCTGGTGCTGCTGGACGAAGCCTGGCAGGATGCCGATCCAGAGGCAGTGCAGTCTGCCATGCTCGCCGGCATACGCCGCCATGCACCGGCCTGTCTGCCGTGGAGTGAAGCTGCGCGTCAGCTGCAGGCCAGAATCAGTTTTTTGCACCGCCTGGCACCGCACGACTGGCCCGATGTCGGTGATGCCAGGCTCATGTCCAGCCTGGATGACTGGTTGTCACCGTATCTGCACGGCATGACCCGTCTGGCACACCTGAAGAGGCTGGATATGTGCGCTGCGCTATTGGTACAACTGCCCTGGGTGAAACAGAAACAGCTCGATGAACTGGCACCTGCCCATCTCACCGTGCCCAGCGGCACCAGGGTCCGTCTCGATTACAGCCATGAAATACCGGTGCTCGCGGTACGCCTGCAGGAAATGTTCGGTCTCGGCGATACACCGCGCGTTGCCGGCGGCCGGGTTGCCGTATTGTTGCACCTGCTGTCACCAGCGCGCCGGCCCGTGCAGATAACGCAGGATCTCGCCGCCTTCTGGCAGGGCAGCTACCATGCGGTGAAGAAAGAACTCAAGGGCCGCTATCCCAAACACCATTGGCCCGATGACCCGTTGCAGGCCCAGGCCAGCGCAGCCACCCGGCGGAAAAGTTAGCAGCGGGACACATTTTCTCATCCCGTAGGAGCGGTCCCCCGACCGCGATTCACAATAAAGATCAAAAAATGGGTGCGATGACAAGTGAGTCAAATTATCATGAGTTCCCAGTTCCATTGGCTTATGACTCAATTTGGCACCCTTAAACAATGAAGTGGCTCGATAAACTACCACTCACAGTGATTTTGCCACTCGGTGTGTTTCTCGCATTGGCGCCTTTCGTGCCTGAACCGCATCTGTGGCAGAAGTTAAAAATGTTGTTCGCCGGCACATTGACCAGGCCGGTCGATATTTTTGACTTGTTTCTGCACGGCACGCCGCTGGTGCTTCTCGTTCTCAAGCTGATGCGTCTTGCCCGTCAAAAATGACACTGTATTCACGTAACCTGCCGGTAATCGGCATAAGCGGTCCGGCGCTGTAAGGGGGACCCGTCACCATGTCCCACGCACAGGCTATGCACTATGACCGGTCTGTGGTCTTTCCGACGCTGCTGGGTATCCTGGGCCTGGCGGGCATCCTCCAGTGGGATGTGTCAAGCCGCCAGCTGCTGTTGTTTATCATCGCCATTGCACTTGGGTTGTCGTTGTTCCATGCGGCTTTCGGGTTTGCCGGCGGATGGCGGAATTTTGTTCGTGAACGCCGAAGTGCGGCGATCCGCGCCCAGCTACTATTGCTTGCCCTGGCTTCTACCACCTTCTTTCCGCTGCTCGCCGGTGTACTGCCGGGTGTCCCGGTTCACGGGGCTTATGCGCCGGCCGGGGTGTCGGTGCTGGTGGGTGCCTTTCTGTTTGGCATCGGCATGCAACTGGGCAGTGGCTGCGGGTCCGGCACGCTGTACACGGTGGGCGGGGGGCATGTGCGCATGTTGATTACCCTGTCGTTTTTTATCGTGGGTGCTGTGGTCGGGTCTGTCCATCTTCCCTGGTGGCTGAAGTTGCCATCGCTGGGCAGCGTATCCCTGCTGGAGAGAGGCGGGTGGGCCGGTGCGCTGGTGCTGCAGTTATTTGTGTTTTCCCTGTTGTACCTCCTGGTCGCACACATCGAACGCAGACGGTTTGGTAAACTGGAGGCGATTCGCGGACCGAAAAGGCAGCGTAGCCGTATGGCCCGGCGCATGGTCTTTGGCCCCTGGCCGGTTCTCTGGGGTGCCCTGAGTCTGGCGTTGTTGAGTCTCGCCACACTGCTGGTGGCAGGGCACCCCTGGTCCATCACTTTCGCATTTGGCCTGTGGGGGACAAAAATCTGGTCGGCGCTGGGTGGTGATATCAGCACCTGGAGCTACTGGAGTAGCGGCTACCCGGCCCTGGCCCTTCAGCGCAGTGTGCTTGCCGATGCCACTTCGGTGATGGATATCGGCATCGTGCTTGGTGCCTTGCTGGCCGCCGGCCTGGCCGGGCGCTTTGCACCGGCAGATACCGTCAAGGGCCGCGATGTGCTGACCGCCGTTGTGGGCGGATTGTTGCTTGGCTATGGTGCCCGGCTGGCGTTCGGATGCAATATCGGTGGCTTGCTGGCCGGCATTGCGTCGGGCAGTCTGCACGGCTGGTTATGGCTGGCTGCCGGCTTTACCGGAACCGTACTGGGTGTGCGTCTGCGTACTTTATTGGGTGTTGATCCCCCCGTGGAGGGTGCACATTGAAAGAAAACAACCGTAGAAACCGCTGGATCATGGGGTCGGCCATCGGTGCTGCTGCTATTGCCGTGGCCATTGACCATACCCGCCACCGTCTGCCGGTACCCGCGCCCGTCGTCAGCCGGGAAGTGAGCGACGAAGAGTCCGCGGTGGTGATTGTGGAAGAGGAAGCGGACAGTCCCTGCGGGCTTGATGTTTCTCCCTGCAGTCTGGATGACAGCCCCTGCAGCATGGATGTTTCGCCCTGTACGCCTGATGAATCCTGATGAATCACACCATGACGCTGCACGGGTCATATTTGACTGTGTGCAACGCATGGGGGATCAGGCCACCAATGCCGTGCTCCTGGCGCTGGGCGATAGTCGGGAGATGCGGAAAGGTCAGAAATACCCTCAGGCCCCACTGGTTTTCGCTGACGGACGCTGGCGAGCCTACTATCATAGCCACGCGTTGGCCACCGGTTCGGCCGGCGAACATGGCCATTTTCATATTTTTGTCGCCAGCGGGGGTGACAGCGGCCCGGATCAGTGGGCCCATCTGGCAGGTCTGGCGATGGATCAGGAGGGGCAACCGCTGCGCTGGTTCGTCACCAACCGCTGGGTAACCGCAGGACCCTGGGCACGGCGCGACGTGCTCCTGGCCGGGATTGAGTGTTTGCAGCCAACAGCAGGGGATTCACTGCTCGTGCAATGGCTTATGGCCATGGTCTGTTTATACAAGACCGACATTGCCGGGCTGCTGGATGCGCGTGATGACAGTATCCTGAAGGCAATGCACCATGCATCCATGGATAAGGTGCTGACCGACCGCAGCCTGTATGAACTGGCGGAAATTCGCATCGATCTTTTGCTCCGGCTGCAGAAACAGCTGCCCAAATATGCATAGGGAAGGAAGAGGAAATGAAACCACTGGTCAGACTGTTTTCAGTATTTGCGCTGTTCTATCTGGCGACACCCGTACAGGCGCTTGAACTTCCCGGTCCCCTGCTTGAGTCCGGGTGGCTGGCGGATAAGCTGGATCAGGTCGTGATCCTGGATGTCCGCAAGGATGTCGGCAGTTTTACCAGCCAGGCCAGAATGAAAAAGGACAAGAAAACCGGGAAGCTGTCCCTTGTCTCCGTGGGTGGGCATATTCCGGGTGCGCGTCTGCTCAACTATAAGAAGGTGCGTGCAACACGCATTATCGATGGTAAGGAAGTGACCCGTATGCTGCCCGCGCAGCCGGACTTTGAAGCCTTGATGCAGCAGGCCGGATTAAGCAATGACAGTGCGGTGGTAATCGTCAGCAAGGGTATGTCGGGTGATGACCTGACCATGGCGGCGCGCCTTTACTGGCAGCTCAGGTATTTCGGCCACGACAAGGTGGCTATTCTCAACGGTGGTATGGCGCAGTGGATACTTGACGGACGCAAGCTGACGCTTACCGACAGTGAGCCGGTTAAAGGCGACTGGAAAGCCACTGCAGCGCGCAAGGAGATGCTCGCCACCAGCGCCGATGTAGCCGCTGCGGTGGCGGAGGGTAATGTCCAGTTGATCGACTACCGCCCTGTCAGTGCCTATATGGGTACCTGGAAAAAATCCTACGTGTATGACAGAGGCCATATTCCGGGAGCAAAAATATTTCCGAATGAATTGATGACCAGTGTATCGGTGCCGGTGAAATTTCCCAGTGCCGACATGCTGCGTGACCTTTATAAAGGTATGCAGCTGGATACCTCCGCAGATTCCATTGCCTACTGCAACAGCGGGCAACTTGGCGCCGGCGGCTGGTTTATTCAGCACGAACTTCTGGGTAACGGGAAGACAAGGCTTTACGACGGATCGATGCACCAGTGGACGCTGGAAAAGAGGCCGGTAAAGGCCATGGTGTTGGAGTAATCGACATACAGCAGAGGGTAATCATCCAGGCTGAAGTCAGGGCTGGAAGATGAATCAGTCTTCGATCTCCAATCCCATTTCCCTGGCACGTTTTAGCCAGAGGCGGCGCGCGAGCTTCTGCATGTCGGTGGTGGCATCGCCTTCATCGACAATCTCCAGACCGAGTATCGTCTCCAGTATGTCCTCGAGCGTCAGGATGCCCGCGATACCGCCGTACTCGTCGACGATGATCATGATGTGCGCGCGCTGGCGCAGGAATTCGTCAAAAGCTTGTGACAGTGAACTGGACACAAGCAGTGCCGACATCTCGCGGCGGTAGGTGGCGAGTTTTGTGTCGGTGTTGCCGCGTGCCTGCGCGAGCAGCAGGTCGCTCCGCAACACAAAGCCGTTTAAATGGCCGGGTTTTTCGCCATAGATCGGGATGCGCGAGAAACGTTCACTGCCGTACTTCCAGAAAAATTCCTCGACAGAGAGATCTTCCGGGAGCGAGAAAATGACTGTCCGGGGGGTCATGGCATCGGTAACACGGGTGTCGCGGAGTCGCAGCAGATTTTTCAGGATCAGCGTCTCCTGTTGCTCCAGCTGCCCCTCTCTGGCGCTGAGTTCGGCCATGGCGGCCAACTCCTCGCGATTAAAGCCCGTCAGGCCGGGCCCGTGGGTCAGGCCTCTGGTCAACATCTCGGAGAGTATGACGAACGGGTAGAGTAACCAGATCAGGCCGCGTACTGCATAAGCCGTGGCCGGGGCCAACTGCTTCCAGTAGTGGGCGCCGAGGGTTTTGGGAATGATCTCGGAGAACACCAGTATGAGCAGTGTCAGAATGCCCGATGCGATGCCGACATAGGCGCTGCCGAAGACTTTGGCGGCCTGTGCCCCGGCCCCGGCGGCACCGACAGTATGAGCAATGGTGTTAAGCGTAAGGATTGCCGCCAGCGGGCGGTTGAGATCTTGTTTTAATCCGGCCAGCAGGGCGCCGGTGCGGCGGCCTTGCTGTTGCATCAACGTGACGTGTGGCGCGCTGACACTGAGGATGACGGCTTCGGCAATCGAACATAAAAAGGAGAAGCCAAGCGCGATGATGATATAGGTGACGAGCAGCAACATGTAGCACCGTTTTATCACTATTTGAGGGTCGTTGTGGGGTTGCCAATGAGTGCGTAAGTTAGCCGACATAAGCTTGCAGGACACGCTGTACCCCAGGGCACCCTCCCCCCCAGGGGGCCTTCTCTCGCCTATCGGCGATTCACCTTGTCTTGCTACGCAATTCACCTTGTGGATACATCCCTGTACGCTCGACGGCCGCGTCCATGCGGCCGACGGCCCCGCAAGCTTATGTCGGCTAACTTACGCACGCCTTAGTAACTTCGCATTTAACCACACAATGTAAGGGCGGTCTCCTGGTTGCGGTCTCGCCCCGAAGATCGGCGCGCCCACAATCGGCATTTTACTGCCGGTCTGATGATTCTGAAAGAACAAGGGGTTCAGCGATCTTTTTCCAGGTCTGCCGCCCAGTCTTATGACACGTGATCGAGCAGCCCGCTGGAAAAATGCGGCCCGGCATTGCTGCCGGGCCCTGAAGTTTCCAGCTCAGTAAGCCGCTGCGTCGGCTTCGTAGCGCAGGCCTTTTTTTCCGGCCTGTTCGCGAACGGCGCTGTAGATTTTTTCATCCAGTGAGTCCCGGGCACCGCCGGCTTCTTCCACTTTCTTTTTGAGGAAGTCGGCGCGTTTCTCCGACAGGTCTCCGATCTGTTGCTGCAGTTCGTTACGGCGATGGGCGGTTTCCTCGATCAGCGCTTTTTGTTGTACCGGAGCCATCGCCTTGATGGATTCCGGTAGCTGATCCTTTTCGATGTCGGCAAGTTCCACGCGACCGCTGGTGATGTCATCGACCAGTTCACCTTCACCGAGAAAGTTGCTTTCACCGCTTTTCGAGCTGTTGAAGACCGCCCGGCGGGCGCGTGACGCGAACGATGATGTGGCGTGCAGTTTGTCGGTGGCGTCCAGTTTCGACCGCTGTTTTTCCTTCTCCTCGGCATCGCCGTAGTACAGGCGAGTGTGGTCAAGCTTTTCAGACAATACGGCGATCTTTTTGTCAAAGGGCGTCGCGATGGTCACGGCGTTACCCGCCTGTGCCACCTGGAAGTAACGGCCCTGGCCCAGTTGCGCGATCTGTTGCCAGCCCGCGGTGGTTAGCTGGTTCTGACCGCACTGGATTGCATTCACCACGATGCCTTTCTTCAGCGCCATGGCCAGGGTTTCCGGGTACCTGACGTCGTCCGCGTAATCCATGTGCGGTGGCGCATCGCCGACCAGGAACACGACTTTGTAGGTGTTCTGATCCTGACTCCAGGACACACTGTGTACGGCGTCATGCAAGGCCTGGTTGATACTCTCCGGACCATCGCCGCCACCGTCGGCCTGAAAATCCATCAGGCTGGCGTACATGGAATCCAGGTCATCGGACAAGTCCAGTACTTTGGTCACGTAGGCGTCACCACGATCCCGGTAGGCGACCAGCCCCATCCTGATTTCAGGTGCCGATTGCGCCGAGGCCATGGTGCTGGCGATGGACCAGATCTTTTCCTTGGCGGCCTGAATCAGGCCACTCATGCTGCCGGTGGTATCCAGCACAAACACCACTTCAATACTGGACCGTTCCTGGTTCAGTGGGTTGACCGCCGGCGTTGTCTGCGCTGCGGTACTGATGGCACCTATGCTTTGATAGGCCGGATAAAACGCGACACCCGCCGCGGTAAAGCCAAATAGTGCCAATGCAAGGATTTTCGATTTCATGGGTATATTCTCCTGTTTAATTGATGGAAGAAAGTTTGCGCACCGCAGTCTCGGCAGCACGGTGGGCGTGTTGAAAACGGTCTTCGATTTCCGGGCCAGCCGGTATTTGTCTGTTGCAGCGGCTCAGCCGGCCGGGGATGGCGACGAACAGGGCCTGCACCAGGAAGAAACACCAGAGACTCAGGAACACACTGCCCGTTTGCCCGGTCGCCCAGATCGCAGCGGCCAGACTCAGGCCATTCAATCCGAGGTCAGCCAGCGCGGGCAGGACACTGGAATAGAAGTACAGCGAACGGATCAACCAGATGAGCCCCAGCTGCACCAGTACGAACAGCATCAACGGCGGTTCGATAAACCAGATAACGCCCGTTACCAGGGTCCAGCCGGCAACGACAGTGACGCGCCCCAACCGTTCGCGGCTGCGCGATAACAGGTACAACACATAGGCGAGACCGATGCCGGCAATCAGCAGGCGCAATACTGCGCCGGCCGGAAACACCGAGCTGAGTACGCTATACAAGGTGCTGCCAAGCAGGCTTGCCGCCACGGCAACCGCGACACCCTCGAAAAAAGTGGGCTGTTTCATGACAGGCTCCTTTTCTGTTTTTCGCAAAGAAAGGCCACTTCCACGTCTTCGTCGCGTACCACAATGTCGGGGCTGGACCAGTTGTCCACGAATGATTCGGCGACTGTCTCCTCGGCCAGCAGTTCGGCTTTCTGACGCATGCTGTCCAGGCGCGCCCGGTTTTCCTGCAGTCGTGTCCTGAGTCCGCTGAGGGTTCGTTCCTGCACCTCGCGTTTGCGTGACAGAAATTTCTGAAAGCGTAGCGCTTCCAGCTTGCGCTTGATCAGCGCGCGGACCAGATCGTCTTTCCCGGACTCAAAGCAGACGTCAAGTTCGGCCTCGATTTCGTCCAGTGAATGTCCAATGTCTGTTTCGCGGCTGATGAGTTGCCCCAGTTCGTGGTCCAGTACCTTCATGCCTTGTTCGTCGCGGGCCAGATCGTCTTCCATCTCCCGCACGGCCTGCCGGAGTAGCTGTTCGGGTTCCTCGATACGGTCGAGAACAGCGTGCAGATCGGCCTGGAACAGTCTCGATATACGTGTGATCAATGCCATGGTGTTCACCTCCTGCCGGGTGTTGTAAGTGTGAATCCAGTCTAGGCAGGGCGCTTGTCCGCTTCCAGACAGGGTTTTGTAAAACCTGCCACGGATGATTTACAAAAGATTTACATGCCCGAAGGGCGCTTAGCTGATAGGCTTTAATACCATGCAACGCAAAATCCGTATTCTTATCGTTGAAGACGAAGAGGCTATCCGCACCGGACTGAGGGATGTGCTGGTTTTTCACGCTTACGAGGTTGACTGCGCGGCCGATGGAAACGAGGGACTGGATAAGGCCTTGAGTGGCAGCTTCGACCTCATCCTGCTGGATATCATGTTGCCTGGCATGGATGGTTTCGAGATCTGCAACCGGGTCCGCTCGCAGGACCGTGACCAGCCCATCATCATGCTGACGGCAAGGAGCAGTGACGAGGACATTATCCAGGGCCTGTCACTCGGTGCCGACGATTACGTGGCCAAGCCATTCTCGGTGGCCCAGCTGGTGCTGCGGGTACAGGCGGTGCTGCGCCGTTCGCGTATTGCTGTCGCGCTGGATCATCAACTTCGACTGGGTGACGGTATTGAAATTGACAGCCGCAATCTCTCCGGTTGTCGGGGTGAACAGGCGCTGTCCTTCACACGCCGGGAAGTCGAGATCCTGCAATACCTGAAAGCAAACTCGGAGCGGCCTGTGTCGCGCGAGGAACTGCTCACCAGGGTCTGGGGGTATGCCAGGAATCTGCAACTGGAAACCCGTACCGTCGATATCCATATCGCCAAGCTGCGGCGTAAGATTGAACCCGATCCCGCGCAACCGCGTTATCTGCTGACCGTGCGAGGCGCAGGTTACCGCCTGCTGACGGAATAAACCCTTGCGTGCTTCACTGACAGGACTGGACAAGAAAACACTGGGGCTGTGGCTGCTGGTGTTTTTTCTGGCGCTGTCGATCCCGACGGCAGTCCTGATCCGCCATGCCTACAGTGAATTGAAGTGGGAGGCATTTCACCAGCACCGGGTGCTGGCCGAAGAGCTGTCGATGCGTATCAACGGCCGGATCAGCGAACTGATCAGTGACGAGGGTGCGCGATCGTTTGCCGACTATAGCTTCCTGAATGTTGCAGGCGATCCATCCGCGAATTTTCTGCAGCGCTCACCGCTGTCAGCGTATCCGGTTACATCCGCCATCCCCGGTTTGATCGGTTACTTCCAGGTGGATACACAGGGCGCGTTCACTACCCCCTTGTTGCCACAACTGGAAGAGAGGACAAACGCCTATGGTATTTCAAATCAGGAACGCGAGCAGAGGCTGGTCTTGCAGAACCACATCCAGCAGATCCTCAGCGACAATCGACTGGTAAAGGGCGGGGAGGCCGATAGTGCCGTGGCCGGGGAGTCACTGGCGGGCAGGCCGCAACGCCGCGACAAGCCTGTTGAGTTGGGCGCTACGCCGGCCACTGTGGCCGATACCCCGGCATCTATGTCCTCCGTTGGCGGCAGTGCCGGATTTGCAGCAGAGGAAAAGAGCGAAGAGCAGGTGCCGGCTCAGGCGGCCTTCGATCGCTTGAACGCGCCGGCGGGTGTGCGCGAACAGGAAAACAGGCAGAAGACCATCGGCAAGCTCGGCCGGGTTGAAGATCTGAAGCTGGACGACCACTACCGGGTCGACTCAGGCGATGCGATACAAGAACCTGTCGTTTCCAGGGTCGTTCCCGCGCTCGAAAAACGTGCGCGTAAGGAACGCAGTGCCTTGCCGGAACACACGGCGGTGTTTGCCGATGAAACACGTGAGGCCACGGCACCGCGTGCAAACCGGGTTCGTATTGATATCTTCGAAAGTGAGATCGATCCCTTTGAATTCAGTCTGCTCGACAGCGGTCATTTCGTGCTGTTCCGCAAGGTATGGCGTGACGGGCAACGTTATATCCAGGGGGCCTTGATCGGTCAGCAGGCGTTCCTTGAAGGCAGCATAAAAAGCTTGTTTGGCGAGACGCTGCTGTCGCAGATGAGCGATTTGATTGTCGCCTATCAGGGGGATGTGTTTTCGGTGTTCAGCGGTCAGCCATCACGCGAGTATCTCTCCGGCAGCGAAGCTTTGAGTGGTGCGCTGCTCTATCGGGCGCGCTTGTCTGATCCCTTGAGCGATGTGGAGCTGATCTTCAGTATAAACCGTTTGCCCTGGGGAGCCGGCGGCACACTGATAAACTGGGTCGCGGCTATCCTGATGCTGGTGCTGTGCGGCGGCTTTTACCTGATGTATCGTCTGGGGGCAGGGCAGATCGATCTTGCCCGCCAGCAACAGGACTTTGTCTCCGCTGTCAGTCACGAACTGAAAACCCCGCTGACCTCCATTCGCATGTACGGTGAGATGCTGCGAGAAGGCTGGGCCAGTGAAGAAAAGAAAAAGACCTATTACAAGTACATCTTCGATGAGAGTGAACGCCTGTCACGTCTTATCAACAACGTGCTGCAACTGGCGCGTCTGTCCCGCAATGGTGTACAAGTCGATTTGAAGCCGGTAAACGTGTCCACCTTGCTGGAGGGCACCCTTTCCAGAATATCATCACAGATCGAAAGCGCGGGGTTCGAGTTGAACCTGG
>Ga0114922_10006545_pt1 | contig 10684 bp, 7 predicted proteins | sample AartaG_FD_100975 | JGI IMG/M metagenome (GOLD analysis project Ga0114922, IMG submission 100975) | Deep subsurface microbial communities from Aarhus Bay to uncover new lineages of life (NeLLi) - Aarhus_00045 metaG | ecosystem: Environmental > Aquatic > Marine > Oceanic > Sediment | place: Aarhus...
GACGGGCAGGCGATGCGCATCACCAACGATGAGGACGCGAACCGGTACCTGCATCGTGAGTATCGCAAGGGCTGGAGCCTGTGACCGTCAGCCGCGTTGTTTGCGCTCACTATCTTGTGCCATTGGGTGGAGGCCAACGTCATGTCATCGGATCGGATCACTCGCCGTGAGGCCATCAAGGCAGGGACCGTCGCACTGACGGCGGCGGTCGGCGCTTCTGCGGCACGTGCGGCCGCGAAACCGGAACCGTCGCGGGCGCCGACCATCGGAGTCGCCACGCTGGGGTTTCGCGAGCACACCAACGCCCACCTTGCCGAGGAGTTGGCGCGAAACGGCATCCGCGTGGTGCAGTTGTTCCTCAACCAGGCTGACAGCCGGTACTGGAAATACAACGGCCGGTCCGACGTCTCCGACCTGACCGCCCAGCGCTGTAAGGCCATCGCCGACGCGTACCGGTCGGCTGGCGTGTCCATCCACAGCATCGGCGTCTACACGAACCTGATCCACCCGGATGAAGCCGAGCGGAAAGCGAACCTGGCCTACTTCGAGGCGATGATGAGGGTTGGCGCCGCGATGGGCGTCAGGACGTTCATCACCGAAGCGGGCCACTACCACTCGGAGGGACCTGAGCCGCGCGTCGCACACCATTTCCAGGAAGACGTCTGGAAGACGATGGTCGGCACCGGAAAGGAACTCGCGCATCTGGCCGAGCAGCATCAGGCGACGGTGCTCCTGGAGCCGTTCTTCCGCGGGTTCCTGGCCAGCGCAAAACGGACGCGCGTGTTCATCGAGGAGGTCGCCTCGCCCCGCGTTCGTGCCCTGTTGGACCCGGCCAACCTGCTGGAGGTGAATGACCTCGAGGAGATGTTCGCTCAATTGGCGCCCTATACCGACTGTCTGCACGCCAAGGACCGCAAGTTGCACGTCGACCGCGGCGTGCCCGCCGGTCAGGGCGATCTCGACTACCCGAAGTTCGTACGACTGGCTGCGAAGCATACGCCGCAGGCGCCGCTCATTCTGGAATACGTGGGCCCCGAAGACTACAAGCAGGCCCTGGCACATCTGCGAAAGGCCATGGGCCCTTGACCGCATGGAGGGCGCAAGGGGTTCTCGCAGTCGCTGAAGGTCGGCCAATAGTACGACAACGCCAAGTTGCGCGGCGGGTCTCCGCACCCGCCGCGTCGATCCGCCAACCGCGCACGAGTCTACCCCGTGCGGCCGGACTCCCGGGCGTACTGGGCATTGGCGCGGATCTCGTCGAAGAACCGCGGGTACATTCCGACGATGACGCCGTCGGTTGGCTTGATGTGCTGGAAGGCGAAGCGGAATGCTTCCCTGACCGTTCGCTGGTCGGCGCACTTGCGTCCGGCGGCGAGGATCTTGAAGCCGAGGCAGGGCTGTTTCACTTGGCGGATAACCGCTGTCATGGCCTGTGGATCTGCCGCGTAGAACGGGTAGCCGAGGTAAAGCGTTTTCGAAGGCGCGGTCTTCTTCCGCGTGAGGAAGTAGAAGCAGGTCATGAACAGGTCCACTTTCCAACCTTCGTCGGCGATCCGCTTGATGCAGTCAGGATTGTGGGCGGACACGCCGGCCGGCACGCCCCGGTCGTGGGCCTCTTTGACGTAATCGTGCACGTCCTGGCTTTTTCCTTGAGCGAAGAGCCTGTCGGTCACGCCGCCGTGGTGGACCATGGCGATGGGCTGCGTGCTCTCGATCATTTTGCGGATGCCGGATCGCCCGGAGTGGAGGCAGATGAAGTGCATCTTCGACCCGCGCTCGCGCGCGGTCCGCAGCACCTCGACCGTCGTGTCCGCAGAGGAAAACTGATGCGCGTTGATCCCCTCGCGCTCGCAGCGGAGCAGAAACTCGACGGTCCGCTCGACGGTGAAGTACTCCTTCATGTGGCGGTCCGTGTGGTGGCCAAGATAGGAATAGCCGCCGATGGGGTTCCAGCCTGCCACCAGCCGAGTGACCCGGTGCGTGCCGAGCGCGATGGTCGGCAGAGGTGCAGCCGGCGTGTCCGGCCGAGCACCTCCCGCCGATTGGCCCGCCCACGCCAGACCCGACGCAGCGGCAGCCGCGGACACGTGCGAGAGGAACTGCCGTCGCCCGGTCCTCTTGTTGCGGCAGCGTTTTCCATCCATCACAGGTTCCTCCACATGGCGAGCAGATGGGCAAGCCCGTTCGGCAAAACGGCGTGTCAGAGCCGAACTCGTTTTGGCTTCGGACTCAGGATACCCCGTACGGCCGGTCCGGGGAAGCCCTATCTGCCCGGAAGCCGTCGCGCCGTATCCGCAGGCGCTTCTTGTTGCCCGTCAGCCGTGCCTCGCAGGCCATTGGCTCGACCGGGAGCATAAACAAGACGTACGGGGCCTGTTGCACGAACCGCGCGGCGGCAATAAAACCTTCCACGAGACGGTTTATACTGGCGATAATTGCGGTACTGTGTGCTTGCCGCGCGGGTTCATACATGTGAGGTAAAAGCGGTTCGGAGAACCGTCTCGCTCGCTCAAGACGACCGGAGGCGATGGCTTGCCGCGGTCGTGGGCAAGCGCGTGTTCGGGAGATTGCGGGCCTACTCGGCCCCGTTCCGCGCGGCGGCCTTCCCAGGCCGCCGCGAACGCAGTTTATGCCTGTTCCTGGTGGCCTGGGAAGGCCACCAGGCGGATAAGAAGGCGACGTAGCGTTGTAGCATCAGGCAGAGCCTGGTCGGGAGATTGCGGGCACACTCTGCCCCGAGGGCACATATGCCGACCCCTATGATGGCGACGGCTGTTTTGATGGCGGCCCTGGCCGGTGCGGGCACAGAAAAAGCGCCGGCGCGGCTTTTTGAGGGCCGCGCCGACCCGACTCCCCAAGGTAGCATCGACAAAGCGGTCTTCGGCCGGTTGAAGACGTTGGGCATTCAACCGGCAAAGGTGTGCACCGACCAGGTGTTTGTCCGGCGCGCCTACCTCGACGTCATCGGCACGCTGCCCACGCCCCAGGAGGCCAGGCTGTTCCTGACGGACAAGGGCAGGGGCAAACGCCGCGCCCTGATCGATCGCCTTCTCAAGCGGAAGGAGTTCGCCGACTACTGGGCCATGAAGTGGGGCGATTTGCTCCGGGTCAAGGCCGAATTCCCCATCAACCTATGGCCCAACGCGGCGCAGGCCTACTCCCTGTGGATCCGGACCCGCCTCAAGGAGAACCTGCCGTACGACCGGTTCGTCCGGGAACTGATTACCGCGAGCGGCAGCAACTTCCGCGTGCCGCCGGTCAACTTCTACCGCGCCCTCCAGACCAAGGAGCCGCAGGCCATCGGCCAGGCGGTGGCCCTGGCGTTCATGGGGGTCCGGGCAGAGAAGTGGAGCGCGGACCGAAGCCGGGGCCTGGCGGGGTTTTTCTCCCACATCGGGTACAAGGGCACGGCGGAATGGAAGGAGGAGATCGTCTTCTTCGATTCCGTCAAGGCGGCTGAAGACGCGGTCGCCGGCAAGTTCGGGGCGGCCGTTTTCCCGGACGGCACGTCGGGGCGGCTGTCGCCCGAGAAGGATCCGCGCGAGGTCTTCGCCGACTGGCTGATCGCGCCGACGAATCGGTGGTTTGCCCGCAACATCGTGAACCGCATCTGGTATTGGCTGCTGGGGCGAGGCGTCATCCATGAGCCCGACGACATCCGTCCCGACAATCCGGCGCGGAATCCCGAACTGCTGGCCTGCCTGGAGAAGGAACTGATCGCGGCCCGCTACGACCTGAAGCACGTCTATCGGCTCATTCTAAACTCACATGCCTATCAGCAGTCCTCCATCCCACGGACCGACCACCCCGACGGCGAGGCCCTCTTCGCATTCTATCCGATACGCCGGCTGGATGCGGAGGTGCTGATCGACGCGCTGTGCCAGATCACCGGGACGACCGAGGAGTACTCCAGTCTCATCCCGGAACCGTTCACGTTCATGCCGGCCGATCAGCGGTCGATCGCGTTGCCGGATGGCAGCATCACGAGCCCGTTTCTCGAAATCTTCGGGCGCCCGCCTCGCGATACCGGCCTGGTGTCGGAGCGGAACAACAACCCCACCGCCGCCCAACGCCTGCACCTCCTGAACTCCAGCCATATCCGGCAGAAGATCGAACGGAGCCCCAGGCTTCGACCGCTGGCCACGCGCGCAAAAAAGGACCCGCGAAACGCCGCAACAACGCTTTACCTGACCATTCTCTCGCGATTCCCGACGCAAGAGGAGTTGGGTATCGTGAAGGCCTATGCCGAATCCGGCGAGGCCAAAGGACCCGCAGCCTTGTTTGACCTGACCTGGGCATTGATTAACAGCGCGGAGTTCCTGTACCGACACTAAAGCATGATGCCGATGGCCGTCACCGCGTATGCGGACCGGCCTTGCCGCACGCAAGCAAAGGGGACCACATGAGTACGGACCATGGTTCGGATACCGGATTGCCGGTTCCGGATTCAGAGAGAGCGTCGCCGGGGCTGCCCCGAGGGCCGATGACCCGTCGCGCCGTCCTGTGCCGCGGGTTGTGCGGAGCGGCCGGGTTTCTGCTCGCCGACGGCCTGCGTCTACCCGCCCTGGCCGCCGCCAAACCGCCAAAAGCCAAGGCGGTCATCCAGATCTGGATGTGGGGCGGGCCGTCGCACCTCGACACGTTCGATCCCAAACCGGACGCCGGCAGCGACTATTGCGGACCGCTGAACCATCCGATCAAGACCAACGTGGACGGCATCATCATCGGCGAACTGCTGCCCCTGCTGGCGAAGCAGGCCGACAAGTACTCCATCATCCGCAGCATGACCCACGGCGTCAACGCCCATGAAACCGCCTCGTACATGGTTCAGACCGGACGGAAGGCCGGCGGCAGGGACGTCTATCCGTGTGCCGGGGCCGTCGTCTCCCTCTTCAAAGGCTACGATGCCGGATACAAGGGCCTCATCCCCCCTTACATCGTCCTGACTCAGCCGCAGGGACGCTTCTCCGAAGCCGGGTTCCTGGGGTCGCTCTACAAGCCCTTCGCCACCGGCGGCGACCCGGGCAAGGCGCAGTTTCTCGTCGAAGGCGTGGCCGCACCCGGCATTTCCAGGCAGAGGCAGAAGGCACGGCGTAACCTCCTCCACGACCTCGATGCCCTGGGCCGCGCCATGAAAGGCAACCGGCACCTCCAGGCGCTCGATAAGTGCGAGGACCAGGCGTACGACCTCATCCTCGGCGATGCCGGAAAGGTCTTCGACCTTGCCGAGGAGAAAGACGACCTGCGCGAGCAATACGGCCGCAACACCTTCGGACAGTCATGCCTGATGGCCCGCCGGCTGGTCGAGCGCGCCGTCCCTTACGTCACCATCAATTACAAGGGATGGGATACGCACAAAGAGCACTTCCAGACCATGCGCCGGAAACTGCCCGAGATGGACAAGGGCATGGCGACCCTGCTCCAGGACCTTTCAGACCGCGGTCTGCTCGATAGCACGATCATCTGGTGGAGCGGCGAATTCGGACGGGGGCCGAAGGTCCAATGGGAGCCTCCGTGGAATGGAGGGCGCAGCCATTACGGCCGCGTCTTCTCCGCCGTGGTCGCCGGCGGCGGCTTCAAGGGCGGACGGGTGGTCGGCGCCTCCGACGAAAAGGGCGAACAGGTCAAGGACCGGCCCGTCTATCCGTGGAACCTGCTCGCCACCATGTACGACCTGCTTGGCATCGATACCACCGCCAGGCTTCCGCATCCCCAGGGCAAGGTCGTCCATGTCTCGCCGACCGCCGAGGAAGGCTACGAGACGGGCGGACGCTTGAAGGAAATCACGTAAGCGATGGAGCATGCCATGAGTCGTTTATTCCGATGGCACGCAGCCCTGTGTCTGGCGGTCTTCCTTGCGGCCGTGACCGGCGCGCTGGCCCAGGTGCGAGACCCGCACATCGGCTATGCCTACCCGGCGGGCGGCCGGCAGGGCACCACCTTCGACATCACCATCGGCGGGCAGTACCTGAACGGCGTGGCCCATGCCCACTTCTCCGGTGGAGGGGTCCGGGCCAAGATCATCGAGCACAAGAAGCCGCTCACACGCAAACAGGTCAACGACCTGAACAAGAAGATGCGGGAACTGCGCAAACCCCAAGGGAAAACCGCCAAGAAAGGAGCCCCAAACACACAGGCCACCGTAGCCGAGGCCTTCAAGGCCTTCGCCCGGACCATGGGCCTGGAAGACATGGATATGCCCACCTTCATCGAACTCCGCAAGAAATTCTTCGATCCCAAGCGACAGCCCAATCCCCAAATCGACGAGACCGTCACGGTCCGCGTCACGGTATCCCCCGACGCCAGGCCCGGCGAGCGCCAACTGCGCCTGAGAACGCCGACCGGCTTCACCAATCCGCTCTTCCTTCACGTCGGGCAGTGTCCGGAATACCGAGAGAAGGAACCGAATGACAAGGAGCCCGATGCCGGAATCCAGCAACCCCTGCCGGTCGCCATCAACGGTCAGATCCTGCCCGGCGACGTGGATCGCTTCCGTTTCAAGGCCATCAAGGGCACACGTCTTGTCGCCGCCGTGGACGCGCGAAAACTCATGCCCTATCTGGCCGACGCCGTCCCCGGCTGGTTTCAGGCTACGCTGACCCTCTTCGACGCGCACCAGAACGTCGTGGCGTATCAGGATGACTTCCGCTTCCATCCCGATCCGGTCATCTCCTGCGAGGTGCCCGAGGACGGCGAGTACGTCCTGGAGATCAAGGATGCCATCTACCGCGGACGTGAGGATTTCGTGTACCGCATCGTCCTGGGCGACGTGCCGTTTGTGACCGGCATCTTCCCGCTGGGCGGCCCGGTCGGCGCGCAAACTACCGTAGCCGTCACCGGATGGAATCTTCCGGTTGATGAACTCTCCGTCGATGCCGCGAAGAAGCGGCCCGGAGTCTTTCCGGTTTCCGTCTCCAGGGGCACGTGGGTCTCGAACCGCGTGCCGTTTGCTCTGGACACGCTGCCGGAATGTCTGGAGAAGGAACCGAATGACGCGAAGAAAGCCCGGAAGATCAAACTCCCCGTGATCGTCAACGGCCGCATCGGCCGGCCCGGCGACTGCGACGTCTTCCGTTTCACTGGCCGCGCCGGCGACGAGGTCGTCGCGGAAGTCCTGGCACGACGGCTCGAATCCCCACTCGACTCCATCCTGAAGGTGACCGACGCCGCCGGCAAGCAACTGGCGGTCAACGACGATCATGAGGACAAGGGCGCAGGACTGGCCACCCATCACGCGGATTCGCGACTCAGCGTCACGTTGCCCGCGGACGCCGACTACCTGATTCACTTGGGCGATACCCAGCACAAGGGCGGCACAGCCTATGGGTACCGCTTGCGCCTCGGCCCGCGGCGGCCCGATTTCCAGTTGCGCGTCGTGCCGTCCGGCATCAATGCCCGCGCCGGCATGACGGTTCCCATCACCGTCTATGCCCTGCGCAGCGACGGTTTTTCCGGTGACATCGCCCTGAACCTGAAGGACACGCCGAAGGGATTCGCGTTGAGCGGCGGCTGGATCCCGGACGGCCGGGATAAAGTAAGACTCACGCTGACGCTTCCACAGGTGCCCCTGAAGGAACCCGTCGAATTGTGCCTCCAGGGACGCGCAACGATCGACGGGAGCCAGGTCCGCCGGACCGCCGTCCCCGCCGAAGACATGATGCAGGCCTTCCTCTACCGCCATCTCGTCCCCATGCAGGACTGGATGGTCTCGGTCACCGGGCGCAAAAGGTACGGGTCTCCGCTGGAACTGCTCGAGGACGCGCCCGTGAGGCTTGCCGCAGGCGACACCGCGCGCGTTCGCTTTGCCGCGCCCAAGGGGCAGTTCGCGAAACAGGTGCAATTGGAATTGAGCGAACCCCCGGAAGGCATCGCCATCGAAAAGGTCTCTCCGGATCAGGCCGGACTCGTCATTCTCCTGACGGCCGATGCCACGAAGGTCAAACCCGGCCTCAAAGGAAACCTGATTGTCAATACCTTCATGGAATATACCCCGAAGCCCAAGGACGGGAAGCCGAGACCCAAACGGCGCGTACCCACCGGCACGTTACCGGCCATACCCTTTGAAATCGTCGCCGCCCGTCCCGCAACCTCCACCAGCCCATGACTGGCGGCGAATCCGTGAATCGAGAGGAACGTACAACGCCCGGGGATGGTCTGCAGCAACCGCGTGCCGGAACCCATTCGAGACATGTCGGGAAAGGGACCAGCCATGGGCCGAACGGTACGCTGGATGGTTGCACTGACGACACTGGCAGTCGCCCTGTTGCTGGTCCGGCAGGCCGCCGCGGCTCAAGAGAAGAAGCAACGGACGAACGTGGAGCCCTTTACGCGCATCTACGATGCTCCGACAGAGGCGGCCGCGGCTCTCTCACAGAAAACGCTGGCGCAGAAGAGCGGCTGGGTGCACGTTGAGGAAGGTGACACCACACACCGCTTCAAAGGGTGCGCGGTATTCCTGAACGACAAGATCGTGGCCGTGCTGCACAAGGATACGGCCGATGTTGATCTGTATTCGCGTCGGACGCCGGGGCTGAAACGCTGTGCACGATTGCAGCCGGTCGGTCGTGACGGCAGGGATCTGAAGCCGACCTCGCTCGCCGTCACAGAGAACTCCACAGGCTCCGTATCGCTTGAGGCCGCCCTTCAATCGCCGGGCAATACGCCCGGCCACGTTACCTATACACTGACCATGGGCGGGGCGTTCATCAAGACAAAGGCCACCGCGGGTGTGGCGAGGCTTCGCGTGCACGCTCCGTGCCGGTTTGCCGTGATGCCCGACTTCTTCGGCGACGACATCGTGGTCGATGCGGCCGCGATTCCCGCCGGCCGCGCTGAACTCCCGAGCGAGAACTTCCTGCTGCACATGATGCACGGAGGGGAAGCCATCGTGATGACCGTGTCGGAGTCGCGCGACAGCGACATCGGGATGACGCTGTCAGGATCAGGCCCGCGAAGAATCGAAAGTTCCGATATCACCTACGGCAAACCGCATGTCTGGATCGCGCTTCTTGCGGACAAGGGGATCTGGCACGAGCGCACGGTCGGCTCGACGGACGCCGGGAAGGTCCTCCCGCTGGATTGGCGGATGCCCTTTGCGGCCCTGTGGCGTGTCGATTGGAGCGCTGCAGACGGGCTGACCGACAGTTGGGAGATGCTGCTTCAGCACCCCGAGGGCAAGTATGTGATGCAGGAATGGTTTGGCGAAGAGGCGTCATTGGGACAGAGTTTCGGCGAGGAGTTTGGGCCCAGAGACTGGAACAAGCCCGGCCGAAAGCGATGGAATCCCGTCCTCGGAGGCTTCGCCTATCCGTGCTGGATCGACACCGATCGCCGGGGCTACCTGCAGCCGCTCGAGAAACGCCGGTACGTGGAGCGCGGCGAGGTGTGCAACTTCGACGGTCCGGCGATCCTCTATCCGCTCGACCGGGTCAAGGCGGCTCCGTTCAGCACGCCCATCGAGAAGTTGACGGTGGTTGACCTCGTCCGCATGACTCTGGGTGTGGGGCCCTGCCAATACATCCTCGATCTGGAGGGGCAGAAGAAGCAAGCGAAGGGCGTCGCCACGTGCTACGCGCGAGACGTTATTAACGCCATTTACAAGGATGGCACACAGCTCGAGAACGGCCCCGTCATCGAAGAGCAGTTGTCCGCGGCCCTCGCGTTCATCCGCAACGTGCGGCAGCGAATCGATGACTACGTGGCATTCGGACATGAAACCAGGGCGTACCTCGAAGAGCAGAGACGCCTCCATCCGAAGCATGCGGCGTTTCTGGATGAACTGCTGCTGATCACGCGGAGGCTCGACGAGTTCTTCGAGAGCAGCAAGCCGGGCATCTACACGCCCGAGTACGCCGAGCAGGCGGCCGAGGAATTCCGCAAGGAACTGCTCACCTGCACCGGCGACGACGCGCACGCGAAGTGCTGCACGCACATGAAGATCTTCACGGGAATCGGCGGCAAACAGGACGGGCTCGTCGCCTCATGCCGGATGATCGTCAAGATACTGCGTCAGCGCTGCGGAATCGCCATGGCCACCAATCCTGAGTTGAAGGAGATCGCGACCGAGATTCGCACGCGCACACACAAGATGCTGCGGAACCCCACCGCCTACGAGGCGCCGCAACACTGAGCAGACGTGTTCTTGATGAGCGGCGGCCATGGGGATACACTCAGCGCCGCCTCCGCCGCCGGCCCGCGCGAAGGGAGACACACCATGACAGGTGCCCCCAACCAGCCGAGACTTGCCGTCGAGGGCGGCCCGAAGGCCGTGACGAGGGAACTGCCCGGCTGGCCGAAGTTCGATGACCGCGCGATTCGGGCTGTCGAGGACGTGCTGCGATCGGGAAAGGTCAACTACTGGACCGGCCCGAAGGGCATGGAGTTCGAGCGGAAGTTCGCACAGTGGCAGGGCAGCAAGTTTGCCGTCAGCACATCCTCCGGGACGGCGGCGCTGCACGTGGCGCTGTCGGCCCTGGGGATCGGTCCCGGCGACGAGGTGATCGTTCCCTCCTACACGTTCATCGCCACGAGTTTCTCGGTCGTCCAGGCCGGCGCGGTGCCGCGCTTCGCCGACGTCAATCTCGATGACCACTGCATCAGCATCGAGTCGGCGGAGAGGCTCGTCAACGCGCGGACCAGGGCTGTCATGCCCGTACACCTGTACGGCAACGTCTGCGACATGGAC
>Ga0114922_10006546_pt1 | contig 10683 bp, 8 predicted proteins | sample AartaG_FD_100975 | JGI IMG/M metagenome (GOLD analysis project Ga0114922, IMG submission 100975) | Deep subsurface microbial communities from Aarhus Bay to uncover new lineages of life (NeLLi) - Aarhus_00045 metaG | ecosystem: Environmental > Aquatic > Marine > Oceanic > Sediment | place: Aarhus...
CTGAAGGGTCGCGATATAACTAATCCTGACGTCCTGAAGGTGATGGTTGAGGTTCCGCGGGAGGAATTTATACCAGAGTCATATTTCTCACAGGCTTATACCGACGGCCCGCTGCCTATCGGGATGGGCCAGACTATTTCTCAGCCATATATTGTCGCTCTGATGACCCAGGAACTGCGGGTCAATCGCAACTGCGAGGTTTTGGAGATTGGAACGGGCAGCGGATATCAGACTGCGGTTCTCAGTAAGCTGGTGAAAAAAGTCTATACTGTAGAAAGATTCGCACAGTTGTCTGAGTCTGCCCAGGCGGTTCTGGGCAGGCTGGGCGTCAGTAACGTTGAGTTCTATATTGGTGACGGCAGTTGCGGCTGGCCGGCGGGCCAACTGCCGCCGTCGGGATGTTTCGACAGAATTATGATTACCGCTGCGGTGCCGGAGATACCAGAGCCTTTGGTCAAGCAGCTTGTCAATGGCGGCTTTTTGGTCGGGCCGGTCGGCTACGGAGGAGTGCAGAGGTTAGTTGCTTGTGAAAAAAGGGCGAGCAAACTTATCGAAAGAGCAATTTGTGACGTTCGTTTTGTTAAGCTGCTCGGCGAATACGGTTTCGAGCAATAGTACAACAAAACTGTAATGACAGAGGTAAGCGAAAAATCACAAAACAGGCTCGACCTGTCGATGTCAGTTCAATTTCTCAAGGGCGTTGGGCCAGCCAGAGCCGAAACTTTTGCGCACCTGGGAGTGCATACCGTAGGGGATTTGCTCGAATATTTTCCGCGCGACTGGAATTTTGTTCCCGAGCCGACAAAGATAGCTCAAATGCTGCCGGGCGAGGACACGGCTGTTATTGGTCTTGTCGAATCAACAGACTACCAGGATTATCGCAGGCAGCCGATATTTGAAGCCATAATCAGTGACGACACAGGCGTATGCAGAATTATATGGTTCCACGGCGGATACCTTCGCAATCAATTAGAGCCCGGCCAAGTAATAATTGCGTCGGGCAAGGCAACTCTATACAAACATCAGTTACAATTAACCAACCCGAAGTTCGTTGTGCTCGATGAAGAACATCCCCACTCGGCTGAATATTTTAGCGGCGGAGTATATCCGGCCTGTAAAGGACTGAGCAGCAGGCAAATCAACAAGATAATCGGACGTGTTCGGGAGGCAGCTGATAAGCTGGTGCCGGAGTTTTATGTCAAAAGTTTCTTGAAGAAAGCAAACCTTATCAGCAGAAAGGACGCATTTCAGTGGATACATTTGCCGCCGGACGAGGAGAAACTGGCACAGGCAAAACGCAGATTAAAGTACGACGAGCTGTTTTTAATGCAGTTAGGCTTGGCGCTTCGACGGTACAAGGTGCAGCATTTTTCGGCGGCGAGGGCGTGCATTTGCACCGAGGAAATCGACCGTCGAATCAGGAAGCGTTTTCCATTTTTGCTCACCGAGGACCAGGACGGTGCAATCGCAGAAATCGCTGCGGATATGAGCAGACATGAGCCGATGAATCGGCTGTTACAGGGTGACGTGGGTTCGGGCAAAACGGTGGTGGCGCTTTATGCCGCTTTGCTGGCGGTTGCCAACAGGACGCAAGCGGCAATTATGGCACCGACGGAGATTTTGGCCGGTCAGCATTCTCTTAGCATTGAAAGATATTTGAAGAACAGCAACGTAAAAAGGCTTTTGGTAACAGGGGGACTGACCGGGCGGAAAAGGACGGAGCTTTTGGGCCGGATAAGAAGCGGCGAGATCGATATTGTCGTGGGGACGGTGGCATTGCTGCAGGCCGATATTGAATTTAAAGAATTAGGGCTGGTTATAATTGATGAGCAGCATAAATTCGGAGTTGCACAAAGGGCACAATTGCGAAAACAAACCACTCCGCACTGTCTTGTTATGACGGCAACGCCTATTCCTCGGACGCTGGCGATGACTGCATTCGGTGATTTGGATGTTTCTGTCATCAAGCACTCGCCGCCGGGCAGAGGCACCGTTATTACACGCTGGGTCGAGCGGCAAGACCGGCTCAAAGCGTATGAGTTTATCCGCGAGCGTCTCAAGGCAAAGAAGCAGGCGTATTTTGTTTATCCGAGGATTACCGCCGTTGAGCAGTACAACGATGTCAGGGCTGCAACCGATGAGTGGAAGTATCTTTCTACGGAAGTATTTCCGGAATTTACCGTTGAGCTTCTGCACGGGCAGATGCCTTCGGACAAAAAGCTGCAAATTATGTCGGATTTTCGCAAAGGTAAAACCAATGCGCTTGTATCAACCGTTGTAGTTGAGGTCGGGGTTGATGTGCCGAACGCGACAATAATGGTCATAGAAGGAGCGGACAGATTTGGACTGGCACAGCTGCATCAGTTGAGAGGGCGTATCGGAAGAGGAGAAGCCAAGTCATATTGTTTTTTATTCGCTGAGACCGACAGCCAAACAGCTCAAAGCAGACTCGAAGTAATAACCAGAAGCAATGATGGTTTTGAGATAGCCGAGCATGATTTGCGGCTGCGTGGGCCGGGGGAGATGTTCAGCACACGACAGCACGGACTGCCGGATTTGAAAATAGCAAATATCGTAGATGACTTCGACCTGCTGGTTATGGCCCGGAAAAACGCATTCGAGCTGGTCTCGCAAGACCCGATGTTAACAAAGGCCGAACATAGAAATATTCGCCAGGCGCTGCTGGCTAAGTTCGGTGATGCGCTGGGATTAGCGGATGTGGCTTGAATACTATTGACTATTGATTATTTACTATTTACTATTGACTAAGCTGCCTTGAGTAAATTTTTAGGTAATAGAAGGTAGGGTGTGTACTCCGCAAGGAGTCCTTACGGACTGCACACCTTTTTGTTTGAAAGTAACCCGTCGCCGTACCGGCGACAGCTAAACAAAATAAGAAGAAAATATTGTAAAACCGCCGTCTTTTGGCATAGTCAATAATCAATAGTAAATAGTCTTGACCTATGCGGATAGAATATAAAAACAAACGGATGGAGAGGGTTTTAATCAGCGTCAATGCTTTGATCTCGGCGATGGTTGCGGCGTCTTTTGTTATGCTGTTCGGCGGTTTTAAGGAGCCATTGCTGCCGGAGGTGATTTTACATACTATTCAGGTCGTTTTGCTTTGTATCTTTGTTGTAGAGAAAATGATTCGGCTGTCGAATGCGGTTTCAAAGGTCGAATTCTGGCGGGCGAACTGGTTTGAAATTCCGCTTTTGCTTTTGCTTGGCGTTGTTGTGGTTGGGACAGGCCGTTGGTTTGCCCCTACGACAGCGGAAGCTGCGGTAATTCGGCACTTCGCAGTGGGTATCTATCTTGTTCTGCAGGTAGTTGCAAAGCTATGCAGGACCAGCGTAAACTTAGCGGCATCGGGCAAAAGCCCGACACGAACATTAATCGCAAGTTTTCTGGTTTTGATATTCTCCGGGGCAGGGCTGCTAATGCTGCCGGCGGCATCTGCTCCTGGAAAAGAAAGCTTGAGCTTTGTCGATGCCTTGTTTACGGCGACCAGCGGGACCTGTGTCACCGGCCTTATTGTAAAAAATACCGGCGAAGACTTTAGTCCGATGGGAAAGATAGTAATCCTGACGCTGATTCAGCTCGGCGGTTTGGGAATAGTGGTATTCGGGGCAGTCTTTGCGCTGCTGCTGGGCCAGGCATTGAGCCTGCGTGAATCGGCGGCGATGCAGGATTTGCTCAGTGCCCGGACGCTCAGTCGAATAGGCAATATGATAGCTTTTATTTTCATCGGAACGGTGCTTATCGAAGCTGCTGGCGCGGTCAGCCTTTTTGGAATGTGGGCAGAGGATGTTCCGCACCGATGGTTCTACAGTATCTTTCACTCGGTCAGCGCTTTTTGTAATGCGGGCTTTAGTTTGTTTGGTGACAGTTTTGTCAGCTATAACAGAAGCTGGAGTGTGTATGTAGTAGTTTGTCCGCTGATAATCTTAGGCGGACTTGGTTTCGGTGTGCTTTACGACCTTGTCAATACCGCTGCTGACAGGGTAAAACGGTTCTTTAAAAAGTTGTTTTACAAACGCTACCGGCTTTCGATGGAAACACCAAAAAGGCTGCGGTTGCAGACCAAGATAGTTCTTAGCGTAAGCGCCTGTCTGATAGTTTTGGGAATGTTAGCTCTACTTTTGTTTGAGCGATATGCGAGTGGAAGCAATCCTGCTGAAAAAACCAGCGTTCTTGGTGCATTGTTTCAGTCGATTACGGCCAGGACGGCGGGTTTCAACACAGTCGATGTCTCGGCGATGTCGGCATCGAGCAGGTTTGTTTTGATTTTGCTTATGTTCATCGGCGGTTCGCCCGGCTCTACGGCAGGTGGTATCAAGACTGTAACATTAGCGGTGGTAATAATGACTGCTGTGGCAGCACTGCGAAAGCGGGAGGAAGTCGAGATGTTCAAGCGGTCAGTTCGGATAGTTGTCGTCGGCAGAGCAATTACCGTAACGCTGCTTTTTGCGGCGGTTTTGTTCATCGCTACGTTAGCTCTGAGTATTACGGAGAACTCAAACGGCTTTGTTATGTCGGATATTATGTTCGAGACGGCTTCTGCTCTGGGCACTGTGGGTTTGTCAACCGGCGTAACCGGCCCTTTGACAACGTTGACGGACGCGGGCAAATTGATTATTATAGCAACGATGCTTATCGGCAGACTCGGGCCTTTGACATTGTTAGCGGCGCTGACGTTTAACATAAAACCGGCTCGATATAATTATCCGGATGAGGCGGTAATTGTCGGATAAATTGGTGAGTAGTGAGTGGACTCACCAATTAACTAAAGAATGGGAGCTAATGCTATGAAGCGGTTTGCTGTAATAGGACTGGGACGGTTCGGCACGAAATTGGCCATTGCCCTTGCGATGAGCGGAGCGGAGGTTATCGCAATTGACAAAAACAGAGACGAGATAGAGCTGATTCGAGACCAGGTAAGTCACGCCGTCAGGCTCGACAGCACTGATGAAGAGGCGCTTAAAGCACAGGGCATTGATAAGGTTGACGTTGCTATCATCGGTATAGGACAAGGGACAGGACGTGGTTTTGAGGCTGCGGTTCTTACGGTCGTGAACCTGCGGCAAATGGGAGTTAAACAAATATACGCAAGAGCAGAGGATTTGATTGCAGGCGAGGTTTTTTCCAAAGTAGGTGCTTCAGAGGTTATCTATCCTGAAATCGAATCGGCTCAACGATGGGCGTATAAGCTTATCGCACCGCAAATCGGAGAGAAAATAGATTTCACGCCCGGCTACAGCTTAGCCCGGATAAAGGCACCTGCCAGTTTCGATGGCAAGACGGTTATGGATTTGCAGCTACGACAGAAATATAATGTGAACCTGGTTTTGATTAAGCGGGGTGAGCACGGCAAAAGCAAAAAGAGTGAGAAAAGCAAAATTATAAACGTTCCTATGCCCAATACCGTCATCTATCAGGACGATATTCTAATGGTGGCCGGCTCCGACGCAGACCTTGCAAAACTGCCGCAAGAGTAAGGCTAAGGGGAATGAACGTCTATGAAAGAACTATCTACAGAATTGCTCTATGAAATTACTAAGCGATTGGCCGAGTCAATACACCCGGAAAGGATTTATCTCTTTGGCTCACACGCTGCGGGCAACGCTGAGGACGACAGCGATGTCGATTTGCTGATAGTCGTTCCGGATACTAATCAATCACGTCACGACTTAGCCTTGAAAGGCAGGGCTAATATGAGAGACTTAATCATTCCAATGGACCTGGTAGTGTGCACCCACTCGGAAATAGAGAAATGGGAAAACGTCAAGTGCACGCTTATCTACACGGTTATGCGAAAAGGGAAGCTTCTTTATGAGTCCGAAGGAAGAACTGGTAAAAGAGTGGCTCACACTGGCTGATGATGACCTAAGGCTAGCCGGGCTGACCATGAAGGACACTGAGCCGGTATATTGGGCGGCAGCTTTTCACTGCCAACAAGCTGCGGAAAAGTCTCTCAAAGCCTTTCTTGCGTACAACGAGTACCACGTGGAAAAGACGCACGATATAGAATTCCTTGTCAAGCTTTGCATAAAAATTCTACCGGAAATGGAGCAATTCATAGAAAGCGGTGCGGCCCTGTCAGAATATGCTGTCGATACTCGTTATCCGGCAACGAAATTCGAAATCACTAAGATAAAAGCTGAAAAGGCGGTGGACACTGCCCGCAGCATATTTGAATTTATCCTTAACGCTTTGCCGGACCTTTCTAAACCGCTACAGGAATAAAACAGCATACGTTGTCAGGTTTTTCGGTATTTTCTGAGCATATTGAGGAGGTTTTGCATGTCTTCGGGTAAGGGGGCTTCGAATTTTACCATTTCGTTGGTCTTCGGGTGTTTGAATTCGAGCGTGTGGGCGTGGAGGGCAACTCGGCTTATGACCGGCTGCTGCACGGTAGGCTCAGCGTCGGCTAACTGCCAGGGATAAACCAATCTGCCGCCGTACATATCATCGGCAACGATGGGGTGCTTTATGTATGACAGGTGGACCCGTATCTGATGAGTTCGGCCGGTCTTGGGTGTGAGCTTCAGCAGAGAAAAGCCGCGCCAATGTTCGAGGACTTCGTAAAAAGTGATTGCTTCTTTGCCAATCCCCGGCCTGATTGCGTATTTTTCCCTGGCCCTTGGATGGATGCCTAATGGTGCTTTTATGCGGTCGGCGGTCAGCTCAGGCGTGCCGTGGACGATGGCCAGATAGTTCTTGTTGACCTGACGGTGTTCGAATTGTTTGGCAATTTTCCACTGGGTGGTATCGTCTTTTGCAACAACCATAACGCCGGTGGTGTTTTTGTCGAGCCGATGTACGATGCCGGGACGAAATTCACCAAGGCCACTCGATAGCTTATCCGAATAAAATACAAGGGCGTTTACCAAAGTGCCGTGTGTATTGCCACGGGCAGGATGCACAAGCATGCCGGGCTGTTTATTCAGGACGATTAAGCAAGAGTCTTCATAAATGATATTCAGCGGGATATCCTCGGGCAGAATCTCTTTGTTGGGTGGTTCTGGAAGTGTCAAATCGATCTTGTCCCCCGGACTCAGTTTGAAGCTGGGTTTGGCAATTTTGCCGTTCACCTTGACGGAGCCTGCCTTGATTGCGTCCTGGATAAAACGACGGCTGAGGTTACTGAAACGGCCGTGGAGATACTTATCGAGTCTGCGCTCTTTAATGACGTTGCCGACATGCAGAGTCAACGGCTCTTGTTCGGTATCCGGCCTTTGAAATATTTCACTTTGTGAATCATTTGACGGACACATTAGGGTCGGGGATCTTAAAGTTGACCTCAGGGATGACTTTCGGCGTCCGGGATGACTGATTTACATCGACCGGCAGGTTAGCCTCAGCAGGCAGATTGGTATCAACTGGTTTTATCTGAATTTTCGGCTTTGTAGCAGCCCCTATCGTTTGGTTTGGCAAAAGCGAAGAAGTAGAGGGTAGATTAGCGTCAACTGGTTTTATTTGGATTTTCGGCTTTGCAGCAACCGGAGGTGCAGGTGCAGGTTTGAAAATCACTTTTTGCTTATAATCAGCCATTGTCTCAAGGCGGTGCTTTGCCGAAGCGATGGCTACAGTACCTTCGAAATCGGCGTTTGCGGCGATAATCTGATATATCTGCTGTGCCTTTTCAAAGTTACCAAGTTCTTCCTCACAGAGTCCCAGGCCGAATTCAGCCGCAGCCGTTAAAGACGGATTAGATGTTCCCTTCAGGCGGGTTTGGATTGCTTCGGTGTAAGCAGCCTTTGCCTGATTTATCTGCGCTGTTAAATCCTGCTTGCTTACAGTCCCTGGCCGGTAATGCAGCTCCGTTCGCAGTGCTTCGGCCTGTTTAATAAGTGCCAAAGCAGCCATCCGGTCGTTATTTGTGTTTTGGGCGAAGTTCCCAAGACTGTTGGCAGGCTGAAGGAGTATAAACGAAAGGTCTGTTCCCTGGGCCTGGGCATTAAGGACTCGCACTTTGCTGGCCGATAGCTGGTTAAGCAGGTTAGTAAATTCGAGCTGTTCTTGGGCTGCTGCGCTTTTGCGGTAGCTGTACCGGACGTAAATGGCTGCGGCCGCAACAATCACTGCTGAAATGACGATAATAGTTGTGAGATTTTCCTTCGTCCATTGCGGCAAGTTGCCCAGCCATTCGGCCAATTCATTGGTTTTTAGCTCGTGCCGGTGCTCAGATTTCATTTCATTCCTCGTTTTTTATTCGGATAGGCTATAAATCTTGCAGAACTCAATTCTAAATATACCTGTCCTAAATTATGAACACAAGCCGGAATTATAACAAAATCTCTTTTATCTTGCAATAGGTCTGTTAATCGGTTAAATTTTAGCCCGTTAGAAATTCTGGCCAAAAGCGGGGCAGATACCTGCGGCGGTTTTATTTCTAACGGGGTTTGCCGATAATTAGTCGAAAGGGTCTAGATGTTCGAAATAAAAACAGAAAACAGAAGACAGAAGGCAGTCCACAGGATGCCTTACGGCAAAGACAGAAGGCTTTTACTTTTCATTTTTTATTTTTTGGTAATCTTTTCAGCAGCAGTTTTGCAAAGCGAAACCAAAGCGGCCCAGGCAGGCATATTAGAAGGTATCTGGGACCCGGCGAAATATATCAGCCTTGATGAAATTAAGCCCGGGATGGAGGCTTATTGTCTGACGGAGTATGGGGTTGACGGGATTGAGAAGTTTGGCCTGGAAGTTGTGGATGTAGTGCGCGACGTTGACCCTGGTTTGGATTTGATTTATGTTAAGGGTACCGATGAGCGTTTTATCCACACTGGCCCTGTGGCCGGTTGCAGCGGTTCTCCGGTCTATATCGACGGACGATTAGCGGGGGCGCTGGCTTATGCTTCCTTTTACAGCAAGGACCCGCTTTATGGGGCAACGCCTATTGAGGAAATGCTCAAAGTAGGCCGGGGAACACGAGTTGGCCGTTCCAAGCAAGGCGCCGGACAAGCAGGGTCTATCTTCGATTTTTCCAGGCCGATTGATTTCGCCGAGATTGACAGACAATTCAGAAATAGCCTTCTCAAGAGAAGCCGTAATCTTAGCGGCGTTAATCCTTTGCCGTGCCCTCTGATTACCTCTGGTTTGCCGAGAGGAGTTTGTGAACAACTGGATGAACTGGTTAAGCCTTTAGGACTTATGGTTGTTGCAGGTGGCGGTGGTGGAAGTGACAATGTCAAAGACAGCGAAAAGGTGGAATTAGTGCCGGGAGCCTGTCTTATGGTACCGTTGGTAAGCGGTGATATAACAATGAGCACGTATGGGACTGTAACTGAAGTTGTGGGTGATAAGGTTTATGGTTTCGGGCATAGCTATCTCGGTTACGGCCCGGTAGATTTGCCAATGGCCACAGGGAAAGTGCACACGGTAGTGTCAAGTATATATCGTTCTTCTAAGTTGGCCAGTATGGTAGAAACAGTTGGTGCCTTGACGACAGATGAGTCGATGGCGGTCTTCGGGCGGATTGGTGCAAAGGCCAAAACGATACCACTGACGATACGAATAGACCGTTACAACGACACTGAGAAACGCGTGTATAACTGCCAAGTTGCTAATAATCGGCTGGTAACGCCGATGTTGCTTCAGTCTGCTGTATCCGGTGCGGCTTTTCAACTCGGCAATTTTCCACCTGACCATATGATCGAATATAAAGTAACTATTGGTTTAGAGGATGCAGAATCGATTAACTTTGAAAATATCTCCACAGACCGGGGGCTGATTGAGTTGATAATGGAAAGTGTCGGCTCGGTTGCGATGCTTATGAATAATCCGTATGAAGAAGTTGGTATAAAATCAATCGATTATGATATTCGCATCGTGCCGAGGAGCATTGTTTCACATATATGGTCGTTGGATTTGTCCGATTCAAAGGTCAAGGCCGGTGAGAATATCGAGATTGGAGTCGTTGTAGAATCTGTTCTGGCGGGAAAGAAAAAATACCAGTGCACCTTAGAAGTACCCGAAGATTTGGCGCCCGGAAGATATGACTTGACGGTGTGCGGCTCGCTGGATTACGAGCGGTTTCTTCTGAAAGCTGTCCCTTATAAATTTATTGTGCAAAGTGTGCCGGGTTTGATTGAGGCGCTTAATTATTCTTTGGGGGTTGGTAGAGATAAGTTGTATTTTCTTTTGTCTCTGCCGCCCGGTGGTGTTGCCCTCGAGCAGGCTGAGCTGCCCGACCTGCCGGGAACCAAGGCTTTGGTCCTGCAGAACGCAAAAAGGGCGCTGAAAATCCAGCCATATCGACATTGGATTGAGCGAAGTTTAGAAACCGGCACAGTGGTTATAGACAAAAAGGTCATGAAAATAACAGTAGAAAAATAATCCCACACCAATTAGGCGCGAGCCTAAGCTCAATTGGTGCGGGATAATCTTCCACTTTGTTAATTTGAGGTATTGCTATGAGAGATAAATTCCACGTTAATTGCAGATTAACCTTTACAGTTCTGCTCTGTCTGGTTCTGAGTTCAGCTTGTTTGGCGGTTAGCAGTAAGATTACACGTCATACCAGCAGTTCGGATTTGTTAAAGGGTCAAGCCGAAGGGCTCGTGATTATCTCGCGAGGAACCATCCAGCTCGGGCGGGCAGCCGAGACGCCGGTCGAGGAAGAGGAATTCGAGGACCTTGGAGACGTTTGGTCGATAAACAGTATCGTTGTGAGCGGCGGAA
>Ga0114922_10006547_pt1 | contig 10683 bp, 11 predicted proteins | sample AartaG_FD_100975 | JGI IMG/M metagenome (GOLD analysis project Ga0114922, IMG submission 100975) | Deep subsurface microbial communities from Aarhus Bay to uncover new lineages of life (NeLLi) - Aarhus_00045 metaG | ecosystem: Environmental > Aquatic > Marine > Oceanic > Sediment | place...
CGGTGATTTCCAAACACCAAATTTCCTTCCCTTGAAAGCTTTTTCCTATGGAATAAAGCTTGCACAGATCTTTAAACACCTTCGCAAAATTCTTCAGAACAGTAGTGGTTTCGGAATAGTTATGATAGAGGGTCCAATCTATTTTGATTGTGTCCTCTCCTTGCCCAGATAAATGGAGTGAGATGAATAGTAGAAATAGCATTATAAATAAAACACCAATCTTCTGCACACTTTTCACTCGGTCCTCCCCTCCAAAATATTGAATAAAAATGTCTCCTCGGTTATTCCTCTATATTACATTTATTTCCTGCGCGCCTGTCAACACCCGCGCCACAGTTCACAACAACTTTGTGCTACTTCCTTATATGTAGGGAGGGGTGGGTTGGCTTTGACTTTTTTTTTTATTCAGGGATATAATCGGCGTTGTTTGATATAAGCCAGATAATAGAGAAAAATTCTGAGGAGGGAAAATGAAAAAATCGATAGGTTTGCATCACACTTTTTTGGGAATAATCTTTTCAATGGTGTTGCTGCTGTTTTCGGCAAGCTGCGCAAAACAACAGATCGTCCAAGCCGATTTAGTCCTGATGAATGGAGAGATCTTCACCGCCGATGTCGACAATCCTATGGCAAAAGCTCTCGCAATCACCAGAAACAAGATCACAGCCGTCCTGTTGGATGATGCCCAGGTGAAAAAGCACATCGGAGACAAAACAGCGGTTATCGATTTGCAAGGAAAATTCGCTACTCCTGGGATCATCGATGGACACGTTCATTTTAACCGAGCTGGATCCTTGATCATCGATGCCAACCTGATGATGGTATCGGATGAAAATGGGTTGAGGGAGGAGATAGGACGGGTGGCTGAGTTATTGGAAAAGGAAGAATGGATCACAAGAGGCCTTTGGGGAGCATACGAACAATGGGCATTGGGAGATGCAGGTGAAGACATATCTGGGGATAGAAAAACCTGGCGGCCAAACAGATCGATGATCGATGATTTAACTCCTGATAATCCCTGTTTGCTTTGCCGGTTCGATTACAAAGAGTGGTTGGTCAACACGGCAGCATTAAAAGCAGCCGGGATGGAAAATGAAAAAATGGACGGAATGGAGATGGGTACGGATGGGAAGCCCACCGGAGTAATATTCGGCGCTACCCCGGCACTGAAGCGGTTGCGACAAGCTGTCAAACCAAAATCTCACAAAAGGATGCTGGATGAAAATCGGGCAGCTTTAAAGGCCCTCAGAGAAGCCGGAGTGGTGGAAATTCACGACATCGCTACGCCTGATCAAACCAAGAGATTCATCGAACTCCAAGAAAACGATGAACTGACCTGCCGTGTTTGGCTGAGGCCTGACTTGTCTCGAGGCGAAGAACTGAAAGAACAGGGCTTTACCATAGGAATCCATCCAAAATCCAAACAAAAAGATACATGGCTGAGGTATGGGGCTCTAAAAGGATATATCGACGGCATCATGGGCACACACGGAGCTCTTTTTTTCGAACCATATGATGATCAACCTGACAATTACGGTCACTGGCGACGTCACACATCCGACGATCCCGAACAAAAAGTCAGAAATATGGAGAAAATGTACGATCTCATCAAGGTGGGCATCGAGGGAGGATTCGTTCCCAATGTGCATGCAATCGGAACAAGAGGAGTGGCAGAAATGCTCGATCTGTACGAGCGTCTGAAAAACGAAGGAGAGGAGCTGACTGGATATAGGGTCATTCATGCCCAGGTCATCAGAGCTCAGGATTTTCCGCGCTTCAAAGCCCTGAATGTCATCGCAGAGGTCAATCCCTACCATATCTCCGATGACATGCGCTGGATGGAGGAAAGGATCGGGTATGAGCGATGCAAGGGAGCTTATGCCTTCAAGTCGTTGTTGGACAATGGGGCAATTCTCAGTTTCGGATCGGATTGGCCGGGCACCAGCGCTGCGCTGTATCACATGCATCCCAAGTATCTGATTTATGCGGCTGTATCGCGAAAAACTCTCAAAGGCACGCCTGAGGATGGGTGGTTTCCCGAACAATGCATTTCAGTCGCGGATGCGCTAAGAGCTTACACGATCAACAATGCGTATGCCACCTTCGAGGATGGTATCCGCGGATCTCTTAAGGAGGGAAAATTGGCGGACATCACAGTCTTCGATAGAAATCTTTTGGAGATCCCTGAAGCTGAGATCCTCCAAGCTGAAGTCACGCACACCATTATCGATGGAAATATCGTTTTCAAAAAGAATTGAGAGAGGGGGGGGAGTGCTGGCTGTTGGGGGATTTTGCCGGGTTTGAAAGGTAAAGGAGACAGGAGCCCTGCCCAGCCAGCATAGCGGGGCCATATATATTAGTCGTGGAGATTAGGAAAAATTGAAAGAAAAGATGTTGGGAAAGAAAGGGTGCTGGCTGTTGGGGGAATCAGCAAAAAGGGGGTTAGGGATTTATTGGAAGGGTTCCTGTCCAGCCAGCGCAACAGGCACATTGTTATAATACAACATTGTTTTGATTAAATCAATAGGATAAGTAAAAAAAATATTTTTTTTATCATGACAGCTTTTCAATCTTGATTCTACCTGAAATAGCGAGAGTGATTTTGTAGCTTCCCCAGGAATTCGATAGAGTTATGGAAGCAAGGTTTGAAACGGTTCCTTGGGGATGAAACATCGGTGTGTTGTTGGCCTGGATATAAACTCCCTCTAATATATTTCCCATATCAAATTTCCAATCTCCCCTGTCTTGATCATATTTCTCGATCGTGTAACCAGTTGGCTTGAATATAACCCGAGATTTCGTTCCGCTGAAAACAGCTTTAAACCGAGCGTAGTTCAATTTGGCATGAATTTCCCATACGGCTTTTTGAAGCCTGTATTTATCTGAAGAATTCACGAAAGAAATTGAAGCGACTCCTAACAAAACAGTAACAATGGATATAAAAACCAAAACCTCCAGAAGAGTGAATCCTTTCATAAATTTTCCCTCCAAACCGTGGTTTTAAAATAGGAAATGTACAGAACCGGATATTCTGTGAGAGGCACATTATCGAATATATTATCGCTCGGAAGGCAAAATCGATCATCGAACTTGATGCTGATCTCATTTTCATTCAAAGCCAGTTCCGAGGCCTGAATACTTCCGAATAACTGGACCTCTTTGTTTTGACCAAGGACAGTGACCCCATCACCGGATGCCGTCATCGAAGCATGGACTTTCAACTGATCAGGTGAATTTTTATCGATGACGATCTCCCCCTTTTTTTCCTCTCCATCCACAAAATCTTGCCCGACAGCATGGATGATCAATTGGGATTCGGAGTCTTTGAGATAGGGGATCCCTTCCATCCATCTCACCCCCTCATAGATCAGGTGGGAAGAAAGCGTTATCTCATCAGAACATACAACCGTTAAGTTCACTCCCTGCAGAACACAAGGAACTTCCTCCTGTACAGCCATGAGGATCCTTCCTTGTCCATCTTCATAACCACCGCCTAAAGAAAGGATTTTTCCGTTCACAATGATTATTCCAACTGGAACCTGATCGAAGGATTTAATCCCGACAGGACTGGTGAATGAAGTAATTCCTTCAGTCGGATTGAAATTTAATATCCAAATATCCTGTTTTTGTCGAAACAGGATAATTTGAGAATTATTTTGGATGGCAAGGATCATCTCATCCAGATCTCCTTGGACATATACACCACCCAATCCCAAATCATCTTGGATCAGATAAACTCCATCGGGAACGGGCTCATTGTTCCTATCGAGTCCAAGGGCAATACGGAGTTTTGAGGCGGAAAGATCTTGTGGGTGAAAGATCTCGATCTTAAGCGCTTTGGCCAATTGTTGCACAGCTTGCTGTGGTAGAAGTCCTCCTTCAGAGAAAGCGAAGGGAGCGGGAAGCTGGATTCGCTCGGATGGGATCATTTGGATGTTGTTTTCCTCAAAAAAAGTCCTTTGTTGTTCCGAGGTCATGGATTTATCCAACAAAAAAGGAATGGCAGGCAATGGAATATGTCCAGCCAGTACACCCAATTCAGAATCGAGAAAAGATTTTTTTTCGGGTTTGAAACCCAGCAATCTTCCCGTTGAGGCAATTCTTCCTTTGTATTGAACAAAAAAATATTCCTGATCCTCGCGGAGCTTCCGAAGCTGGAAGTCTGTAAGACTTTCCCAAGCGAGTCTTTCCCAGCTATCGCTCACAGCAAAAGGAAGCTCACATCCAAGCACATTTTGTATGGCAGAATTCCCATTATTCAGGGAATCATTTAATAGCTCTGATACCTTTGTCTCTGTTAGAAGAATCGGGGATGAGGCAAGAGACAGAAGACCATGAAGGTGATCGTAACCCTGTTTGATGCCATTTTCTGAAGCATACTCCAATAGCATGGAATTTTTTCTGTAGGCCGATGTTTTGAGATAGGCCTGAGTGAGAGAGAGCATTCCTAATCCGAGCGTTGAAAAAATGACAAATAAAAAAACAGAAATAAGCGTTAGCGCACCTTTGCGTTTTTTTTCATTTTTTCTCAAAAATCGAGGCCATCGCTGTGTTTTTTGGAAATACGTTGGTTTCATATATTTTCTCCTCATCTAACTTCAGGCGGAGACCCAACCGGGCCAAGTTTGCATCTCTGGCATAATCAAATTCAAACGAAGCCACCGATTCGAGTAAAGGTTGGGCCGGACTGGCATTGACCTTCCTCCGAATAATTCCTTTGGCCCCATCTAAATAAAGGTAGATCTTTCTCAACAAGATCACGCTTGTGTTTTCTTGCGTATAGTGAGATGCAAGCGGCGATTCGATCACAATGCTGTTCTGATCTATCGACGAAACAGAATGCACCTCACCTCCATATCGATCGAAAATGCCTATTTGTTGACCTCTTTTTATTCGTTTGGCATCAGGCGTTACAATTCTCTGCTGTCCTGCTGTTAAGGATTCTGCAATGGTGATATCTTCATCCTTGCTCAAAACAACCAGCATGTCCTGAGTTTCACACACCCCCTCCAAAACCTGAAGCGCCATGGCTTCTGTTAGGCCCAATCCCGCATCCCTCAAATCCCTTCTCATCCTATCCAAAGCCGCATAAACAGCCGTATTCGTCGATTCAGATTCTTTAAGCTCGACGAAATGCTCTCTTGTCAAAAGGAAACATTCCAAACTAAAAAGCACAATCAACAGGAACAACAACAAACTGATCAACCCCTCTATTAGAGAAAATCCCCCTTGAGTTTTTTTCATCTCAAAACCCTAGCTCTTTAGAATAAAAAAGAACAAGGCGAGTTTTTTTATGGGTACAACTGGTCGAATAACACTCAACCTCGATTTTTTTTATGTTCGCGGAGACATCATAGATCGTCCATTCCAGCCGGAAGATAACGTTTATTTTTTGACTTTTTATGCTTTCAAAATTTGTGCTCCTTTCTAGTTCTTGACTTTCAAAGGAAAAAGATTTTAAATATTCCAATTTATCTGATGCCAATTCAGCAGATTCCAAATTGCAATCGCTTCTCCTTTTGACATGCAAAGAATAAAGGGTGAGTTGAGCTGCGCCTAAAAGAAGAATGGCAACGATGGCGAAGGAAATCAGAAGCTCCAATAGCGTGAATCCATTCTGACTTTTTATTCTCATTTTTCCTCAGGCTCATTTCTGATTGCAGGTGTTGTGCCATTTCAAATCGCAAATTCATATCAGAGAAAAAATCGACATTGATTCTTCGTGTAAACTTTCGGAGAAATTTCAAATCTATTCAGGATTAAGGTGTCAACATAAGTTGACATTCAACGAAACGACGGGCAAAATTAAGTAGATTGGGGAGGACAAGACGACTAAATAAAAGGATCCCCCATGTGGATAAAATGCAACACATAAAAAAAAGGCGTCTCGAAGATAAGATTGGAAGTGACGATTCCGTAGTCGCAGCAAAAACAAAATTAAAAGGGACATTATCTGGAATTGAGAGTGCGCGTATCGCAGGTAAGATCGAAGGGGATGTCAAAAGTGATCGATTGGTTTGGATTCAGAAAGGGGGACATATCAAGGGAAATATAGACAGTCGGCTTGTTATCATCGAAGGAACACTGATCGGGAATATCGAGGGGGCCGAACATGTCGAGATAAGAGAGAAAGCTCAAGTCACAGGAAACATCCAGACCCAAAAAATCGCCATGGCTGAGGGGAGTTTTTTCAAAGGGGAAATCCACATGCCTCGAAAAGTTGACAAGCCCACCCATTTTGTGGAAAAAAGACAGACAGAGTAAAAAAAAGGAAGAAAGAAATGTTTGATGAAGAGGAAAAACCCAAGACTACCGAGCAACAAGTCGCGGAATTAAAAGAAGACATCTTATTTTTAACAAGGAGAATTATCGAACTTGAGGATGAAATGAAGATTGTGAAAGATAATTTGAGGAAAATGTCTTTTTCACCCGGCTTATAAAGATAATCGTCTGCAAATTTCTCTCTTCTGTCTTGCCTTTTTCATTTCAAATCATTATCCTTTCTTTTACATTCATAAGGGATTCGTAAGGGATTCGAGGAGGCCATAAATGAAGTCTAGGAAATTCGAAAACAATTATTTCCCTATTATTTTGCTGGTTTTCATTTTTGTTGGATTCACGATCAACTGCACAAATCCATCGAACTCATTCCATGACAGGATCCGAGAATACATAGACACGATCAGAGTCGTCGATACACATGAACACCAGAGATGGCATCCTGCTCTTGAAGGACATGATTTTAACTTCTACACTCTCGTTGCACACAGCTATCTCAAAGACGATCTTGTCTCGGCAGGTGCTATCCCTTTCAAAATCGAGGATGTAAACAGAGGAGATTTGGATTCGCTCTGGGAAACATATGGTTCCTATCTCGAATTTTCGCGCAACACCAGTTACTACAGCCATTTTCATCAGGGTTTTAAAATTCTTTATGGATATGACGAACCTTATTTCACAAAAGAAGGAATACGGTCCTTATCTGAGCAGATCGCGATGAATTACAATAACCGAGACGCTTGGTATGCCCAGGCATTCGAAAAAGCCGGGTTCGATACCATGTTCGTGGACCAGTATTGGGCCCCTTTCAACACACAGTTGGATCCCAAGTATTTTACCCTGGTTTTTAACATCAATAATCTCGTTTCTGGCACAACCCAGAGGACGATGAAATACAGGAATGATGCCCCTCTCAGTGTTAACCTGTACAAACTGGCTGATCATGAAGGATACTCTATTATCTCCTTAGAAGACTACCTGACTTTTGCCGACCACCTCTTCCAGAAATTCGTGGATCACAATGTCGTGTGTCTCAAAAACTCGATGGCCTATGGTCGTACTCTTTATTATGAAGATGTTCCATACGAAAGGGCCCAAGAATTATTTTTACAGGACTCCTCCTCCCTTTCTCAAGAAGAGAAAAAGGCATTGGAAGATTTTATGTTCCACTGGATTTGCAAAAAATCCATCGAATATGATCTTCCCATCCAGATCCATACTGGATATCTTGCTGGCAATGGAAATCCTCTCGAAAGAAGTAAACCAACAAAACTCAACAACCTATTCCTTAAATACAGGGAGGCAAAGTTTTCTCTATTTCACGGTGCATATCCCTGGATAGGTGAGTTTGCTGCTTATGGAAAAATGTTCCCGAATGTGTATCTCGACTTGGTCTGGCTCCCCCAGATTTCAAGAGAAGCCGCTGTTCGAGGACTTGATGAAATGCTCGATTGTGTGCCGTATAACAAATTCTTTTGGGGAGGCGACTGCCACTATATCGAAGAAACAACGGGTTCTCTCGAATTCGGCAAAAGTGTCGTAGCCGAAGTCTTGGCCAAACGAGTGGACAGGGGCCTCATGACAGAAGAGGTAGCCAAGGACGTTGCCCAAAAAATATTCCGCGACAATGCCATTCTATTCTTCAAACTTCAAGAGAAGGTTGATATTACGGATTAAACGCAAAGAACTTCAGTTCTATTTGATCACAATTTCTTGCCAGTCATTACCCGCCTTTTGTGATTTAGCACTAACTTCCAAAACGGCTATTTGGGAGGGATCTTTCACACGAACGATATAGGTCGTTTTTTCGCTTTCAGAATGTCCATCGATCTGTCCTAGTTTGACTTTTTTCTCTCCAAGGAGAATCTCTACATTTTCATTAGGTTCGACTTCCAATAGCACCGACTTCACCATGTTCACTTCGACGGCCTGTTGTGATGCTGTGGGCAGAAAACCTTTATTTTCCACCTTGATATCCACCTGATAAATTCCACCCTCTTTATCGGTTACTTCCGGCTTCCCCATCTTTATTCTCGCGGCCTGCCCGGCAAGGTAAATCACGAAGGCATTCCCCATTTCACATTCTTTCTGAATCAACTCCCCTTCCGGCGGACTCGTTTTTCTCCGTTTCCATCCCCCAATTTCAACCTCTCCCAAGGTAGTGTGCTCGAAATTGTGCCACTCGATGAATAATTTTCCATCCAGCTCTTCATCGTTCCATTTAAATCTTTCTTTTTCTGTGACTTCTCCGTCTTTATCGTAATCAGGGCTGGCCCAGTGCTCATCCCCCATCGAAAAAATACCGAAAAGATCATACATTGTTTCCAGCGAACTGCCCCAGGCAAAGTATCCACTTTCACACGCACAACCATCTAAGGATCCGGCAAAATCAAAAAATGATTGGGCCTTATTTTCTTCAGGATACATGCCGCTCGGGGCATTTTTGATTTTTCCTTCTTTGTCTCGGTAAATCTGGGTCGATTTCCTGTTAGGTACGCCACGCGGCCAATTCCAATCATACACGGATGTAGCGAGATCCCATCCGGAATGCTCAAGACATCGTGCACTTATTACTCTATATGTTCGCAAATCTTGCTGATTCTTAAAATCTTTATCCATCCCAGAGGTGGGAGGCCGCAAAATCACCCTTCCGCAACAGTGATGCTGGACATAGATGGCGATGTTGGGATGGCTAACTGCAAAGTCCACTTCAGCTCTTGTCGTGCGTTCCTCCATCGGATACCGTCCCGCCCCACCCTGCACCGTCGCCGGTCTCCAATTGCCAGGATAATTCCTGTTGGAGAGGAATCTCATCCGAAAGCTGTCTTCGTTGATCTTCGCATCCCCGTCGTTGTCTATTCCCTCACTGTATATCTTATAGTATGTACCTCCTGTTTCATCCGGGGCTTTACGGGTCATGATTCTTGGATCCTTATCCGAGATTTTCCACTCACCTTTCGGATCTTTTTGTCTCATCTGAACGATAAATCCATCCCCATCGATGTCCTCGGCCGGGTCTTCATCGAAAAGGAAATCTCCGTCCTCATCTCTCGGATCCGGGTCCTTTCCAGCAGGTTTTCCGGTCAAATAAGCTTCTGCCCCATCCATATCCAACCTGGGCACGATATACCAAACGAGATTATCAACAGCCTTTGTAATTTCTTTTTTCTTGCCGTAATTTGCGAGCAGGTCCCAAATGGTGTAGCAACAGGATGCGGCAGCTATGACCTCACTCGAATGGATCTGATTCAAGAAAAACCCGGGTTTGTCCTCTGCTGCGCCCGTCTTGGGATTGTTGATCACAAACATCCACACATCCCGGCCCATATCCGATTTATTTAATGACTGAAGCTCTGTCAACTCAGGATAGGCATTATGCATATCCTTTAAAAAGTTGGTCAGCTCATCGTACTCGTAATAATGGTAAAAATCATACTTGTTTAGAGCTTTAACCTTTTTTGTTTTCTCCAGGGCACTCATTACGGACAGGCTTAACAAAATAACGAAAAATCCGAAAAATAGGACTTTCTTATGCATTTTTGCCTCCATTTATGCTGAAAAATGTTCTCCACAATAGAGAATCGAGAAAAAATTAATGAAATTTGATGCATATGTCAAGAGAAAGCGCGAAAAAATTTAGAAAAAAACTTGACTTTATTTATTGATTTACAGAGAATATAGTTAAATTAAGTAAATAAATATATATTAAAGTAAATTTTCAAGGATCTTAAATGAGAACGATTTGGTTGGGCAGCAAGGTCATCCAACAGTACGATCTTAAGGATATCCAGGAAAAACTTCAGATTAGCCGAGTAACAGCCCTCAAACTGCTCGGATCAGGCAAGATAAAGGCCCAGAAAATCGGCCGGCAGTGGTGGGTCAACGAAGAAGATCTGATTATTTTTCTCGAAGGGAAACAACAGACACCTTGACTATTTCTTGTTTTTGGAGGTAAACGCATGGCCACATACATCATTCTCAGTAAAATCTCTCCCCAGGCTTTCAGTGATCCTTACGAGTTCAAGAAGATTGCAGAAAGAGTGGCAACGAAAATCAAAAGCGAATGTCCGGATGTTGAGTGGAAACAGAGTTACTCGACGATGGGCCGATTCGATGTGATCGATATCGTCGAGTCGGACGACTCTGAACAAATCGCCAAAGCCGCCATGATCATCCGCGCCTATGGACATTCCACAACCGAGACCATGACCGCATTCCCGTGGCAGGAATTTCTCGATATGATGTAATGTGCGGTTATATATATCTCTTCATTGGAGGATGATTTTTTCCACTACCAACTGTTTGAAGCCGGACTCTGTTTCGCGGATGTAATAAAAGCGTCCTTTGTGGGCCACCACATCGATGGGCGTCCCGGGATTGACGAACACAGCAGCACTCAATCGA
>Ga0114922_10006548_pt1 | contig 10681 bp, 8 predicted proteins | sample AartaG_FD_100975 | JGI IMG/M metagenome (GOLD analysis project Ga0114922, IMG submission 100975) | Deep subsurface microbial communities from Aarhus Bay to uncover new lineages of life (NeLLi) - Aarhus_00045 metaG | ecosystem: Environmental > Aquatic > Marine > Oceanic > Sediment | place: Aarhus...
AAATTCTACGTATATTACCGGCGGAGAAAGCCCAGGGAGATGCGCGGAGATGTGGAAATCGGCAGGGGGTACGAGTGCGGCATATCGGAAAGCGCAGACGGCATCAACTTCAAAGAGATATGGACTGCGCCCAAAAGCTCCTTCGGCTCCATTTCGGTAGAGCGGGCGGCTCTGGTCAGGACGCTGGAAGGAAAATACAGGCTCTATATAGGCTACGTTGCTCCAGAGGACAGCAAATGGAAGATCGATATGGTGGAAGCCGACTCACAGGAGAGCCTCGACCCGGAGACGAAAAGATTGGTGCTGGATCCGAACGACTGCGACTGCGAAGGCGTCAAAGACCCCTATATCCTCATAGTTGGCAGGAAGTATTACATGCTGGTGAGCTATGCAACCAGCCCCGGAAAGCCCACCGGAGGCCTTCACGACACCGCCGATATATTCAACACAGGCAGAACCACTTCCAGAACCGGACTTGCTCTAAGCAGCGATGGGGTTAATTTCAAGTGGATACCAGATGTATTATCGCCCGGTGCAGGATGGAACGCCTATGCAGCCCGCGCTACCTGTGTGCTATATATCCCCCCGGTTTTCAATGTTTTCTATGACGGAAGCGCCAGTGTCGGAGGAAACTACGAGGAGAGAACTGGTCTTGCCATAACCTTCGACCTCATGAGCTATCAGCACGTAACTGATGAAGCCCCGCTTCTCGTATCGCCTCACGCGTCAGGCTCTCTGAGGTATATGGACGTGGTGCAGCTTGGAGAGGATATTTACTATTACTACGAATACGCAAGGCCCGATGGCTCTCATGAATTGAGGGTGAGTAAGGTGATATGACACATTAGCAGTCAGCTTTCAGCAATCAGACTAAAGCACAGTAGGTTGGGTCATGTTCTTTGATTAAACCCACTGTAAGTCACATACTACCGTTATTTCAAATATGCGATTTTGACTCCATAGCCTGACCCAACCTGCAAACCCCTGATAGCTCATATCATTAATTACTGCGCTTTAATCGCAGCCCACCGCACTGGTAGTTTGTCAGCAGGATCTACTGCCCCGGGTATACTCCTCTCCGAAGGGAAAATTCCCTCAACATATTCCCCTTCGTAGATATATACGAAATCGAACCAGAGTGGTATATCAGAGCCAGAGACGAATATCTCCAGTTTTATCGAAGGCCACCCGGCTTCAGCGGAGAAGGTATATTCGTTCCAGTCTGTCGTAATCGTGAAGTCAGTCGCTCCGAAAGAGCCAGCATTATCCACGTCCTTCATTTGAACCGTAATGACACGCTCCTCCTCGGCCTTGGCCCAGAAGCTCACGGTATAAAGCTCTCCCACGTCCAGTGGCACAGGGTAATAGATTATCATGAAATGCCAGTTAACGGTTCCAGTGGGCTCAACACGGGCGCTTATCGATCCATCGATGAAATCATCCTCATCAAATACCACAACGCTATCCAGCCCGTCAGCATCACCCCAAGTAACCCATCCGTTTTCTATCCACTCATCATCGATTACATCATTTTCATCCTCGAAACTAGGATTCAGCACCAGATTCTCCACCTGTGCGTGGACTGCTAATGGAACACCTATCAGAAATAGAGCCAAAAACATTGCAGGAAACATTGAACGCAACATTGGCAGTCTCCTTTCCAAAAAATTTCCACAAAAACTTGAGTTTTTCCACCAGCATCTCAAGTGTCAAACTTAACTTGACTTTGTCACATTAGAATCGTGAGCCAGTCGTAGCCCAACTTTCTAAGTTGGCCAATAAAGATGATATTTCTCTCAAACCAAGATAGAATCTTGGGCTACAAAGGAATGTGACAAAGTCAAGTTAATACTTCAAAAGATACCTCGTAACGTTTGCTATATTGACCTGGAACTCAACTTCTTCACAAGATTTGTATAGCTCCCTCGCCAAACACTCTGCAAACCCTAATCATTGGTATTTTACCAGATTTTTGCTGATAGATCAACCAAAAAGTCAGCCTGCCAACATAAACTTTGCATCTGGGAATCCAAGGTAATAGAAAATTATTTGACATATAACAAACTCTATGATATATTCTACAATATACATGGATGCCATTGTTTGCTATGTATACTCCTTTCCCACGGTCTAAATCTTTTGGCTACAATGTTACAAATACTTAGTATCCAGTTTGCATTCCCTCACTGAATTCTAGTGAAGAATAACTTCAGGAAAGCAAAAAGATTAAACGGAGTGTTATTATGGAGACTGCTGCAATCATTATTGGAATCGATGAATATGCTCATCAGCCCTTGACCAGCGCTGTTAATGATGCAAAAGCGTTCCGGCAAGCTCTTATCGACCTTAATTTGGTAGGAGAGCGGAATATTACCATGCTCACTGCACCTATTGGTGATAGCCAGGGACTAGCAGAACGGGACAACATTGTTGACACTCTCTACGATTTTTATGATAATGGCGAGAATTGTGAACGTCTCTTTTTCTTCTACTCAGGTCACGGGCTACTGGCATTCTCAGATGCGGCGCGCGGTCGTGCGCATACCGCGCTTATGCCGTCAGACGTAAGAGAGTTGGAACGGCATGGATCAAAGCTTATAGACCTGGATGAGATTCTGGAACGTTTCAGGCTTAACGGCCCGGTTGAGCAGTTATTCTTCATTGACGCCTGCCGTAATCTGGATTACGACTCCTATCCCGATGTTGGTTCCCTGGGTTGGTCGGGGAAAACGCCAGGAGCTGCCCGTCGTCAGGCAACGCTTTACGCCGTTTCGGAATTGGGCAAAGCTGTAGGGGTAAAGGACGGTCTTGGTCGCATGACTTCTCACTTGCTGGAAGGCCTGCGCAGTGATGTTGCTGCGGTGGATTACGAGGAGTTCCAGAGCGATTGGGTGATAACCATGCAGTCGCTCACCGATTATGTTAAGTGGATGATTCAGCAGGATTTGGCCGAAGAGCCTTTGTATAAGCACAAATATATGATTCCTCAGTTGAATGATCCTGATCCAAAGACTTTGCCAATACGCGTTGTGCGCCCTGTTGGGCCAGCGCCATTGACCATTCATATTGCGCCTGAAGACGCGGCTGATCGGACACAGATTGACATATTACTTAGAGGTCAGCGACTGAGCGAACACTGTCTGCCGCCTCACAGGAATCACGACACGATCGACCTGAGTCCACAGCGACATCGTATTGATGTGAAGAGCACAGTTGGCCCTGCGGAGCCTGAGTGGAGTGTGGTTGATTTACGCCGGCAGCGCGAGATGACTGTAAGGGTGGGAGTTCACGAAGCAGAAGAAATCTCATTATTGAACATGGATTTATCTCTTCCCAGAATTCAGCAGACGGAATTACGGGCGGTGGAAGCAGAAAGACCGAGCCGTGAGGGAACCGTATTGGCAAAAGCGGCAGAACCTCAGGTGACTATCGAACTGGAAGGTTTGGAACCGCCATACCGTCGTTGGACTGCTGTCCAATCTCTAAACGAGAGTGTCCCAACAGGGCCTTATCACATCCGTTTCCGCCTTGGACCGGATGTTTTTAATGAGCAGGAGATATATGTGCAGTCAGGTGAACAGGTGGAAGTAGAACCAACAGTGGCAGTTACAACTTTGCTCAGAGAAGCGTTGGGATTTCGCGAGGAAGTTCCTCCAACGACGATGATTTCCGAATCCATAGGCGAAATCCAGTCCGGGCTTCTCCAGACGATGCTGCCCATTATTGGAATCAAACCTTTTGATATAAATGACCAGTTGCTTCACCAATTTGGGAATCTGTTCGACCCGGTTGATCCTGAAGAGTTTGACTTGCGTCCTATCTCTATTGTTATAGCAGTTGATGGTAATCGTTGGCCTGTGCATCCAGCAGAGGTACTGGAAAGCGTTAAATGTGCCATTGTCCGGAAAGATGAACACTTGATGGATCAGACTATATTAAGACCCACATTGATGACGGTTTCATCCCCAAACGCCCGGTTTCAGGCCGAAGTAGGCATTGGTCTTGGACGGATCGGTTTTGCCCTAGCCAAAGCTCCTGCCACTTCATTTTCCCTTCAATGGGAGTCACCATACATTGGTAACTTCCGCCTGGCATGTGCGTCTATCAATAATCGGGCTACTGTCGTTACAATTACCTTGCGTCCCGATGGCCAAATGGATATCAGCCAGAACCTGCTTCGCCTTCCAGGCAGGCAGGATCTCTATTCAGGTGAACTTGCGGGATTTATACCGGAGGGTCGCATGTTGCGCGAAATTCAGCTTGGTCAACAGCTTTACCGGAGCGGCGAATTGATCAGCATTGGTGAGAAAATTGATAATGAATTTTATAAAAGTTTGTTCTACGCCAAGTGGACTGATCCAATACTGGGTTGTATGGCCTATTTCTCTCGTCTCCAGGCTTCGGAGAGTGGTCAGCTTTGTGGAGGAAAGAGAGATAAAAATGATAGTTTAATGGGAGCTGCGGCATGGAATCTCCATAATTTTTTTGGAGGATTGCCGGATTCTCGAGTGGTTAATGGCTTGAGTGATCAATTGGCCCGCGACGACGAATTTTTAGAACTTATATCGGAAAATCAGGTTCCGGTGCTGGCAGAGGGCGCACGTCGGCTGGCTGCCTATGCAGAATTACAGGGACTGCACGATAGTCACATTGCTCAGATCGCGCGACGCATACCCGTTAATCAGATATGGACGCTGACTTCCGCTGAAGATCTATAATATAGAAAGGGAAAGATTATGGACATCCGAGAGATTTTTTTAGGCAAATCGAAAAAGCTGCTCTGGGAACGTTTGAATCCATCTCATGTAGTAGATGGAGCCACTGGGCAAGGCTTTGAGAAGGATGAGGCATATTTTGTGTTGCGGATGAAAGAAATGCATCTGGCTACTACGCGTAAGCTGTGGCGTCGGTTCTACCCAATGCTGCATAGCTTCCTGGAGTATAATAACACCAATACCCATGCAGTTGCAGGACCAGGACAATTAAAGGAATTGGGTGAAGCAAATCTGGATCGAGTGATAAACCTCAATTATCGTCTGGCCGGACCAACGGCATATATGGGTGGCGATGTCTCCATACTGGTGGGCCTATATTCTGTGCCCGGCGAGGATGCCGCCAGAGCGTTGGTTGATACAGTTGGTGTCATTGCCAATTTGTCGGGATTAGCGCTGGGCCAAGCCATCAATATTGCAAATGCTGTTAAGACCGGCGTTGAGAATATTGTAGGATTGGATGAAGCCCGGCTTGAGCTAGGGATCCGCGATTCTTTCTTCCAGAATAATCCGCTTCAATCCGGTTATTACGTTGGAATTAACGCTCCCAGATCCGAGGTAGATTTTGATCAACTCTGGCTAGATAAAGGTCGTCTCATAAAGGGGTCTGATCCTGTTGTCGGTGTTCCTTATAAGGAGTACGATTACATGGTTCTGGAGATAGAAAGAAGGACTAGTCGGGATGATTGGCCAGGATTGCCGGGGATCGCTGAATTTCAGCAGAAATTTTCTGCTATTATGAGGGATAGTCTGTTAAGTGTGCAGGAAAAACGGGAACGACTCAAGTCCATCTGGACTCAGTTCACTCAAGTATTGGCTGAGTCGCCGCATCTTATACGCCCCGACCGTGAGCAGATTGCTGAAAGCGTATCCAGCGATCTGAAGGCCCGATTACGGGCGATGGAATCTGGCAATCCGTTTGAGACCCGAGGGTGGGCGGATGGTAATGTTACTGCCAAACTGCCGACCGAATTTGATTTCCTGGATGTGCCTGATTACGTGGATCACAGCGATGCAACCAGCGTCCGCTCTGCAAAGGCTTCACTGATGGGTAATCCTTTTGCAGTTTAGCGAGGCATATCGTCAGGCTGATAGTTGATCTGAAAAATGTAGCGGACACCGCCATCTATAGATAGAAAATCCCGCCACCGCTGCTTCCGTTCCTCGATATTGTCTGAACTCATCCTTATCGAAGGCATCATGCAATTTCCTTAATAGTCAATTCAATCCCGTCAATAATTGGTAGAGAAAGGTTCCTGGAAACCCGGAGCAGAATCCATTCTTCCAGGACCTCTTCCAACTCTTCTCTGCAGGCCTCGAGTGTATCTGCATTAGCGTAAACACCATCGAATCCCGGAATCTCTCCATAAAAAGAACCATCATCTGGCAGAATTTCATACTTCGCTTTGTGCATTGCAGCACTGATGTAGTTCATCAGCATGGATCTTCCCTCCCGAATAATAAAGAATGACCTGCCCCTAAGCAAGTTTTAGGAAAGAATCTAAACCTCTGCAGATAGCCTTAAGAAAACTATTAACCTGATAGGCGGGACATTCCTGATACTGTTGGCGAATCATGGATTCCCCCTTAAAAAAGGGGCCAGGGGGTTGTATAGAATCTATGAACAGCCTGCAAAGCTTCAATAGTGTAGCCAACGATTCATGGGAAAACAACCCCCTGGCCCCCTTTTTTAAGGGGGAATACTAAGCATCTTTTCTGAGGGGGAATACTATGCATCATCACCCAGAACCGAATTCGCCAACAGTATCATTCCTATCCCGCCTCATGAGAAGCCAAAACTCATGCAACCTTCGGTAATGGTTCTCAACTTTTCCATATTCTGGCGGGACAGGAATGTCCCGCCTATCGGGTTAACTGCTTTTTTCGATCTGTTGGCAAAAGCTTAAAGCCTTTTCTAAAACTTGCTTACAAGAGTGACGATCTGGTGAATCACTGAGAATTGCATCGCTTGTCAAGACAGATCCTCTGACGGCAATCCCAGGTTCTCCGGCAATTCTACAAGAGCCGGTCTGACACCCATGTGGCCATCGGTATTCTTAAACACCGGGTCGGCCTCTGGGACATCATCGTAACCATATCTGTAAGCCCGGTACATGCCAGAATCCACCACCTGCGTTCCCCGCCCCCAGGCGAACGGACTGATATATTCCCAGACAATCTCGCCGTAAGGTGTCACCTCAAAGAGCCGTCCTTTATGACAATCCAGCGAGAAAGTGTTGCCATTGGGAAGCCGCTGAACCGATCCCCACGAACTGCTGAAAAACTTGGAGGTCGGCTTGAAGCTATAGGGTTCGTGTGAGTATTCCCACACGATCTCACCAGAGATAGGGCTGATCTCCACCAGCCGTGTGTAGAACCTCACCCGGGATGGATACCCGCCCTGGCCTCCGTTATCATAGATGAGGATATTGCCGTTATGCAGCATCACAGGATGATGCGGCCCGACCAGATGCCTATGGCCCCACGTCCAGACAACCTTTCCGCTTCGCCTATCGATGATGAAGATATAGTTAGTATTTCTCTGGCACGAAAGGATATTGCCTTTGGCAAAGCGCGAATCCGACTTCCCCAGATCGTTTCCGGGAAGAACAGAAAGAGTGTTGGTATGAAAGATGTCCTTGCCGCGCGCATACATTAATTTTGCGGCCCGCTCTGAATAGCCGAACTCGTCGAAATGATCAGATGTATACCATTCCCAGACAATATCCTTCTCAGGAGTAACCTCAATAAAGAAGTTCTCAGCTATAGGTTTGTCAGAAATATCTGGCACATCAGAAGTTTTCTCCACCAGAATAAGAGTGTTCCCGTTTTGCAAGCGAGCCATGTCGTGGTGAATAACCCATTCACTGGGAGATCCATACTCCCAGACCAGGTTGCCTGCCCAGTCCAGTTCCAGAACTGCCTTCTCAAAGTCCATTGAGGAGAAGCTATCCGGCGCCCTATCAGGTGAAGAGGCATCAGAGACGTGCGGCGTCCGAAAGACCATATTCATCCAGTTGCCGCTGGGAAGACGCCTCATAAACCACGACTCGCATATTTTCTGAGGATGCGCCTGCCATACGTTGACCACACGGCCAGCCATGTCGATGAGGAAGATCAGTTCAGACCTGTATGGATTTACAACCGTATAGCCGTTGTAGCATTTCTCAGGCTTGTGGACCGTCACCCCGGTAGGCCAATCCAGGACAGAGCGATTACTGCGATTCATAGAGATACCCCCGGCTCGATCTGGAGAAAAAGGAACTAGCCACGGAAGGGCTAGATCCGTGCTCATCCGTGGCTAATTCTCATATCGCGAATATATCAGGCAAGGCTCACCACTGGCGGGTTGATGAAATCATGGTATTTATCCTTCACTTTACCATCTGTCGCATCGCCAGCGTGAACATATATTCTAAAGGAAAGGCTCAGCGCCTCGCAACATTTAAGCGTCCAACTGCCATCCATACTCGGATCGTTCTCGAAAGTGCCTCTGCCGAATATGTTAGCTGTCATCAGGCCGTAGTTTCTCACGTGCCAGTATGTAGGATACCTGAAGTTCTTCGGCCAGTCAAAAACCGCTATGCCCACCTTCTTGCCATCCACGATCCCTGAGTAGTCGCACCACTGCGCCATTTTGCCCCACGTCTCCGCTTCGCCGATGCCTCCAATAGCGTTCTCGATCTTACCGGTGCCGGGAGGGCTTACTGTCATGGTGGGATAAACTCTCACCGACATGAGGCCAGCCTCTTTCGTATCACCAAAGAACACATCCCCGTGCGAAGCCGTAAAATGCACATTCACGTCAATTATACGCTGCGAGTGAGGCAGGTTGTAAAACTTCATATCCCTGCTCTCATCCACCATCTTCCTGGTTCCATCCCTGGTGATCCACTCGTTATTAGCGAATATCTCGCTGAAAACCGGACCTTCCAGGATCTTCTGGAAGCTCTTATGCAACTGTCGCCCGCTGTGGTCGCCTTCGCCCCAGAAATCGTGCTCATTCACCTCGCCATAAGACACCCATATCGACCGATGATGTATATGGTCATGCCTGTGACCTTCCGGAGATGTCTCCCCTCTGGTGACAGTGTGCCCAAAAGGCCCGATAACAGGATTGAGATAGGGTTTCAATTGTTCCTTATTGTACCGATACGAGGTAAACATCTCGCCGCCAATGTTCACATCTATATGATCGCCTTCTACGTGTTCCAGCTTGACTACAGGTGCTTCTATGGCTTCCGGCGACAGCGTATATTTCCTCTGCGCGCCAGCCTTAAGACTATCCAGAATCCACGATATGGTAACAGTCTTGCCATCGTCTGACGCTTCACACTGTCCCGCTGTCTTAACCCCGGTATCCGCCGCGGCTATGGTGCAGGACTTAAGTCCCTGCCATTCTCCACCCAGTTTTTCAGCCTCCACTGCCAGCTTCACCGGACACATTTCCCTGTCATGCTCACCCGCTTTTACCACAACTTCAACCGCCATGAATCTTCCTCCTCTCAGCCTACCCGAAAATAGCCTTCAGAGCTTTCATAGACTCCTGCGCTATGGTCTTCGGATCCGGCTTAAAGTCAAACACCTCCACAGAAACGTACTTATCGTAATTCACCTTCTCAAGCGCCCTGGCCACAGGCTCAAAATCCGTATTGCCCGACCCGGGCCAGCTCTCATTATCATCGTTGATGTGGAGATGCGCTATGTAATCGCTATATTGCTCTATAGCCACCCCCATATCCACCTTATTACACGCCATGGAGTACGTATCCACTATCATCTTAAAATTGGGATGGTTTATATCATCCACCAATCTCGCCCCGTCCTCTGGGAGATTGATGTAGTCCGTCATATAACTGGCGAGGGGTTCTATGCAGATGATTACATCCCGTTCCCGGGCGTGATCACAGCATGATTGGAACGTCTCCTTAGCATAATCCCACGCCTGCTCCGGGGTAAGTGGTTCCAGCACATTCCGGTTCTTCGGCGAGCCGAATACTATCACCTTACCGCCCAGGTCGCCGCAGAAATCCACCAGTTCATGAAGGTAATCCCGCGACTTGATTCTGATTTCTTCATCAGGATGGCTTATATGAAGCCCTTTAGGCGAGACAAACACCCAGTGTATCCCAACTATCTCAACACCTGCATCCTCAGCCGATTGGCGTAACCTTTCCCGGTCAGCCTTTGATACTTCGGTTACAGAGTCGCAAAGGGTAAAATGCGCAACTTCCACGCCATCATAACCCAGCTCACCAGCGTATTTGAACACATCCTCCCATTTCCATCCCTCAAACATCTCGTTGCAGATGGAAAACTTCATGTTCTTTCAATCCCCCTTTCCCTTAACAGTGCAAAAATCTTAATTAAACATAACCACGGAGGCACAGAGACACAGAGGGGATAAGAACTTCCCTCCGCCCCCCTACTCCCTATTCCCTCTCCCCTTCCTCCGCAAGTCTACCATACGTTCAAAGCATTGTCAACGCAACTTGAGGGTTTCCTGTGCTTCGCACACAGCTTGCTGCGCAAGCTGTGCTACCCGCTCTACCATACGCTCAAAACATTGTCAACGCCACGCTCAGGAAACACTTACTGAAGACATCGAAAGCCAATCAATCGAAAATCTGAAATCTAAAATCTAAAATCAAACATCCCTATAATACTTCACCGTTCTTCTTACTCCCTCCTCAAACGAAATCTTCGGAGACCATCCCAGTTCTGCCTTTGCCTTCTCATTGGTCAAACATATCCTGTAGACCTCACCTGCACGTTTCGGCTCGCGTATGGGATCTAGCGGGAAGTTGAATTCTGCTTTCAAGAGGTCGAATATTTCGTTTACACTCGTCTCTATATTGCTGCCCAGGTTGCAGACCAGCCCGTCTCCATTAGTCACAGCCAGCATATTA
>Ga0114922_10006549_pt1 | contig 10680 bp, 10 predicted proteins | sample AartaG_FD_100975 | JGI IMG/M metagenome (GOLD analysis project Ga0114922, IMG submission 100975) | Deep subsurface microbial communities from Aarhus Bay to uncover new lineages of life (NeLLi) - Aarhus_00045 metaG | ecosystem: Environmental > Aquatic > Marine > Oceanic > Sediment | place...
AGTTGACGCGCTCTATGGCCTGCTCAAGTTGATAGTTGGTGGATTCCAGTTCTTCGCGGGCGGCTTCGGTCTGGTGCCGGGCCGTTTCGGCATCCGCCATCATGCTCAAAGACATGTCCCGGGCCCGTTTCAACTCAGCCATATTCTCGGCTTGCCGCTTTTCGGCCTCCTTGCGCTCGGTGATGTCTCGAGAGATCTCGATGGCGGCCGTGGGATTACCTTCTGCGTCCCGCAGAGCTACGCTGGCAGTGCAGGCATAGTGCATGGTCCGCCCGTCGGGGGTTTGGACCTGGGTTTCGTGTTTATGAACTTGACCATCCTGGAAAGCCTTCAGGGCAAGGCAAGGAGACGGTTCACAGGGCTTATCTCTGCCATGATAGACTTCGTAGCACTTTTTGCCGATGATGTCGTCACCGAAGAGGCCCCTTGCGATATCGTTAGCCCATACAATATTAAGGTCCTTATCCATCATGCTCATATGGTCGCCGAGCGATTCCAGCATCCCGCGCAACCTGCTTTCCGACTGCCGCAAGTCGTTCTCGGCCCGAATGCGCTCGGTGATGTCTCTGCCTGTGGCTTGGAAACCATCGTACCGGTCCTCCCTGTCAAGAACCGCAACTGCGTTCCATTCTACCGTTCTCCATCCGTTGGGGGTCCTTTGTCTGTTGACAAGGCCTTTCACCAACTCGCCGTTTTTCCCTCTTTCAATTGCTGCGGCCGTCTTTTCCTTATCATCGGGGTGCAGGTAGCCGGCAAAAGGGCATCCCATCAATTCTTCCCGTGGCCTTCCCCAGAATGCGCAGGCCCCGTCATTCAGGAACGTCCATCTGCCTTTCGCATCGACCCTCACAATGATGTCGCCGGTAAGATTGGTCACGGTGAGGTAGTCATCTCTGGCTCTCTTTGTCTGCGCTTCTGCTTTCTTGCGCTGGGTGATTTCTGTTGCAAAGCCGGCGAGCCCTGCCGGTTCGCCTTGCTCGTCCTTGAGCAGGGTCACTATCATCTCTGTGGGGAAAGTCGTCCCATCCTTTCGCACGTGTCCGACTTCGCCTGTATGGTAGCCGTTTCGCACGACCTGCTCGTTGAAGGGGACCACGTCGCTTTTCATTTGCTCATCAGTGTGGAACACGCTCAGGTGTTTGCCGACCAGTTCAGTCCTGTCCTCGTAGCCGTGCATGCTTGCCCAGGCAGGGTTGACGAACTGCAGTTCGCCGTCGAGGTCGGCCACGGCAATTCCCTCGCCAGCCTGTTCGACGATCATTGCCATACGGCGGAGCTTGCTCTCGGACTCAGTCATGGCTCTTGGGCGATTCTTTCTTGCCATCTTGCTGTTTTCTTCACCCGGATGAGCCCGAACCGAAAAAGAGCCGGGCCCGGTGATGGGACGAACGGGATTGCTTTATCATGTTCATGTTCGGCCACTTCGCCACCACAGTACTTGTTGTTTCTTCATGTTGTCCGTTAGGCCGTCCGGCAGGCCGCATGGCTTGCGCGAGTGCGCCGGCTGCTCATCGCCTCGATCACGGGCACTGTGCCCGGGCTTCCGCCGCCAGCTTGCCGGCCTCGTGAACCTGCAGGAGCAGAATGTCGCGCAGGCCGATAAGGCCAACAAGCACGCCTTCTTCAATGACGGCCAGATGGCGTATGTGGCCGTCAGCAAGCCGCTTTGCACACCGGACAATGTCGTCCTCAAGACGGCAGTGCTCGACGGGCGACGACATCACCTCGGCCACGGCCACCGACGACGGGTCCTTGCCCCGGGCTACGACTCGCCGCAGCAAGTCGCGCTCGGTGAAGATGCCGACGACCTTGCCTTCCTCGCGCACGATGACGGAACCGACCTTGGCCTCGGACATCAGCCTGCTGGCCTCCCGGACCGTATCGGCGGGGTCCGCGACAATCACATCCGGCCCCTTGATTGCCAGTATCTGCTCAACTGTCGTCATAACTCGGCCTCCTGCGCCCCGTTTGCCCATCGCGGGCCCGGCGACTCAACGAACGGGATTGTTTTGTGATGTTCATGTTCGGCCACGTCGCCACTATAATATCATGTTCATGTTGTCCGTTAGGCCGTCCGTCCGGCCGTCTGCTCCTCAGCGATCAAGTGATTGATAATCGCTTTCGGGATCTGGTGAAGAGGCAGCACCTCTTGCGCCGCTCCCAGTTTTATGGCCTCTTTGGGCATGCCGAATACCACGGAGCTTTCTTGGTCTTGTGCGATCGTGTATGCTCCGCTTTGGCGCATTGCGAGAAGCCCAGCGGCGCCGTCGGCGCCCATGCCCGTAAGGATCACCCCGAGGGCATTGCCTCCGGCGCTCCGCACCGTCGAGTGAAACAGCACGTCGACGCTGGGCCGTTGGTGGTGGACAGGCGGGCCGTCTTTGATGGTCACCACATAACGAGCGCCGCTCCGCTGAAGGACCATGTGCCTGTTGCCCGGCGCAATGAGCGCCACACCGGGCACAACGCTGTCGTTGTCGCGGGCCTCGCGCACTTCCATAAGGCACTGTTCGTTGAGCCTCTGTGCAAAGGTTGCCGTGAATTGCTCCGGCATGTGCTGCACTATGACCGTACCCGGCACGGTGGCGGGCAGCCCGACCAGCAAAGTCTCGATCGCTTTCGTCCCTCCCGTCGACGCCCCTATGGCCAGTACCTTGTTGGTGGTCCGGATGTTTACCGGTCCTGCCGCAGCGGTTGCGCCGGCGGGTGCTGAGTCTTCCCTTTTTCGGGGGCGCGATGCCGCGGCGGCCCGTATGGCCCGGATCAACTCTCGGGGGGTTTCGGGCGTCGAGAATTCCCCCGGCTTGCAGATGACCTCCACGGCTCCCAGCTCAAGGGCCTTAAACGCCATCTCGCTGTTCTTGGGAGTGAGTGAACTGACGACCACAACCGGGATCGGGTGATGTTTCATCAGCTTGGCCAAAAACGACAGGCCGTCCATTCTGGGCATTTCAATATCAAGGGTCATGACGTCGGGCTTGAGGCGCAGGATCTTGTCTCGCGCCGCGTATGGATCGATGGCGGTCCCTATGATCTCGATGTCGCTGTACTTCGACAGCTCCTGCGCGAGCACCTTGCGTACGACGGCTGAGTCGTCGACTATCAATACTCGGATCACGGGGTCTACTCCTCAAGACACGGTACCTCGTCCGCGGCGTAGAATATCATTTCTATTGCGCCTTGGTCGAGCGCAATGCGAACTTCGGCCGCCGAGGGCAGCCCGGCGCCGGGGTCGGTTTCATCCGCAGGAAGCGGCGTACCGAGGTCAAACACTTCGGCGGAGCCGGCGATGCTCGGCAGCAGGTTGCCGCATATCACGTTGGCGACCTCGCCGAGGGCGTCGTGCTGCTGCTCTTGGGAGGGCGCGTCGGACTCTCCGAGCATGTTGGCGGCGAGTACGCTCAACAGGCCGCCGTAGGCCTTTATTACCAGCCTCCCGCTGAACGGCCCCTCGAACTCTACATACACGGCTGCATCGGGCGTGGGGGGGGGCGGTTCCGCTTCGTCGTCGGCGATTGGAAACATGAACCCGAGCTGTTCAAAAGTCAAGACTGCCGCATCGTATATCTTCGTTTTCAGTTGATCCTTCATCCGAAACTCCTGTCATCTCGATGATTGTTTCCCTGACGGTCTCGGGTGTAAACGGTTTGTGTATGAACTCGGCGCCCTTCCGGCGCAGTATTTCGATTCGCGTTTCGCTGGCTTCGGAAGACACCACCACTATCGGCAGGTCTGCCGTATCGGGGTTTTCGCGCAGCCTGTTGATCAGTTCCTCCCCGTTCATTACGGGCATGTTGATGTCTACCAGAGCCATGTCGATCCAGTTTTCATCGATCACCTTGAGGGCCTCTACGCCGTTGGCGGCCTGGTAAAACTCTCCACACGGCAGGCCGCTGATGCGCAGCACCTTGATGATCATTGCGCGCATTATCGAGCTGTCGTCTACCACAAGAATATTGAGCGCCATCATTTCTCCCTTGCTGTTGTTCGCCGCGCGACGGCGGGTCCTCAGAGCCTTGTCCTAACGCCCTGGCTCTTCAGCGTCACCTCCCCGTTACTCATGTTCAAGGTCATCGTGCGCGACTGCTTTCCGCCGACGTCGTGGCCCTTGAGCAGCACGCCGTTTTTCCATAGCATTTTTCTGAGCACAATGAAATTTCGCTTGCCGATCTCGAAGTAGTCGCCGCGCCCGGTGTCGAGCGGGGCGGCGCCGCCGGCGACTTTCACTATCATTCTTTGCTTTATCGCGCCGGCCTTATAACAGGAAATGAAGAGCCTGGGCAGGGCCGTATCTACAAACATCATAGGCTTGGCCGCCGCTTTGTTGGGATCGCCGGTCGAAAGCGGCAGCATGACGTGTGCCATTCCGCCCACCTTTGCCACGGGGTCATAAACGGTGATCCCCAGGCAGCTCCCCAGGGCGTATGTGACCAGAATATCGTCCGGGTTGCCCGAGATCTTCATATCCGCCACACCGATGACGTGCTTCACGATTGTCTCCTCGGTGTTGAGTTTTGCATCTTTTCGTAGATTGTCGGCTGCACGTAGCGGAACGGGTGCTTGATTCCCGTGAGGCTCTCCGAATGGCCTACAAAGAGAAAGCCCCCCGGCGCAAGGACCTCCCACAACCGGTTGATCAGCTTTTCTTGCGTGGGTTTGTCGAAATAGATCATAACGTTTCGGCAGAAGATGAAATCAAACGGCCCCCTGAAAGGCCACGCCTCCATCAGGTTCAAATAACGAAACATCACGACCGACCTCAGCCCCGGGCCGACCTCGTAATGAGTTTCTCCGTCAATTCTTACGGCTTGCAGATACCTTTGCCTTTGCTGGGGCGGCACGGGCTGCACTCGTTCTTTTGGGTAAAGGCCCACCCGGCAGCGTTCCAGCATGCGTGTGGAAATATCGGTCGCCAGGATCTTGACGTCCCATGCACCCGGGTTGTCCAACTTGTCCAGGACCGTAATCGCCAGTGAGTAAGGCTCTTCGCCCGAGGAACACGCGGCGCTCCACGCCCGTATTTTGTTTTTTTTCTCCCCACGCTTGGCTTCGATCATATGCGGCAACACAACGTCCTTCAGGAAAGCAAAGTGTTTTTCTTCCCTGAAGAAGCTCGTTGTGTTGGTCGTGAGGCAATCGACCAGCGACGAAAACTCTTCGTGCGCCGGATCGTTGAGAGCGTACTCTATGTACTGGGTAAAGGATCCGAACCCGCCCCGGCGCACGCGCTTGGCAAGTCGCGCGCGCACCAGTTCCTTCTTGCCCACGTGCAAGTTGATCCCGCAATAGTCGTAGATCAGGTTGCTGACCCGGCGGAAGTCCTTTTCGCTGAGAGTTACATCACCTGGCTTCGATAGCAAAGAGATCTGCACGTTGCTGTCCTTTCGCGCCGGCCCCGTTCAAAAGTCCCATCTCAATTCGGCGAGAGCCGAATTCACCTCGTTGGTGCCGCCTGTTTCCTCTCTGGCCGCAATGCCCGTGAGCGACGCCGTCCAGCGTCTTGCGAGGCTGTATTTCAGGACGGCCACGTGGCCTTTGCAATTGGCCCCCCCCCGTGGAAGGTGCCGTCGGTGAGCATGTCGGGCACGGCGTCCGCCTGGAGCAGCCGATAGGCATAGCCTGCCGACCAGTCGCCCTTCTTCTTGTTTGATCCCAGTACCGCGCCGACCTTGTAGCCTTCGTTGCGGGGGGCGCCGCTGGTATTATTCACGTACTGGCCATAGACCTTGAGCGGCTTGGCCCACCTGTTTGTTTTCAGCTCGGTGTAGAGCGCCAAGACGTTGAAGTCGTAGCGCAGTACATTGCCGGCCACACGCGTGTTGCCCGCGTCGTTCCACGTGAGGGCGGCCTCGTTGAGATTCGTGAAATCGTAATATGTGACGGAGGCCATCCCCTCGAGTTTGGGGCTGCGTCGCCAGCGAACGCCGGCTTCCGTCGCCCACAGAAACTGATCGTTCTGATCGTTGGCCAGCTCGCCGATGATCAATTCGCCCAGATTGGCGAAAAACTCGGTGTTTTCCGTGAGCCCCAGCACTATCGACTGGGCGGCTCCCTCCGGCTGAACGTCGCTGTCCCATATCAGGTTGGTGTGGCGAAAGGGGTTCTTGAATTTGCCCGCCACCAGGTTCAGCCAGTCGGCGGCCGCGTACTTCACGTAAATGCGATCGAGAAAAACGGCCTTGCCCCCGAATGTATTGCTGTGAGTCTGCCAGTTCGACGTCGGGTCGCCGGCGCCCGTAACCAGCCTTGCGCCGATCGTCGTACGGTCGTTGAACTGATACTCCCCGCCGAGGCGGAACCGCACCTGCTGGCGATGGCGGTCGGGCCACGGACCTCCCGCACGATGGCGCCAGGCCGACGAATGCCGGAGCGTGAGATTCCCCTTGAACTTGATCTTCTCCACAAGCTCGCTCAGCCGGTTTATGCTCCTGATCGTGGCCGTGTCGAGACGCCGAAGCTCCGCTGCCAACGCGGCTTGCTCCTCCGGCCCGCGGGCGGCCGCTTGCTCGGCGTCCTTCATCTGAGCCTCGAGGCGCGCGATCCTCTCATTCAGTCCCTGCAGAAGCGCCTCCTGCTGTCGCACAATCCCCTTGAGCTCTTCCAGCTCGGTCTGCCCGAGTTCCCCGGCCTCAGCCGTGGCCGGGCTGATACACGCAACGGCGATCACAATCGCTGTGCACACAATGGTTGTAAAGTGACGTTTCATGGTCTGCTCCTTTCGACCACACGACAGGACCCTCTGCGAGGGCGCTCTCGCTCTGTACCCCCCTTCTCATCGAGTAATGGCCGCCCGGGCGCCCGTGAGGGCGCCCGGGGCAAACTCGTGTACACTGCATCAGGCGTTGAAATCGCCGAAATCAGCGCCGACCGTTGCGGTAGCCTCTTCCCCCATAGGAATGGCCTTCTCGTTCTTGGCCTCGGCACCTTTAGTACTGCTAGTACCCGCCTCGGCCGTGTGTTTGGCTACCGGGTGAAGTTTCGCTCCCGTGTAGTGTTTGGCGGCCACGGCAGCCTTTGTGGTCGTGACGGCTGCGGTGGCCGATCCACCGACGAGGCGAGCCAGTTCGCCGACCACGCCCTTCATCTGCTCGGCCTGGGCGTTGAGCTCCTCGGATGCACTCGCCGACTCCTCGGCGTTGGCCGCGTTCTGCTGGGTCACCTTGTCCATTTGCGTTACCGCAACATTGACCTGGTCGATGCCCTGCGACTGCTCCTGGCTGGCCGCGTTAATCTCGGCCACAAGGTCGTTGACCTTGCCGGAGGCAGCGGTTATCTCCTCGAGCATCTTGCCCACCTCACCGGCGATACTTACGCCGTTCTCGGAGTTCTTGACCGACTCCTCGATCATCGCCGAGGTATTCTTTGCTGCCTCGGCGGAGCGCATCGCCAGGTTGCGGACCTCTTCGGCCACCACGGCAAAACCTTTTCCTGCTTCGCCTGCGCGGGCGGCCTCGACGGCTGCATTGAGAGCCAGCAGATTTGTCTGGAAGGCGATCTCGTCGATCACCTTGATGATCTTGGCGGTCTCGCCGGCCGATTTCTGGATGTCGACGATGGCGCCGTTCATGCGGCCCATGGCCTCGTTCCCCTTATCGGCGGAGCTTCTTGCCTCGCCGGACAGGGTGTTGGCCTGCTGGGCGCTCTCGGCGTTGCGCTTGGTCATCGAAGCCATCTCTTCGAGCGAGCTGGACGTCTCTTCCAGACCCGCCGCCTGCTCACTGGCGCCTTCGGCCAGCGACTGCGACGCCGACGATACCTGGGCGCTCGCGCTGGAGACTTGGTCGGAACCTTCGCTGAGGCTGTTTATCACGAGCTTTAGCCCTCTGATAATCCCCAGTGCGATTACCACCGCCAGCACAATACCTGCAGCCACACCCAATATTCCCACAATACCCACGTTACGCTTCGTTGGCGCCGGCCGACTCGAGCATGACCTCTTCTGTCATGATGGCGTTTTTGACCTTATCACGTATTTCGTGGAGGAGGCCCTGGGTCTCCTTGAGAAAGGGCAGGGTCTCGCCGGCGTAAATGGCCATGGCCTTGTTCATTCCCGCCAGGTCGGCCGCTGCGGCATGCTTCATCTCATCGAGATGGGCAAGAGTTTCTTTCAGCAGGGGCAGGGTTTTTTCGTCGAAGACCGTGTGGGCGGTCGACTGGGCCGCCGTCAGTTTGCCCTCGGCGGCAAGGATCTCATGGAAGCAATGCCCAACCGACTCGAGCGCCGGGAGGAGCTGCTCCTTATAGAGCCGCTCGGCCTCCGCCTTCCCCTTCGCGTCGTCCGACATTGCTTCGGAAATGGTGATCGCCGAGGCATGGAGCTTGCGATGTGGCTCCTTGCTGGCCTCGACGGCGGTTTTGAAAATCGGGAAGGTCTTCGCGTAGTGCTCGTATTCCTCAGATTCAAGGAACCTGCCGTACCTGCACTTGGTGGGGTCCGTAACCACGCCGAGATCCGACTTGCCCTCGATGACTGCCTCGCTCACCTTCTCCGCCCAGTCCTTGTGGTCCACCAGGCAGTGAAGCAGCAACATCTCGAGTCCCTCGTGGACCTGGGCATAATGCTTGTTGATGTCGATGGCGCTCTGGTGAAGCTTCTTGTGAACGACCACCATCTCGCCGCGGCCCTGGACCGTGGACAACTGCTCGCGTTTGGGCCGGAGGCAGCGCTCGACCGACGTCGTCGGGATGATGTATCGCTGGGATCCGACCGTTATCAATTGCCCGTCGATCACCGCCAAAGTCAGCGGCAGGCGAATGGTGAAAACCGAACCTCTGCCCGGAGTGGAGTTGATGTCCACCCGCCCGCGGAGCGACTCGATGTTCTTGCGGACCACGTCCATGCCCACTCCTCTGCCCGACACATTCGTTACCTTCTCGGCCGTGGAAAGGCCCGCGCTGAATATCAGGCGGAAAACGTCCTGATCGCTGAGGTCCTGCCCCTCCCGCACGAGCCCTCTGTCCACGGCCTTCTTGAGTATGCGTTGCTTGTCCAGCCCTTTGCCGTCGTCTTCGATCTCTATTATCACGTTGCCCGCCTTGTGAAAGGCTCTCAGGTCCACACGCCCCTTGCGGGGTTTGCCGGCGGCCTCGCGCTCATCGGGCGGTTCGATGCCGTGGTCAACGGCGTTGCGTATCATGTGCACGAGCGGGTCGCCGATCTGCTCGACCACGTTTCGATCGAGTTCGGTCTCTGAGCCGGTTGTTACGAAGTCTACTTCCTTGTCGGCCTTTCGCGCGAGGTCGCGGACGAGCCTGGCCATCTTCTGGAAAACCCCCTTCACCGGGACCATCCGCATTGCCATCGACACTTCCTGCAGCTCGCGCGTGATCTTGCCGAGCTGATTCATGTTGCGGCTCAGGCGGTCATCGCCCTTTGCCGCCGCTTCTACATCCTGGCTGACCATTGATTGACCGATTACCAGCTCACCCACCATATCGCTGAGCTTGTCGAGGCGGTCGGTCCGTACCCGTACTGTTGATTCTCCCGCGCGCTGTGTGCCGCTCATTCGTCGTTGGGTGCGCAGAGCCTTGGCAACGTCTGTGACCGGCGCGGCTTCCAACCTTACGATCGCCTCGCCCACCGGGCGCTTCCCTTGGGAGGCGGCGGCCGTTTCGATCTCTTCGCGTTGGGCTTTGCCCTCGGCGACGAGAATGTCGCCCACCCGCAGTGTGGTAGCCGTGTCGTCCCCTTCGTCCGACACCCCCGCAGCTTCGGGATCGGCCAACAGTTGCATGAGCTCGTCGTAGCCCTGGGGCTTGGTCATTGGCTCGCCCCCGAGGGCGTTCTGCACCTGCTGAATGAGGGCCTTGAGCATGTCGACCGAGCGCAGGGCGAGGTCGGCATAGCCGCCGGTGCACTGGATTTCTTTGTCACGGGCGCGGCTCAACAGCGATTCCGCCCGGTGGGCGAGATCCGAAAGCCTCGGGAGACCCAGAAACGCCGAGGTACCTTTGATGGTATGAAAGCCGCGAAAGATCGTATTGACCGCTTCCGCGTCTTCGGGGTCGGTCTCGAGGGTGAGGAGGCCGGCCTCAGCATTTTCGATGTATTCGATGGATTCCGTAATGAAGTCGCCCAGCAGGTCGAGGTCGGCATCGTCGGGCAGGAGGCAGGGGTCGCCGCCCGCCGCTTCATCGGCGGGGAGTTCCTCGGGCGGGGGCGGGGCCGCCGGGCGTGGCAGTGGGACTACGGCGATGGCGCGAAGGGCGAGGCCGCCGCAGGCAAGCACACTTATACGAAGGGGGAAGGTTCAGGGTCGTCGCTCGTAGCGGCAAGGAAATGCTGCAGCAAACGGTTAATGTGCACCCCCGGCGGGCGCCGCGCGCCGGGGCCTCTGCGCTCGACAGCACTCACCTGCTAGTGGAGTTCGATGTGCCGGTGCGCTCGGGCGGCGCCAGGGTGTTGCTGGCCTCGGGCGTGCCGCTGTTTGTGATAGCGGGGCAGCTGGATCTTTTGCAGCCACGGGTATTGTACCTCTTTCGAGTGACTATGGTATAAGCCCGAGACCCCCGATCTTGTCGAGAAGGTCGGTCTTGTCTATGGGCTTGAAAACGTAGGCCTCGCAGCCCAAGGTGTAGGCGAGAAGGACATTCTCTTTGTCCGTGAGGACGGTTGTCATGATGATCTTGACTCCCTGGCCAGTGGGAATGCCCTTTCCTCGCTCCCAGGTGCGGATGGCC
>Ga0114922_10006550_pt1 | contig 10677 bp, 8 predicted proteins | sample AartaG_FD_100975 | JGI IMG/M metagenome (GOLD analysis project Ga0114922, IMG submission 100975) | Deep subsurface microbial communities from Aarhus Bay to uncover new lineages of life (NeLLi) - Aarhus_00045 metaG | ecosystem: Environmental > Aquatic > Marine > Oceanic > Sediment | place: Aarhus...
AATAAAATCACATATGGCAAAGAGATATTTTATCTCAGCGAATATTAACCAGAGCAATTGTCCAAACGTGTTCTGGCAGAAACGATGTTATGATCATAATTGCCGTATGGTTTCAACGACTAAGGAAAAGATTAATTACTGTCATAATAATCCAGTGAAACGAGGATTAGTCGAATCTCCTGGTGATTGGCAATGGTCGAGTTATAACTGGTATTGTGGAAAAAGAGATGTTCCAATAGCAATTGACAGTTTTGAATTGTAAGACATGGTGTGTTTTATGGGATTATCCCACTCCCGCCCAAAGCGGGAGTGGGGCACCCGGCTTCGGGGCGGTGCCGCCTAAAAAATACATTACCAGAAAAACCCTTGACTATACCTGAAACGGAGAGCTATGTAGGTCGAAACCTCTAAAGGTCCCTGACGGGTCTCCGACCTTGACGGTCTGTGGTTTCGACAATCAAAGCGTCAAGACCGCAAGGGTCTTGACCTGCCAATTTTATCAGAAATGCACGTTGAACCGGGCCATGATAACCGGTCCCTCGCCGGTGTCATCGAGACGTTGAGCGATATCGATACGCAGGTTTTCATCGAAAACTATACCGGCGCCGAGATCGCTTTTAAATTTCATATCGTTGAATTCCTGCTCGTCAAAACCGGTCTTGCCGGCATCGGCAAACACGGCTAATGCAAAATCATCGGAGAAATCGAAATAGTAGTCCAGGTTAGCCAGGATATATCTGTTGCCGGAAAACTCTTTATAGTCATAACCTCTGAGTGAGCCCACTCCGCCCAGGAACATCCATCTGTTAAGCGGCAGCTGCTGATCGGAATAACCGCCCCTGAGCCAGACACTGAAATGCTGTTTTTTAGTGAGACTCTGATTATGAGAGATTGCCGCCTGCACTATATCATAGGAATGGTCGCCGCCCAGGTCGGCAAATACGCCATCACCGGCTGATTCCCATAGCGCCTCGACAAACTGGCCTGATTCCGGCCATGTTTTATTGTCGCGGCTGTCCCAGCCCAGCCGCAAGCCGAACATATGAAGGTTGCCGTCGATGCTTTCAAGCAGAGTTTGATCGTCTCCCACAGTAGAATAATTTTCCCGGAAATTCTTCTTGCCGCCGAATATTGCCCTGTTGGTGTTTTTAATCAGCGACTCGTTAGACTGGATAGTGTATTCAAGTTGGGCAAATGCATTTTTATCAAGCTTCTGACCGATAAATCCTTTTACGCCCTTACGGAAGTAAAAATCATGAAAGTCCTCTTTGAAAAACAGGCTGGCGATAGTGTTTTCAGATTGGGAAAATATCCATTCATCCGGAGTGACGGCGCCCTGATAGAGACTGCCGCCGTAATAAAAAGCCCAGTTATCACCGAACTCCTGACGGATACCGATATCGAAATCCCATTTTTTCAGTGAAAATGCATAGCCCGCATTGATATCGATATCAGGCAATTCCCGATTTTCATCTGTATAATGAATTCCCCCAAGAAGAGTAAACCCCTCAACCCGATTGTATCTTACATTCATTTCGAAATCGGTGTCATCGGCATGCTTGCGGAATTTTTTCTTTGGCAGGTGTTTGCCTTTTATTATAGCTGAACCCTTCCGGATGACCTTTCCTAACGGCGCAACAACATCGCCGCCGGCAAAACTGCCCTCATACATTATCACATCGCCGAAGACCGAGATGACATCACCCATAACCTCGCCATAGACTTTAACATCGCCGGTCACTGCAACGGCATCGCCATGAACCACCTCACCGCTGGCAATAACCAGCCTATCGAAACTGAAGCGGTCTTCGGAGTCATACCTGGACGCCTCGATTACTTTTTTGCGGCTGAATTCATAATCCTTATAAGGCAGCTTTGCCCTGAAATTGAACCCGCTCTCAGTTCTGCCTGAAAACGAAAGTTTTTCTATATCATCACTGGAATATTTGACGCCATCGATGATAATATGATCTCCATCGATTATCAATTCATCATTGATCTGGAATGGGAGTTCCTGATTGTTATCAAATTTGAACTTATCATCGAAACTGTAACAGTCGCTGAGTATTACTTTTTTACCCTCGCCAGATATGCCATCAACTGACACTATCATGGTATCGCCGTTGATGATGATTTTAAGAGTGTTGCTTGCCATATTTTCACTGTCAATTGCGGCGGCGATACTGCCAATGCCCAGGATAAAACAGGCAACCAATAATGTTCTTGTTTTCATGGGAATCCCTCACATCAAAGGTTTAATTCTTCCTTAATGTTACTAATCATTTATGCATACGGAAAACCGCTGTTGTTGTTGCAGGAATTTCAGCTTTGTCATTCCGGGCTTGACCCGGAATCCAGCAGGGCATGTCTTCCCGAGACATGCCAAATAACAGGCAGGAGTCGTCCGCCGGGGCGGACTGCCCTGCTATGATGAAAGTCGGGTCTGCTTTTTTATTGAGGTTGTCATTCAAATTACTACCCGGGTTTCTTGACCATTAACGGGCCAAACCACAGCGTTCCCCGATTGTGTACACAAAACAATGAACAGTACAAGATAGCATAGAATGAATTTCATCATTCACCCCCTTTTAACATCCACATCCTTATATTGTTGTCGCCGATCTCAAGAAAGTTGTTAACACGAACGTGATATAATCTTGATTCCATGACAGCTTGAGATTCTATCCCACTGAGGTCTGGCAGCAGCCGAACTACCAAGGACCTTCCAGAATAAATACGGTTCTTACCAGAATCCAAGAATTGCCTGGAAAAAAATCTGTAAATGAAGAATCGGTCACAAAATGAAGTGCCAATTTGATTTTCTTCGCGGGCCTCCTCAGCACCGCCAACCTTTTCAGGTGACGGTAGCCTTATCTCAGCTTGATAAAGGGCATCACTTTGCAATGTGGCAAACGTTGCAACTACCCTATATTCTCCGACATATTCACCGGCGGTCATTTTGGGAAAGAATTTTTCTACAAAAGCGACAATAGGCTTTTGGGGTAGAAAGCTGACTTGAGTCAAATAGGCTTCTCCTTGATAATTCCAGACATTCTCGAGATTTCTATTTAATACGTATAATTGAAAATCTCCTAAAAGCGCTATGTACTCTTGACTTCCCGAACGATCTAAATGAAAATAATGTTTCTCAAGACCGGTGGCGGCTTCTATCTCAACTTCTTTCTCCACAGCACCGGTGTGGACATTTAGAATAACAACCTTGCGGGAAGTGTTATAGACTAGCAATGAGTCATCAATAGGCCTTACGTCCCAGCAACTCATTTTCCCCGCTGGCAATACCTTTCCGTTGCCATCCAGAACAGTCAATGCGGTGAGACCGTCATAGCTCCATTTTGAATAAAAATAGAGGCCGTTAGGTGAACTGTAGAAAACCCGGTGAAATGGGCAACTAAACAGGTGATTACCGTCCTGGTCATAAACCTCTGAGACAAAATACCGGTGATCGGTATCGCGGCTAGTTTCCCGACCTAACAGCACCCGGTTGCCCGATTCTGAGATAATAGCCCACTCAGGGGCATAACCTAATGCTTCGGATGACCAAAGAAGCATCCCTTCATTGCTATAATGATGATAGAATGAATCTGCCTGGTTTTTCACAAATGTACCGAAATAGTCTTTTCCTGCGAAAGCGTACCTTGGAGAATAGTCTATGGTCTTTTCCCAGGCGGCTTCATAATCGGTGAGGAATCCTCCAACCGTCGATAACTCCTGCGAATAGGAGACAGGCAGCAACAAGATAACCGCCACAGCACTTGTCATTAGAAATTTTGTCGTCATTTGTTTTTTTCTGGTTACAAAACTCCCGATTCGCAACCTTTCCCGCTACTTCAAAAACTTTCCATTCTTGAAAAACAACTGGCCGTCGGCATACATGCAGCCGCTTTTGCGCAGGTCGCAGATCATATCCCAGTGCAAAGCCGACTTGTTTTTACCGCCCGATTCGGGATACGAATTCCCCATCGCCATATGGAAAGTACCGCCGATTTTTTCATCAAAAAGGATATTCTTGGTAAACTGTTTAATGCCGAAATTGGTGCCGATCGCCACCTCGCCGAGATGCCGTGAACCTTTATCCATATTAAGCATAGCGTCGAGAAAACTCTGACCATCCTTAGCAACAGCTTTGACTACTTTGCCTTTTTTCATTTCGATTCTGACATCGTTCACCTCGTGTCCGGCATATATGGCCGGGAAAGTGAACCGGATATGACCATTAGTTGAATTCTCAATCGGTGCGGTGAACACCTCGCCATCCGGGAAATTGTTATTGCCATCGCAATTAATCCATTTTCGTCCGGCTACCTTAAATGTAAGGTCGGTATCGGGTGCTGTAAGGCGGATCAGCTTTATATTTTTAAGATATTTTATTAGACGCTGATTGTACTTAGACATTTTTTTCCACTCGGCGATTGGATCTTTTTTATCTACCATGCAGGCGCCATATACAAAATCCTCGTAGTCGGAAAGCGACATGCCGGCATCCTGGGCCGAGGCATTGGTCGGAAAAAGCGTACCCACCCAGGATAGTTCACCTTTGGCCGCCCTGGCGGAGAACCGCTGCATGATTTTGTGCTGAGCCTTGCGGGATAAAGCCTGATTTTTGGGGTCGGTTCCTGATAAAAACTTAGTATTACAGGGGGACATCACGCCAACCAATGCATCGATCTTTTCGATTTCATATTTTATTACAGGTGAAACATAAGTTAACTGGTCTTTGTTAGCCTTTTTATAAAATATCTCCTCCAAATCCGACACTACAATTTTAATATACGGGTTAGCCCCGATAGCCAGAGCCTCTGCGAACAGCTCTTTCAACAGCGGAATCGCCTCGACACCGCCGATCAGTTTTACCAGCTGTTTCCTTTTCAGGCTGCAGCTGTAATGTAATAATATATTGGCCAATTTTTTCACTCTCGGATCAGTCATTGCGTTATCCTTTGTTTTAAGTATTCATTTAGAAGCAATTATAATAAATTGAGCTTTGCCTGTCAACTAATCAGAACCAATACTCCCTTTTTGCTTGACCCGATAATATCGCCATTATTATGATGTTTATAAATGGAGATATGTAAATTTGCAATTAATTAAGAGGTAGAGCGCATGCATGAGTTTTGTGAAATAACACCAACAGGTATCGAGGCGATTCTTTATTACCTGGTATTTTTTGCAGGTATTATCATCTGCGGATTTACCATCGGACGATATATCAAAATGCTGCAGAAATTTAACAAGGTAAATAATAAAATTGAAATCGGCAAAGGTATTAAACGTGTGCTGAAATTTGTTTTTTGTCAGAAAAGGCTTCTCGATGACCCGTTTTCCGGAATTGCTCATTTTCTTATCTTCTGGGGATTTTTAATCGTTGCGTTCGGCACAATTAATTTTTTTGGTAAAGGGTTTTCACAGGCTTTTCATATTCCAATCCTGTATGGCTTTTTACAAACTCCATTTTTGTTCCTTTTAGACCTGTTCAGTTTTTTAGTAATAATCGGAGTCATCAGCGCCGCTTTCAAAAGGTATATAATACGTCCTGAACGTCTTTCGCAAAGCGCCGGAGCGGCCCTGATTCTCATTCTTATCATGGGACTCATGGTTTTCGATCTCTTGTCTGATGGTTTCAATATCGCCGTTCAACAAACATCAGTTAACGGCAGTTTCATCGGCAACTATCTGGCGACTTTATTCTGGAATATTCCAAAAGATACGGCGGTTTTATGGTCGCAAATTTTCTGGTGGGCGCATCTTGTATTTTTCATGATTATACTGAACTATGTGCCTCTTGGAAAACATATGCACGTCTTCTCTTCGTTTTTCAATGTCTTCTTAACCGATGATAAAGCTGGCGTTGTCCTGTCGACTCCCGACCTCGAGGATGAAGATTTAGAGACCTTTGGCGTCACCAAAGTCGAGGAACATACATGGAAGGATTTTCTGGACAGCTTATCCTGCACTGAGTGCGGGCGGTGTCAGGATGTTTGTCCCGCTTGGAACACCGACAAGCCGCTGTCGCCGAAACAGATTATTATTAACCTGAGAGCTCATGTGGAGAAAAAAGCCCCGTATCTCTTCGCCGGAAACAGCGATGATTTCAAAGAGGAGCTTATCAAAGATGTAATCACTGAGGATGTTATCTGGTCCTGCACAACCTGCTATGCCTGCCAGCGAGCCTGTCCGCTGTTTATTCGGCAATTCACCAAACTTATCGATTACCGCCGTTCTTTAGTATTAAATGAGGGCGCAATTTCCTCGCAGGGAGCGCTGGCTTTAAAAAACCTGGAGAAATCGGGCGACCCATGGGGACTTGGGCAATCAGCGAGGGCTGAATGGTATAAGGATCTAGATGTTAAGCTGATATCGGACAAACCGGATGCCGAATGGCTTTTCTGGGTTGGCTGTGCCGGGGCGCTTGACGGCCGCAATGTCAAGGTCAGCCGGGCCACTGTAAAGCTTATGAATGCAGCGGGCGTTGATTATGCCATCCTGGGTACGGACGAAAGCTGCACCGGCGATTCGGCGCGAAGGCTGGGCGAGGAATACCTTTTCCAGACTATGGCTCAGGCGAACGTCGAGCTGTTAAACGAGTCGGGCGTGAAAAAGATATTCACCAACTGCCCGCATTGTTTTAATACAATTAAAAATGAATATCCTGATTTCAATGGTAATTATGAGGTGATGCATACACATCAACTGCTGGCAGAGCTGATAAAGTCCGGCAGTCTTAAAATCGATACGGATAAAATCCGCAAAGATAAGTTCGGGGACAATGGCCGGATTACTTTCCATGATTCCTGCTACCTCGGCCGTCACAATGATATCTACGAGCCGTCACGAAAATTGATCGATTTAGTCGCCGAACGAGTCGAGATGAAACGTTCCGGCGAAAACTCGTTCTGTTGCGGCGGGGGCGGCGGCGGCATGTGGCTCGAGGAACACCTGGGCAAACGCATTAATGTGGAACGCACCGAGCAGTGCCTGGAAACCGGCGCTAAAACTATCGGCGTCTCCTGCCCGTTCTGCTTAACGATGCTTGAAGACGGCCTTAAAGCCAAAGATGAAATTGACACGCATTCGGTGCTGGATATAACGGAGATTTTAGCGGAAGGGCTTTGAGGGGGAAATCGACACAATAATTTGTCAGCCTTTTTTGTGCGCTGCACCCGCCTGAGGCGGGCCGGTCTGCCCGTGATAATGGGGCACACGGGGACGTGTGCCGCCCACAGAAATAGTATTGATCCTAAACAGAATAACAATTATAATGTTCTGAAATTATAATTATTATCCAAGGAAATCGAATGAAAAAAAAGTGCGAATGGTGCCTGTCGCATGAACTGTCGGAAGAATATCATGATACAGAATGGGGAGCGCCGGTTCATGATGACACCAAACTGTTTGAGTTTTTAGTCCTGGATGCTTTTCAGGCAGGTTTAAGCTGGCTGACTATCTTAAAAAAGCGTGACAATTTCAGAAAAGCGTTTGATAATTTCAATTATAAGAAAATAGCTGAATATAATGAGAATAAAATTGTCAGACTTCTAAACGATGCCGGTATCATCCGCAACAAGCTTAAAATCATGGCTACAATCATCAATGCAAAAGCGTTTATCGAGGTTCAGAAGGAGTTCGGCAGTTTTGACAGCTATATCTGGCAGTTTGTGAATGGTAGAACCGTTCAAAATAAGTGGCGGACAATGAAAGAGATTCCTGCAAAATCTGTTGAATCAGATGCTATGAGCACCCAATTGAAAAAGCGGGGTTTTAAATTCGCCGGCACGACGATATGCTACGCTTTCATGCAGGCCGCCGGGCTGGTTAACGATCATGTGGTGGATTGTTTTCGATATAAGGAAATTCAACGATAGCAGATAGTAATGCGTTTTATTATAAACAAACTTGAAAGACATAATATATCTGTTTCATGCTTCAGGATGGAAGCCCGCCTGGGCGGGTGACATCCTGACGTATGAAAAACACTTCATTACATAGATTGGTATTAAATGGAAAGTAAAAAAGGCTACTATTCGGAAAAGCTATCGGCACATCGATTGCGCCGCTGTTATGAGATAGCTTCGCCCCGAGTACAGCGGTACCTCAGGGCAGAGATAGAATATGTAATGAAAAAAATTCAGCCCGGTGATAACGTTTTAGAACCTGGCTGCGGTTATGGACGTGTTCTTGAATTCCTTTGCTCGAAAGCCCATGACGTGTACGGTATCGATAATTCGATATCCAGTCTCAAGCTGGCAAAAGAAACATTAAGAGACATATCAAACTGTCATCTTTGCTTGATGGATGCTGTCGCTCTTGGGTTTAGAAATGATTTCTTCGATTCCGTATTATGTATTCAAAACGGCATATCCGCCCTTGGTGTCGATCCACATGATTTTATCAGTGAGTTTGTACGTGTCTGCCGACCCGGAGGGACAGTAATGCTTTCAAGCTATTCTGATAAGTTCTGGCCGGATCGCCTTAACTGGTTTAACAGGCAGATACAAGAAGGATTACTGGGAGAAATCGACTTTGATAAAACAGGCAACGGAGTAATTGTCTGTAAAGATGGTTTTAAAGCGACCACCGTAAGCCCGGATGACTTTCTTTCGTTAGTTTCTCAACTGGGCTTAAGCGCTGATATAGTTGAAGTAGACAACTCGAGTGTGTTCTGTGAAATTCTTGTTGAATAATATTATTAAAATATTTATGAGTAAACAAAATCCCGCCTCATAAGAATGTGAGTTTTCGCTACATTTCTTTTTAAGTCTTATATTGCCGCTTTAAAGAGAGTTTTCTATATCCCCTAAGACTTTTTTGATGATTTGTGCGCGGCATACCTCCTGGTCTGCCCGTGATAATGGTGCACACGGGGACGTGTGCCGCCCACAGATAACGGGATAAGACTTTTTTGCCGATTTTCTGATCTCAAAGGCAAAATCCGGGATAAAAAAAAGAGGCGCTGACTTTTATGTCCTCACCTCAAAAATCATTTATTAACTAATTTTATTATTTATCTGTAACCTTCTTTTGCGCTGACTTTGTGCTAAGATCCTTTTTGGACTGGGATTTTGCGCTTGTCTTCTTTGGCGCCGCTTTCGCTTGCGTTTCTTCCGATGGCGGAGATTTCTCTTTTACTACTTGACCTTTTATGGGAATTGTTATTCTGGATGCGGGATCGCCTTTTGCTTCAAGTGTCAGGGAAGCGTAAAATCTCCCTATCGGAATATCCCTTGCAAGCTCAAACTCGACCTTGGTAGATTTTCCCGAATTCAGCTTTTTCTTCTTAATTTTATATTTTTTTATGTATTCCTCGGATGGCGGTGAGATAACCGTTAACTCTTTCTTCATTGAATTCCGATTGGTCAGTTCAACAGCAATTTTGCCCTTTTCGCCCTCAAGGATTTCTCCGAAATCAACCAGCAGGGGATCCCATGTAAACATTGATGTAGAATCTAAAACGCCCGCTTTTACAGAAATTTTCATCAGCGGGTTAGAGGAATCATTGCTATCTACTTTGACGGTTTTGGTTGCCTTGCCTTTACGCTTGCTTGACTTGGATGTCGAATAAGTTAAATCTATATATGAACTTTCTCCCGGTGGAATAACTATTCCACTTCTTCTCGTAGTTGTGCAGCCTCACCCGGCTTTGATCTTGGTGATATTCAACGTATCCGGGCCGGTATTACTGACCTGAAAATTGTATGAAACCCTATTCCCGGGAGGCACCATGCCAAAATCAAAAACTGTATTTTCAAAAGTTATCCGGGCATTTGTAAGGGGAACTTCCGGCACGTCCTTTTTCTTTTTATGTTCACTATATTTCTCTGAAGGTTTCGGTTTGGTTGAGTCTATTTTTTTAGTCTGCTTGGGCGGAATTTTCTCTTTTTTTTCAACTGTCGCTTGACTAAACGCCTGAGATGACATCAACAATACAGGGATTACCGATGCAAATATTAATTTTCTGGTACGCATAATTAATTACTCCTTTTCCTTGTAGGAAAACTAAACATTATTATCATAAAGTCAAGGTTTTAATTACCCTGATTAAAGATATTATATTTTTTATCGGTAATTTTGTTTCAATTATAAATCTATTTTAATAATCCATGCCTATATTGCAGCTTTAAGTTAATCATCAACTTGTTGGATGTCCATTTTTTATTATGCCGGATTATAAAATTATATAGATTTAATTCAAATGTGACATGTCTCGGGAAGACATGCCCTACTTTTGCTATAATTATCATATAAAAACATCTTTTAGTTGTAGGTTGGGGGCTTGTCCCCCGACATGGTTGCGGCCGGATGAATCCAATGGACACTGCGTGCCGACCGCCTACTTTCCACATCCTTGCTGGTGCATGAGGACATACACCAGCCACCGACATGTGTAAGCCGAGCAGATCAGGAGCTGCAGCTCCTGACCTGCATTGCTGAACTCGAATATGTTGGATTACAAATAGAATACAGTATTATTATCCACGGACGTGTCTTGGGACAAAGGATAAAAGCTAATTTTTGATGATAAAATAGATTTTATGAATAATTCGGGATAAAAAAATAAGCGGAAAATATATGGCTCAGTAAAAATCCACCTTCTAAGAAGGTGGCTTTGAAGAGCCTCTAAAAGAGGCCAAATTGGTTTTGTTGTTCTTCCTCACGGCGCTC
>Ga0114922_10006551_pt1 | contig 10676 bp, 10 predicted proteins | sample AartaG_FD_100975 | JGI IMG/M metagenome (GOLD analysis project Ga0114922, IMG submission 100975) | Deep subsurface microbial communities from Aarhus Bay to uncover new lineages of life (NeLLi) - Aarhus_00045 metaG | ecosystem: Environmental > Aquatic > Marine > Oceanic > Sediment | place...
ACCAAGCTATTAAATTAATTGAAGTAGATCCTAACCAATCAATAGCAGAAATTAAAAAGACGGTTCAAAGGGAATATAAACTTAATCCTATTCTGGCTATTCAATTTATTTTTAAAGGAAAAGTACTTCCCGACCAACTAAAGTTTGCTAAAATAGGAATTCATCCAAAAAAGGATGTAATTACCGTAATGGCTACGCAAGCTGGCGGATAATATATAAATTTTAATATTTTTCTCTTTTTTCTTTAGTGTAACGAAATCTTTTTACATTTTATAAATGAATGCTTATTATGGTTTTTAAAACCAAAATTGCCATTCAAAAAATTAGAAATGAAGATGTTAAAACATCTGTTTTTTCAGCCCTTGAACTTATTGACGCTCAAAAATTAATGCAAAAAGATAATATGGTAGTCCTATTAAAACCGAATCTTTTAATGGGTAAACCAGCTGAGAGAGCAGTTAACACTCATCCCGAAGTTGTAAGAGCAGTGATTCAATGGGTAAAACAATTCAAACCATCAAAAATCTATGTATGTGATTCTGCTGGGGGAGCAAAACCCGGTATTACAGAAATTGCGATGAAGGAGAGCGGTATCCAGGATATATGTGAAGAAGAAGGGGCAATTTGCGTGCCTTTTGAAAAAACTGAGCGTGAACTTTATGTAGTTAAAGATGCACTTGAATTGAAGGAAATATCGAGTTCTTCTTTGATAAGAGAAGCTGATTTGATCATTAATATTCCTAAAATTAAAACTCATTGGCAATGTACCTTAACTTGTTGCATTAAAAACATGTTTGGGACCGTGCTTCTTGCAAATAAAGCTAAAACTCATGCTCAAGCAGCAGTTTTGGAGCGTTTTTGTTCGGCTTTGGTAGATATTTATTCTATTTCTAAACCTCAATTAACGGTCATAGATGGATATTATTGTATGGAAGGTCAAGGACCATCAAGTGGCGATGTGGTGAAATTAGATATAGTTTTAGCGGGATATGATGGTGTTGCTTTAGATTCAACTGTATGTAAAATAATTGGATTTGAACCAAGTGAAATATTGTATTTAACTAAAGCTGAAGAAAAAAAATTGGGAACAACTGACTTAGAAAAGGTAGAAATCGTTGGTGAAACTATTGAATCTGTTTATCGAAAATTCAAGCGTCCTAAACTTAAACCAATATCTATGCCATTACCAAGGTGGTTAGCAGATTACATTGGAAAAACAATATTTAAGGCTTCAGTAAAGTTCAATAAAGAAAAGTGTAAATTATGTTCTACCTGCTGGACTAATTGTCCAGTGAATGCAATTACACCTCCAATTGAGATAAAAAAAGGAAATATTCCAAAATGGGACAGTAAGAAGTGCATAACCTGTTTCTGTTGTGTCGAATTATGTCCTCACGAAGCAGTTAAATTTAAAATTAACTATATCAAAAACGCTGCATTTTCTGGGATGGGATTAGGGTGTATTGCAATCTTGGCAATAATAATATTAATAATTTCTTTGTTTATTTGGTTTTTATAGTTAGAAATAAAATCCCACTGATCAATGTTTATGAAAGATTTTTAATTTTTTTATATCTTTTTTTTCTTCTTCTTTTACCTTTTCTAAGAGTTTTACGGGCTTTGTAGGATCTATAGGTGTATAGCATGACCAACATCCATTGTCTATGTTACTTATTGCTTCAGAGCATTTGATACAATAGAGTGCATCGCATTCTGGACAAAGATATATAGATCTTATTAAATTTCCTTTACAAACTAAACAAATTTTTCGTTCTCTATGAAATATTACCTCATCCTCAGTAACTTTTTGAGGTCTGGTGAATATTCCTAAAACTTGAGATTCTAGTCCCTTTTCTGTTTCTTGACTCTTTGAAGCTATTTCAGACCTTATATTCTTTATTATAAAAAAAAATATTATATATGTAAATATAAATGTTGCAAGAAATTCGATGACATATGGAGTTTCTAATCTTTTGACAATATCAATAACAAGCATAACGATAAGAAAGGGAATAGTTAATATGGCAAATAAAACCCATAAAAAAAAGGCTCGAGATAGAATTTTAGGATTAATAATTGTAGGGAGTAAAGTAATGCAACAACCTAAAATTAAAAGGAGAGGAGCCAATATTAACGGGTAAGCATCGAGGTCTTTATGAATTCTCTTAGCCAAAAACAATGAAATCACGAATGATAAGAATCCAAATAATAAAAATGAAGAAACGGCTTTAAACTCAAGATTGGACCATTTTGTGTAAAGATATAATACAATAGGAACTAATATTAATAATCCAAGTGAAATAGCAAAATTAAATACAGATCTAGCTATTGTTGAAAAAGGAGTGTTGAAAATAGATCCTTCTAAGGGAAGGATAATTTCTATTGTTACTAAAATCGCGTAAAAAATTGTTAAAGAATATTGTGTTTGCTTTATGATTTTGTCAAAAGCTAATACATAAAATAAACCACCAATTCCGAGTGAAATATAACTTAATCGACCAAGAACTTCATATAATGATCCAACATTTTCATAATCACCAAAAAATGTACCATTGTTAAAATCTCCTTGAACTTGAAAAACTTGAAAGTAAGTAAAGATTAAACTTAAGGCAAAACCAAGGGGAAGGCTAGACAATCCATACATAATAATTTTTTCATTTAAAACTTCCCTGTTCCTTGCTTTATATATAAAATATATTCCGCAAATTATTGCTATTGCTAGGGCCATCCCCCACAATAATCGCTCTGAGGGGTCCCAAATAGGTACATCTGTCATGCTCTCAAACACATTAAGTTTTAAAATAAAAATCTACGCGGGGTTTCAACTAGATTACTATATTTACTGATTACAGAAGCCTATATAAATTTAATCAAAAGCAAATTTTTCGAGATAGTATTAGAAGATTATTTACTACTTGAAAATCTTAAAAGGTTTTGAGATTAATATATAGTATCATTAAAAAAAGGTTAAATAAGGCAATAAAATGAAGTTTACAATATTAAATGGTAGTCCTAAAGGTGCCGAAAGCGTTACCATGCAATACATCTTGTATATTAAGAAAAAACATCCAGAACACGAATATAATATAATAAACATCGCACAAGCAATTAAGAAGATCGAAAATGACGAAAAAAGATTCGACGACATAATTCTTCAAGTAAAAGAATCGGATGGTGTAGTATGGGGATTTCCCCTTTATGTGATGCTAGTGTGTTCTCAATATAAGCGGTTTATTGAGCTTATTTTTGAAAGGAATGCTGAATCTGCCTTTGAAAATAAGTATACTATTGTCCTATCAACCTCTATTCATTTTTATGATCACACAGCCCAGAATTACATGCATAGCATTTGCGACGATTTAAAAATGAAATATGTTGGAAATTATCCAGCAGATTCTTGGGATTTGCTTTATCCTAAACGACGCGCTAGATGGTTAATATTTGCTGAGGAATTTATAAATCACATCGAAAATAATTTTCCGACTTCAAGACACTATACTCCCTTGATAAGAAGAGAGTTTAAATATACTCCTAGTAAAGTTATAGATAATTCTAAGAAAATTAATACAAATGGTAAAAATATTCTTGTTGTTAGTGATGAAACTAGCGAAAACACTAATTTAGGGAACATGCTAAAAAGATTTAAAGATTCCTTTTCGAGTGAGATCGAAATTATTAATATAAATAAAATCGATATTAAAGGTGGATGTATATCATGCTTACAATGTGGTTACGATCATAAATGCTCCTATATAGGAAAGGATGGATTTATTGATTTTTGGGAAGATGTAGTAATGACTTCCGACATTCTAATTTTTGCTGGAGTAATTAAAGACAGATATCTTTCAGCAAAGTGGAAGATGGCTTTAGATCGGGCTTTTTATATGACTCACACACCAACTTTAATAGGAAAACAGATGGGCTATATTATCTCTGGACCTTTAAGTCAAATCCCAAATCTTACTGAAATGTTTCAGGGTCACATAGAACTACAAGGCTCAAATTTAGTAGATATTATAACGGATGAATTTGGGACATCAGAAGAGATAGACGCTTTAATTCAAGACTTTGCTAGAAGATTAGTTACATTTTCCAACACCGATTACATTAAACCTTTAACCTTTTTAGGAGAAGGAGGAAGAAAAATATTTCGCGATGATATCTATGGAAGAAATCGATTTGTTTTTATGGCAGATCACGAATATTACGAGAAACATGGTTATTATGACACTTTCCCGCAAAATGATGAACGAGCAAAAAAATTGAATGAAAAACTAATTCCGTTAATAAAAATAGATAAGATTAGGAATAAAATGAACATGAAACAAGAATTTCTTCGCCCTTTCCGGAAGGTGCTTGAAGACCCAATTAAATAAAACCAAATAAAGAGAAAGAAACAAAATGGCGTGGGGAGGCTCATTAAACCAGGAAGGTTCTAATCATCTGAGAAATTTAAGAGAAGCTGATAATGTAATAAAGTTTCTTGAAGGATTTAGGCGAAAATTAAATGAGAAGGAAAAACAAAAAATAGCAGATGCAATCAGTATTATCGTAAACCATTACTCTAAAGAAAAAAAGGATGAAATTAAAACCTAAATTGCCTTTACTAATTTTTTAATTATTTCTATCAACTTATCTGCTTCAATTTTTAGCGTTCTTGTTAAATTTATTTCGAAGAAAGGTAGATCGATGTTATCAGATCGTTCTTCAAGAGTTAAAGAGTCTTCTTTGTATAATTTTAAATCTTTAAATCCCTCTAGGCTTTCAGGGACAAAACCGATCATAAAAACATTCAAGGCGGGTAATTTTTCTATGATTAAATCAATTACAATGTGGACGGGGATTGTATGAGTAGAAATTGGCACATATTCCTTAATAACATCACGCTCCAATATTGTAATCGTTCCCGGAGGTTTATTTACAGTACATGTATCAATAAGGATTAGATACTCAGGTTTGAAATCAACAACATCATCAATTCTAGCCATAGGATCTGTTCCAGCGTTTATGAAAAGAACTTTTTCATTATCAGAACAAGGGAGTAGCTCGCTAATAACGTAAGGGCCAACACCGTCATCGCTTAATTTTTCCTCTCCTATCCCCATAAAAACGATACTTTGGACATTACCTAGTCGATTTAGAAGTGAACTGTATAAATCCTCCATAGTCAAGTCACATATTATTTTTTTTAACATTAATTTTTCTATTTCATTAAAATAGAGATTTTAGATAATTTTTTTTTTAACATTACCTATTTTTTTATTATGTTGTTAAAAGAGAAAAATATAATAATCACTGGCTCAGGAAGAGGTATTGGGAAGTCGATTGCTCTCGCTTGTGCAAAAGAGGGCGCTAATATTGGCTTAGTAGCTAGAACACGTGATGAATTAAACGAAGTTTACGAAGAAATTATTAAACTTGGTACTGCAGTTAAGGTATCAGTTCAAACTGCTGATGTTACAAAATACGAAGAAATAGAAAGCGCATTTAAGGCATTTTATGAGGAATTGGGAGAGTTTAACGGAGTTATTGCCAATGCAGGCTATTCACGGATGTGGGATAGTCATGAATTTGACAGCAATAAATTTTCTGAAATAATCAATATAAATGTATCAGGCGTGTTTTTTACATTCAAGGCAGCCTTTCCTTATTTAAAGAAGGATAACAAGAGTGAAAAAGCAAGGTTTATTATAACGGGTAGCGCTGCTTTCACTAATCCAATGCCAAAATTTGCAGCTTATACTGCAAGTAAATACGCAGTTGTAGGTTTACAGAATTCTCTTGCTTTAGAGTATAAAAAAGAGAATATCAATTTCAACATGATTCTACCAACAATGGTTGACACGCGTTTGGCTAGAGGTAGGAAAGCTGGAGATGGAAATAAACCTCCGAACGTTATGGATGCTCAGGAACTTAATGATTATTATATATTTCTTTTAAGTGGAGATGCGAATAGAATCGATAACGCTCTAATATTCACTAATGATTTCGATGAGGTTAAAAAGTTGTTATCTGAAGCTCCTTCTGGAAAAAATGACAATTGGGATGTTTTTAAGGATTATCTTGAAGAAAATTCTCCTAATACTTATGCTAATGTTAAAAAACTGGGAAAGTTAGTAGATTTTATAATAAAATCTTCATAATTATTTTTATATTTGATTGCAATTCTACTCATAAAGCCCCTTTCACTTTAAGAATTAAATTCTTTAATTATTGTGTGTTTTGATAATATAGAATATGAACGAAACATCAAATGAAAAAGCAGAAAAAGCTCAATTTGAAGGAATTATTGAAGATGAAAATGTAATAATTTCTGACAAAGAAGGTATCGAAGAATTTTATAATAATTCTTACATCGGTACTCTTGATAAGAGTGGTGAAAGTAAGGAAATATTGGTTTTAAGCCCTGTAGAAGTCTTATTATTAAGTGAAAGAAATCGAATCTTATTATATTTGGACAATAACAAAGAAGACACTAATTTATACGATTTTGAAGGCATTTTGACGTATCTCACTCAATTTGACGATAGATTGTGGCAAAAATATATTATTTACATGGATCTTAGAAAAAGAGGATATATCGTACGAGCGGGATATGGAGAAGGGATTGATTTTAGAGTTTATAAGAGAGGTGCTGACTTTGAAAAAGATTCAGCGAAATTTTTGATCTATCCTGTTTTTGAGGGATATCCAATAGATTTAAAAGACCTTGACAAAATGTCGCGTGTAGCAATGAGCTCACGCAAAGATCTTGTTGTTGCTACGGTTGATAGATTAAGCAAACCAATATATTACAGTGTTAATAAATTTGAAATTATGAATAAAGTAGAAAAAGACGAAGAATAAAATGTCAAAAAAATTTGCGTGCGACACTTCCGTAATATTTAACGGAATCGTTCTGGAATTAATAGTGGATGGCGATTTAGGAGATAAGCCAGAAATTTATATCCCGAATGTAGTTGTAGCAGAAGTTGAGTATCGAACAAACGTTCAGAAAGAAATAGGGTATTATGGTCTAAATGTTTTAAAAGAATTAAGACGGTTACATAATGAGGAGAAAATAACACTTCATATAGTAGGAAAACGCCCTACCAGAGAGGAAATAAAAATGAGCCCAGGAGGAGAACTAGATGCACTCATTAGAAAAGCAGCTTTAGAGCATAACGCTTCCTTGATTACAGCAGATAGAATACAAGGAGATGTAGGTATTTTTGAGGGGGTTGATGTCATGTATGCAAAAGAAAAGGTCGTCCCTAAAAAAACCGAGACCCTTTCGCTGAAATTACTTGAATTTTTTGACGATACTACTATGAGTGTACATTTAAAGCAAGGCTTGCCGCCATATGCTAAGAAAGGTAGCCCCGGAAATTGGTATTTAGAAAAAATAGGCATGGAACAACTATCTGCTAAACTAATAGATGAAATTGCTATCGAGATAATAGAAATGGTTAGAGAAGACGAGCATTCTTTTGTTGAAATTGAAAAAATCGGTGCCGTGGTTGCTCAATTAAGAGAATTTAGAATTGTAATAACGCGACCTCCATTTTCAAATAGTGTTGAGATCACTGCCGTGCACCCACTCGTTACTCTTTCATTGGGAGATTATGCTATTGATAGAAGACTTCATAAAAGATTAGAGAAAGCAGAAGGAATTTTAGTAGCAGGAGCTCCAGGGGCGGGAAAAAGCACCTTTTCAGCAGCTTTAGCAAATTTTTATCTAGAACAAGGTAAAGTCGTAAAAACCTTGGAAAGCGTTCGGGATTTGCAGGTAAAAGAAGAAATAACGCAATATACAAAATTGGAAGGAAGTCTTGAAAATTCTGCTGATATTCTGCTATTGGTAAGACCGGATTTTACTATTTTTGATGAAGTACGAACAACTAAAGATTTTCAAATTTACGCTGATTTTCGACTTTCTGGTGTAGGTATGGTGGGAGTTGTCCATTCTTCCTCAGCTATCGACGCAATTCAAAGATTTATCGGCCGAATTGAGCTTGGAATGCTTCCTTCAATTATAGACACGATTGTTTTTATTAAGGGCGGAGATATATCTACCGTATTAATCATCAAAATGACGGTAAAAGTACCCCATGGATTTAGAGACAAAGACTTAGCAAGACCTGTGGTAGAAGTCAGAGAGTTTAAAACTGAACGCCTTGCTTATGAGATTTATTCCTTTGGTCAAGATATAGTAATTAATCCTATAAATCCTATTGACTTTACAAATTCTTTTAAAGATAAAGAACAAATTAGGGGAGAAAAATTAAATAGAAGGAGAAAAGAAAAACGAGTTGAGTTAGATATTGAAATCACGAAACAAAAAGTAATTCTGACAGCAAATCCTGAATATGCAAGTAGTAATATCATTGTGTATGCTAATGGTCAAGAAATTTTTACCGGTTCCTTGAGCCGCTCTAGCAGCATAAGCCTCTCTCTTTCAAATAAAGAAGGAAGGAGAGTTCTAAAAGAATATGATAGAAATAAAAAATTTTACGGAATTTTAAAATAAGACTTTCTTTCTTTTAAAAAAATAAAAAAATTATTTGGCTAATGCATTTCGGGCTCGTTTTATATCGTCAACTCCGATAACCAGCTTGTTATGTTCGGCCAAGTAGATTAGATCAATATTAACACCAACATTGCCTATTTTACGAGCCATTTTTCCACCAGATCCTGGTTTACCAGCAACGTTGCCAATATCCACGACAAGTACTTCACGTACAGCGCTAACTTTAAATCCTGCTGATTCAAGTACATAACGAGCAACAGTCTCATCTTCGACTAAAATATGAATAATAGCATCATCATTTAGGGGAATACCACATAATCCCTCCATATTTATTCCATTCTTACCTAAAATCTCGCCCATATTTGCTAGAGCGCCGGGTGAGTTTTCCAATATAACTGCTATATCTTTCATTTTATGATTTCTCTTTTTTTTTTTATTATTCTTAGGTGATTTTTTTCCAATGCTTAATTATGTTATCTCTGTATTTAAGTTTTCTTTTGAAATTTCGTTAAATTAGAGACTAAAGCCTTTAAATGCAATAGAATATAAGAATAGAGAAATAGAATTTGTAAAAATTTCGTGCCTTTTATTACTCCTATTCCTTTTTTTCAGGTGGTCTATTAATAAATCGACCATATCTATTCATTTGACCATAGTAGTCGAATAAAGCATTAATTCCGCGTATTTTAAGATCCGTATTAAGAGCAATTTTATTATGGAGACAGCCAGGACGAGGTACTTGAGCCATTTCAGAAGCTAATTTATTTACCTCCTCATCAAGGTTTTCTCGAGGAACGCTTATACTCACAAGTCCCCAATCTGCTGCTACTTTTCCTGTAATTAATCGTCCACTCATCAAAAGATATCTTGCTTTTTTGACGCCTAAATAAAATTGCCAGAGAGGTAAACTCTGTGAACCACCCCATAACTGAGCGGGATGACCTAATAATGCATCGTCTGCTGCAACTGAGATATCACAGCACAATTGGAGATAACATCCACCATCTCGACAATATCCGTGAACTTGGGCAATAGTTGGCTTAGGGAAATCCCAAATACGAGTGTACTTAGCATATACTTTTTTATTTAATATTTCATAGGAATTTAAATAGTTCCAACCACCTTCTGGAGGTGTGCGATAATAAGAAGCATCATTATCGAACCCGGAACAAAAGCTTTTACCATTACCTTTTAGTACAATCACATTTGCATTTTTATCTTCCTCAGCATAATCAAAAGCGGCATCAATGTCATCAAGCAACTGGAAACTCAACGCGTTATGTCTTCTTGGTATATTTAGAGTTATATAGCCTATTTTATCCTTACTTTCGTACAAGATTGTTTCAAATTCCTTTGAGCTCACTTTTAATATTCACCTTTCATTTTTTTTGTGTTTAACTGATGTTATCTCCCTATATATTTAAAACTTTGATTCAAACCCTTGAATTTGAGATTAAATCATTTTGAAATATCAAGCGTAAATATGACTTCTCCATACTCTACATTTTTTGATTTCATAGGGTATCCACTATTGTTAAGAATATAGAGCATTGGTTTGTTTTCAAGAAGAATGGAGCCGGTAAAATTTTTATAATTAAGTTCTCTCGCTATTGTAATTAAATACTCAAGTAAAAATTTAGCGATTCCAGACTTTCGAAAATTTTTCTTAACCACTATACCCAATTCAACAGTTGATGGTTGATGTGTCTTAAAAAATGCTGCTGAAGCAACTATTTTCTGTTCACCGTCTTCAATGGATTCTCCTACTAAAATCATGTCAGTTTGATAATCTATATTAACTAAGGGTTGTACGAATGTGTGAGGAAATTTACGATCCCGTGAGAAAAATCTCAAATATCTATCATCTTCATCTAATGAGTAATAAAGTCCTTGCAATAACCGTTCGTCAGTAGCTTTTATAGGTCGAATTTTAATTGTTTTACCATTTTTCATTTGAAAGGTTGTCTCATACTTATCAGGGTATAAACTTAACCTACCTTTAATTGAAAGTGGTAATTTTTGATCGGAATAAACATAGTTTATATTTTTCGCGTATTCTAAAAGTTCTTCTCTAAAGTCTGGATGGGCGATATTGATCATTTGCAGAACTCGCTCCCGAATGCTCTTACCAAATAAATAAGCAATTCCCCATTCAGTAACAACATAT
>Ga0114922_10006552_pt1 | contig 10672 bp, 12 predicted proteins | sample AartaG_FD_100975 | JGI IMG/M metagenome (GOLD analysis project Ga0114922, IMG submission 100975) | Deep subsurface microbial communities from Aarhus Bay to uncover new lineages of life (NeLLi) - Aarhus_00045 metaG | ecosystem: Environmental > Aquatic > Marine > Oceanic > Sediment | place...
AGGGCACGTAAGTCCGTAGCAAACATCAAAGGGTCATCTTCCGTGCCCGGGGTGTACAATATCAAACGGACCTGCCTTCAGGTCCAGAAGAAGGAGGTGCTCAATGCGCGTGGTGTTAGCAGTTCTCATGGTGCTTCTAACGGCGACCTGCGGATGGTCTGAGTCTGGTAACTACCGAACCATCGAGGTCGGCCCGGGCGGGAACATCAAGTGGTCCCCGGACGGGAAGTACCTGTCGTTCACGAACAGGGACGGGATTATGGTCTTTGTGGTTGACTCCGGGAATATCCGCCAGGTCTATAGTCCCGAAGGTACTTTCTACATGTACAGGCACAGCTACGCCTGGGCTGGTCCGGACACGATCCTATTTGCCAAGAACGTGGAGGATCGCGACGACATCGGGGACTGGCGAACGATATCGATAAGACGAATCTCGGTTGACAGCGATCTTGAGGAACTTCAGTCTGAAGTCAGCGCTAAGCAAACGTCACGGGCCGATGTCGACGTCAAACTCACGCTGCTGTTCAACAAGCTGGTGAGATTGAGCAACGGCAAGGTGGGACTTTACCGGAGGCAGATTGTTGAGACCAGTCAGCTCAAGCAGTTGCTGGGCCGAGACGACATCGACACCGCGGCCTTCTTTGTCGTCAGCAACTACGGCTGGTGGCAGACCCATTACTGGGGGATGGAGAGGGATACGGACGTCTGGCTGGTGCGGTTCGATGGGCGTCCATATAAAAGAGTAACAACCAATAAGACATACGGACTGCCGGTGTTGTCGCCGGACGGAAGATACATTCTGTGCCGAAGCGGCGGCATGACCGTATTGGATTTGGATGGTAAAGTTGTCGGTCACGTCGACAACGCCGACGCCGAATCGTGGCTTCCTGACAGCAGGAGGCTGATCTTCACCAGAACAGTGTATGCACACGATGACATTGTGGCGGGCGATCTATATGTAATTGATATCACGGGTGAGAATGAAGTCCAGATTACGCACACTCCCGACAAGATCGAACTTGACGCGGTGGTCTCGCCCGATATGACGAAGGTCGCCTATAACCTCTACAAGCCTGACGACAAGGGCATCGAGATCATTGATGTTGCGGAGGTGCTGAGATGAAGAGACTATTACTCATCGTGACTGCCCTCCTCCTGCTTCCGGTTGGCAGTTATGCACAGAGGCTGTATATCGACCCCGGTCATGGCGGCGCTGGAGCAGATATGTACTGCAACGGCGGAGGACACAATAACTACAATGGCTCTTCCGGCCCCGTGTATGTTATCTCGCGCCCAGGCTCGCAGTGATCCAAAGCCCAACTCGGGCATAAGCATTTCCTCAAGACAATAAACAATACTAACGCTTGACAGGCGGGGGCTGACAGGCCATCTTGCTGTCACGGGCACACTAGTTCGTAGCAGACATCAAAGGGTAATCTTCCGTGCCCGGGGTGTACAATATCAAACGGACCTGCCTTCAGGTCCAGAAGAAGGAGGTGCTTAATGCGCGTGGTGTTAGCAGTTCTCATGGTGCTTCTAACGGCGACCTGCGGATGGTCTGAGTCCGGGTCCTACCGGACCATCGAGGTCGGCCGGGGCGGACACATCAAGTGGTCCCCGGACGGGAAGTACCTGTCGTATTTTTTCGGCGGCGATCTCCGCTTGTACGACGTGGCCGGCGATTCATCGTTTCCAGTTTGCCCTTATCCCGGGCGCCAGTACGAGTGGCTTAACGACAGCCAGGTAGTGTTCAACAGGATTCACCGTCCTGAAAAGGAGAGAGCCGGTCATCGCGGGGTCGAACTGACCTGGGTGAGTCTTGGCCATCGCGGCAAGGGGAGTTTAGTCGATTCCAGCATCACGCTCAGTCTGGAGAGTAAGCTGAATGTGAATCTCGGTTCGGATAACGCGGGAACGGTATTTCTCTGGTCTGCTGATACGATCATCATGCCGATCCAGATTGACTCGGTCAACCTGTCGGCAAAGCCGTACGGCGCTGTGCGTGCGTTCAGCCATTCTCCAATGCTTCGGCAGGGTCGGAGATCGGTGTACGCGGATTCCGACACCTGGTTAGTGGACATTCACGGCAGGAAAGTGAAGAGGGTGACCAGGAACAGACCACTGTTCCTCCCGCTGCTTTCTCCCAGCGGAGTTCTTGTCTGCAGCCATGATCCCGGAACCGGTGACCTTGTGATTCTGGACACGGCGGGAGTGGGCCTGGCGAACCTTGGTCATGCAGGGGGACCGCATGGCTGGTCAGCCGGGAGCGACACTGTCGCCTTCGCGACGTCTATTGAAGACGGACACGCAATACTCGGTGGAGACCTCTATCTCTATTGCATTTCCACCGGGAGGACCGAGCAACTCACATTTACGCCGGACGTAGCGGAACACGCGATCAAGTTATCTCCTTGCGGCACCATGTTGGCCTATACAACAGTCAACAAGGATCCTGACGGGATCGAGATACTGGTCCTGGAGGGGAGGGACCAATGAAGTACGTTCGAACACTCCTGCTCGTGGCGGGTGCGGTTGCCATATCGGGCATCACCGTTCACGGTATATCCGATCTGGTAATCGATCCTGGTCATGGTGGCCCCGGAGCGGATATGTATTGCAACGGCGGAGGGCACAACAACTACAATGGCTCTTCCGGCCCCGTGCATGGCCTGTCCGAAGCCTGGGTCAACTGGGATGTGGCTATGGCAATGTGCGATATCTTTGACGATGCCGGCAGCTCGGCCTACTACCATTTGACCCGCGACAGTATCACACAGGATGTCTCAATCATTAAGAGAATAAACTTTGCCAACCAATACCAAGGTGACTTTCTCCTCAGCATCCATCACAACGGCCTACCGCTCGGAAGTCAGGGGACCGAAGTAAGGTGGTGCGACTCCCCGACAAACAGCTTAGGTGAATTTAGACCCGATGCCGTCATGGACAGCACGTTCGCAAAAAAGGCACTCTACCGGCTGCTGGATGGCTGGGAGTACAAGGATCGATGCTACGGGCAAATCCAGCACTGCAAGCAATGTGGCTCCGCCATCAAGCTGATCTGGAATGTCGAATTAGAACATGTGCTTACCGAAGCGTCCAACCTCTATGACACAACTGAAGAGAACCTGTTCTACACAAGCGGTGAGCATGCCGAAGAGGAGGCATGGGCTCTGTTCCTTGCGTACAACAGCGAACTGTATGGTCAGGGCTTTGGACGCATTGAGTATAAGTACCTTGTTGCCAGTCCCTCACCCGATCCCTGCACTGTTTGGGTCGATTTCTCGCCGTACGATGTACCCTACGAAAGGTGCTGGACATCCGGAGAAACTTACACGGTCGAGGCACCCTCTTTCTTTCAGTCCGATGGGTATGTATATACGTTCAACCGGTGGCTCCGGGTTGACTACACCACGGGGCAAATACTCACCCCCCCGTACGATCCCGGCGAGAGGACGATCTGTCCATATGCCGGTGTGGACATGGATGGATACCACTACCTTGAAGCCTACTACACAGGCGGACCCTTTTATGTGGACTTGCTCACCCCACACTCCGGCACCATTGAGATTCAGAACTTCGAGACACAAGAGATCAGGTGGAATGCGCCTTCCGGAGCTAAGGGTTGCTGTTCGCTTTATGTTGACTATTCCATCAACGGGGGGACATACTGGTTGCCTATCGTGGGACCGGTACCGTACAACTACTGGGGGGCGAAACAGGAGTGGGGATTGTACAACTGGGATGTTCCGGATATTATCGCCCCTGACTGCCGCCTGCGGCTGATTGCCTACGACGTAGTGGGCAACTGTGACACGACCATCTCGCACCAGTTCGGTATCGTCTGCTACACACCAACGGCTGATTTCAGCGTCAGCGGCTATGATGATTATCTGCCGATTGATGTGGACTTCACCGATTTGTCCACTCACCAACCAACCTCCTGGACCTGGAATTTCGGCGACGGGGACATATCGCACGAGCAACACCCGACGCACACCTATGATGACTATGGTCTTTATAGTGTGACCCTGACGGTATCCAACCAATGCGGGCAAGACGACACGACCATGGTCGACGTCGTTGACCTCCAGTGCCAGGTCATCGCGGGTTTCTATGCCAACCAAACGTCGGGGTCGGTGCCTCTTCTAGTGTATTTCATCGACAACTCGGATCCCTCATGCGGTGGCGACTGGGATTTCCTGTGGGATTTCGGGGACGGGACGTCTTCTCAGGAGATGTGCGGGGCGACGCACAGATACGATTCTCCGAGCCTGTATGACGTTTCCTTGATCATTGGCAGGCCATGCGGGGGCTGTGATACGCTGGTGAGACCCGGCTACATCGACGCCAGATGCGCCGACGGCACTTACGGCGACGAGTGGGCCCGGGTGTTTCACGTGACCGATGGCTTTTCCGGGGGGGGCGACGGCTGTGCAACAGACGGCCGACGGCGACTACCTCGTTGCCGGTCTGACCCGTCAGGGCTGCCTGGCGGATCTCGCTATGCTAAACGATTGCGGTGACACGGTCTGGACCAAATCGTGTGTGGGAAGCCCTCCTGTAGGCAGCAACAAGGTCGAGCCGCCGGAGACAACCACCGGAGACCGCCTCTCCAGCCGCAACTGGCCGGCCCTGGAACCGGTTGACGACGGCAACTTTGTCGTACTCAGCAACCGTGAGAGCATAACACTCATGAAGATCGATAACATGGGAAACGAACTCTGGACACAGTCCTATGGGGGCAATTACGGCTATTGCGTTCGGCAGACCAGCGACGGCGGGTTTGTGCTGGGTGTCGGGACTCAGGGCACGATCAGTTGGGACATGCTTCTCATCAAGACCGACAGCCAGGGCAATCAACTTTGGACCGAGACAGTGGGCACGCAACACCACGAAGCTAAGGGCCATCTGGACGTGGAGCAGACATCGGACGGCGGGTACATTGTGGTCTCGGATCAGGAATACGCCTCGGGCGAGCCCACGGACGGGTTCTTCATCGCTCGGCTTGACGCCAACAGGAATCTGCTCTGGCAAAACAGCTTCGATGAAATCGATTACGAGAACCCGTGCAGGATCATCCAGACACACGATGGCTCGTTCGTAGTGGCTGGCACAACGGAACCACTGTCCCCGGATGATTGGGACATCAAGTTGACCAAGATCAGCAGCGGCGGGTCCCTGATCTGGGATAGGAGCTTTGGTGGTGATGGCTACCAATTCGTCTACTCGCTGGTACAGACTGCCGATTCGGGTTTTGCCATTGCAGGGTGCACATTCGGTGACTATGACCGAGACTTCTACGTGGCCAAGACCTACAAGGAAGGGCAGTTAAGATGGGAGCAGACATTCGATACCCTAGGGAGCAACGGGCTCCGCTCTGCCATTCAGAATGACGAAGGTGACTATGTTCTGGCCGGCTATTACTACGATTACCCCTACCACGGCATGTATATTGTCAAGGCAACACCGCCGGATGATTCGCTGTGCTGCATTAGGAGAGGTGACGTGAACCACGATGGCGCTCCACTCATAGACATGGCCGACCTTGTCTACCTGGTGGATTACATGTTCGTGAATGGGCCTCCACCGCCTTGCTGGGAAGAAGGCGACGTGAATGGCAGCGGGACACCCCTGCTAGACATCTCCGACCAGGTGTACTTAATTGAATACATGTTCATGGGGGGCCCTGAACCACCGCCCTGCCCCTGACGTGGCGCGGTATCGCAACCAGCGCAGACAACATAGGCCGTCCGTCCCAGGGCGGCCTTTTTATAGGCGCCCAGCCGACGCAGCCCGGCGGTTTCCCCGCCGATTATCGCTGATCAAAGAGATTGCTCCCCGCGCCGTCGCCCCCTATAATACAACCGAAACCCAAACAGGAGGCGCAGCAATGGCCACCTACATGATGGCGATGACCATCAACCCCAACGCCAAGAAGATGCATCCGGATCTGTCCCACCAGATCAACGAGTCCCTCGATGTCTTTGCTCGCAACAAGGTGAAAGTGCAGCACATCTTCGCCACCCTGGGACGCTACGACTGCCTGGCACTGTTTGACGCCGACGATCAGACAGTGGCGTTCAAAGTGGCCTCAGAGATCAACGGCATGGGCATTTTCGAGACCGAGACCTGGCCCGTAATTCCGTTCGAAGAGTTCTCACGGTTGATCAGGTAACCGCGATCGCTTAGTGATTCCGCGCGCGCGGCCTGGATGACTGCAAGGACTGCGAGTTCCGGCTGCCGGAGGTATATGATAGCGGCCGCGGGACGGGCTGATGGATTTACGATCAGTTCGACCCGGGCGCGCCGATCCGAGGGCGACCCTGACGCCACTGTGTCAGGGTCTGTGCTGAAACATCAATTTGCCGTGTCGTCTTTTCGGCTGTCGGTTCCTCGTGCTGCGACGAAATAGTAGATGAGAAACCCGAGACCGGCGAAAATGAACATCAGGCCGATGACGCCCTCTTCTGAGACCGCGTCGGGGAACCAGAATCCGATCATGGCAGCCAGCCCGATTCCTACCAGAACAAGGCCCCACTTGACGTTTGAGATCCCCGGCCTCTCCGATCCGCTCTGGTAGAGGAATTTCACCTTCTCGTCCACCAGCCCCCCCTTGATCAACTGGGTCTTGATTCTGTTGTCGGTGACAATTTTGACAATTGCCACGATAGCCAGGAACATGGCTGGTAGTATCACAATTTCCGGCATAACTGACTCCTTTTGTTTGCGTTCTACCGATCCGACAGTCGGGAGCAGGAAATGTTGCACTTGCAAAGCATAAATCCGCGCAACATTTTCTTGTCTTATCGGTCGCATATATGTAGAGAATAAAGTATGGCCGCAAGGCGAACCCAGATTGACAGGATTCTGGCCGGCGATGGTAAAGCGTTTGAGGAGTTCGTGGCGCAATATCAACGCCTGGTCAGCCACGTCGTGTTCAGGATGATTGACAACAGGGCCGATCGCGAGGATGTATGCCAGGACGTGTTCCTGAAAATCCACGGGAGCCTGTCCGGGTTTCGTTTCGAATCGAAATTGTCCACGTGGGTAGCCAGGGTTGCCTACAACAAGTGCTTGAACTATATCGAAAAGAAAAAGCTGCCTTTATTCGAGGACCTCTGTGGTGAAGATGAATCGATCGACAGCGTCGCCGGTGAGCAGGTACAGCCTGACGCTCTTGTGGAGCAGAAGGACCTCTCAAACCGTCTGCGGTGCGAGATCGACAACCTACCGGTGCCGTTTCGGGCGATCCTGACACTTTACCACCTGGACGAGATGAGCTACCGTGAGATCGGCCGGATCATGGAGATGCCGGAGGGCACGGTAAAGAGCTATCTCCATCGCGCGCGGAGACTACTTAGAGAAAGACTGCTGGCAAAATACCAGCCGGAGGAGCTATGAAATCGGAGCACCTGACTCACGAGGAAGCGCAGGGTTACGCGGAAAACGTCCTTGGCCCCCGGCAAGAGAGTGCCGCCGCCCACCTTGAGACCTGCGGGAACTGCCGAGCCCTGGTTAGACAGTACGAACTCCTTTTCCGGGGTCTGAAGGATGAGACCGGATTTGAGCTTCCTGCCGGTTTTGCCGGGAGCGTAGCGGCGAAGGTAGCCCCGCAGCGTACTTTGTCGCGATACGGTGGCTTGATCTGGTCACTGGCAGGCTCCGCGGCGGCAGTCTGTCTGGTCTATTGCTTCATCGACATGTGGTGGCTTGGGGAGTTGGTGAGCAGTATTCTATTCGGGGCGGGCGGCATGGCCGATAGCGTCGCTTCGGCTCTCCAGGCGGTCGACGCAAGGTTGCCGATCAGATCAGGGCTGCTCGTAGTGCCGGTGTTAATACTCCTGGTGGTCACCGCCCTGGATCGCATTATCCTCGGCATCAGACACAGCAAGGCGATGTTTCTGGCCCTGTGACCCTTGCCGGTCCACGGAACTTAGAGATTGTTGCGGCCCGACAGACTTGCTGCCGGGCCGCTGTATTGTCGGACGCACCCCGTGTTCAGCGAAGCGACGACTTCGCCGGAACTGCCGCCGACACACCCGGGGGCGTATAGTAAACCGGTGGTTCGTCCAGGATCGTATTGTGTACTGACAGCGTGCCGCTGCTGGTCAGGTCGCACACGTACCACCAGCGACCGGTGCCGGAGGTTGGGACATCATGGCTGGCAATCTGGGAACTGCCGCTGTAGATATCCACGTGAGCTCCCGTGGGCAAAGCGTCCTGGCTAAAGTTCTTGATCGCATACTTGCATGAGCCCGTGGTCGGCAACTGGTAAACCGTAATCGTCTCAGGGCCCCAACCGCTTACGTCATCAGTATCCAGTCTGGCGAACGGCTCGGCCGTAGAGTCGCCGCGGGATGAAGACGGCCAGTAGACGTGGAAGGTATCCTTCCAGTAGTGAGCGTCCAGATCGTAGGGCGTTTCTCCCCAACTCAGGACAAACCGATACTGGCCGGTAGCCATCTCAGGTGAGATACTGATATTGTCGGTGATAGTCACTTCCTCCGTCTGAGCGTCCACCGATACCGAAGTGGTTGCGGCAATGAACCCGCTACCGGTTACCGCAAGCGAATAGTTTCCGGACGGCACGTTGGCAAAAGTGTAGACACCGGCAGAGTCCGTGATGTCTACCCATGTGTATCCGGGTGACAGGGCCGTTTCATACATCTCGGTACGCTCGATCGACTGGCTGGTCGGCCCTGTGAGAGTGACCGTTACACCTTGAATCGGGTTACCGGTGACAGCGTCTGAGATGATCCCGGTGAGGGTCACCAGCCCGGTAGGGTTGGTGTCGTTGTTCGAGCCGGTGGGACTATCATCGTCGTCCTTGGAGCAACCGACCATCAGTGCCATCAGCACCAACAGTCCCACCAACAGCAGCACATGCCTGCGGTTCAGCATAATATACCTCCATATTGTTGGATTCTCATAATCGACTTGATTTCGAGCCCTCCCGGGCTCCTGAAAACCGGTAGATGCAAAGTGGGATTTACCCCCCGTCTCGAGAAAACTGCCTCTTCACTTCTTTATCGGCAGTACACGTAGATTATTGACCTGGATCGACGGTGCCTTCAAAGCAGGGCTGCTGGAGTCTTGCCGAGGTGCCCGCTTCTGTATTTGCCAACAATTCGAGATACTGCTTCTTGTGCCGCTTCTCTGCCACAGCATTGGCCTCAAAGGTCTTGTTAGTCATTGCATTACCTCCGGTTTCGGGTTCTACCCGAAAAATCGCAACCGACGTGCCGGAAAAGAGACCTAAGGAGAGGCCTTCCGTGGGCCTTGCGCTCGGAGGTATGTCGATATAGCCATGGGCCTCTCAGAGGCCAAGGACGATACGTAGTCGCTCACCGGGGATATATCGGAGTAGCTAGACTTAACCTTCAGTGGGGGGGCCGGCCAATATTGGGAGTCCGGGGATAATTCTGGGACGAGACCAATACCTACAAGTGGACAGCACGGGCAACAAATGTGGCTGACATTCTTGAGTACCACAACTTCCTTAATTGAGGATTATGGTTGGCGGGGCGAGACTGCGGGGTTCCGGGAGAACTGGTTGAACACTTAAGTGAAAGGGAAAAACCCTAAGCGAGTTTTCACATTCGTAATGGTGGCACTGGGTGTGTTTGTAGGCACAGCATCAGGTGTACTACTGCTCCCAAAGTGGGATCGGAATTCCTGTCAATAGTTATGTAAATTTGTTTTTCAAGCGGCGACCTTTTTTCTGCTTTTCTTCGTTGTTGTTGTCTCCTGTCCATTTTCATATCTGACGCCCCGGATCACTTTCGCCACCAACTCGGGAGCGTTCAATCGTCGCCACCGTTTCTGAGCATTGACGATTAACTGGAAGATCAAGAACAGCGCCGAGCACGGCGACCGGATCGGTTTGGCTGCGTTGGTGCACAGCTTCACCGGGGCAAAGATCGACTCGATCGGGTTGGTCGTCTTCAACGACACCCAGTGCTGTCGGGGATACGCGTAAAAGGTCAACAACGCCTCCTGATCTTCTAACAGGCAGTCTACCGCCCGGGGATATTCTTTGCCGAACTGTTTGGCGAAGCGCCCCATCAATGACTCCCCCTGCTTCTTCGTGGTGGCATAGTACATCTCTCGCAGCAGAGCTCTCACCTCGTCCTGCAACCCTTTCGGAAAGTGCACCAACAGATTGCGCATCTTGTGGACCCAACAGCGCTGGTGATCCGCTTTGGGACAGACTTTGTCGATAGCGCCCCACAGACCCAGGGCGCAGTCACCAACGAACAAGGCCGGATTTTTAAGCCCCCGGCTCTTCAGGTCACGTAACGGATCTGACCAACTCTCGGTCGACTCACGGTATCCCTCGACAATCGCCAACGGCTTTTTCTCGCAGTTTTCATTGGCGCCGAGGACAACCAGGAACGATGTCTTGTCACCCTGCAGTCCCGCCTTCGGGTACACCCCGTCACACCAGAGATAGGCGTAACGGTGATCTCTAAGAGAACGATTCCGCCACTGCTCGTACTGCTGTTCCCATTGCTCTTTCAGCCGAACCACCGACGGCGGCGACGATACATCTCAAACACCGACGACTTGAAAATACCTCGCCGAAGTCGGGGAATCGACAACCCTCCCAGCCAACCGTAGCTCGTCAGCAAGTCCCGAACGTAACTCCCATTCCGATAGTTACGTCGCTTTC
>Ga0114922_10006553_pt1 | contig 10672 bp, 9 predicted proteins | sample AartaG_FD_100975 | JGI IMG/M metagenome (GOLD analysis project Ga0114922, IMG submission 100975) | Deep subsurface microbial communities from Aarhus Bay to uncover new lineages of life (NeLLi) - Aarhus_00045 metaG | ecosystem: Environmental > Aquatic > Marine > Oceanic > Sediment | place: Aarhus...
ATCCATCATAACCTTTACTGCAAGCTTGTTAACTTCAGCAGGGCTATATCCGGCACTATATATCATAGCTTCATTGCCTGAGTAATACCTTAACCAACCCTCCATCATCAGGCTTCGGCAATCGTTACCGGTACCTATTACAAGTATTTTTTTCATAGGTCAGATTTATTTGTTTAAAGATATTAATTATTGTTGAATTGTTAAATTGTTGAATCATTGAATCGTTTATTGATCCTTGAGTCGAAGATTCATGACTGTTGAAAGAACTGGGAGCCCGCCTTCGCCCATAGGTCTTGGGGCTTAGGCAGACGAAGCAGTGAGAAATTAGTTAAAAATATCATAAAATGCTGTTGATGTTTCCTTAAACGGATCAATTTGTATTTCTTTATAAAATATTTATATTATTATCCTATGAATCGGTTAATATATATAATAATTCTCATATTGTTTTCTATCCCTGCATTATCACAGGAGATATACCCGTCACGTTATGTTCAGGTTAACGGACTTGTTTTTGACAATGAAAGCACGCCTGTTAAATATGTAAACATAATTTCAAAAGGCCTCAGAACAGGTACTAACACTGATGAAAGAGGGATATTCTCAATTATTTCATATCCTGGTGATACATTGATTTTTTCTTCAATAGGATATCAGCCAACATTTGTAAGGATACCGTCCGGTGTTGACAGCCCGGTATTAACTATTGATGTTAGTATGAATATCGATACAATAAATATCGGGTCAGTTCTTGTATTACCCTGGAAGACATATGAAGATTTTAAGCGGGCCGTGGTTGAGTATGTCTCTCCCAAAGAGATTGAGATGCAAAATATGGAAAATAATCTTGCGCTTATCGAGAGACAAATAAATGAAGACCTGGACATCACACCTGAAGTAGGATACAGGTACGCGATGCAACAGGAATCAGAAAGGATAATGACCAAGAACCAGTCTCCCGTTAATAATCTCTTCAATCCTTTTGCATGGGCAAAATTTATTGACGGTTTAAAAAATGGCCTTCTAAAGAATAAAAAATCAAAGAAAAAGAAGGACAGGGACAATAACTAATAAGAGGACTAACCTGATTAGCACACCTGAAATGGCCAGAACCGTATTATTTTCCTTTCTTCTGCTGATTTGTGTACAGGTATACACCCAACCAGATAATAGAGTTATCAGGGGATATGTACGTGATACCACAGGAATGCCTGTGTCATTGGTAAATATAGGGATAAAGGATCTGCCATACGGAACTTTTTCAGGGGAAGACGGATCATATATCCTATCCATACCTGCCGACAATAATGATTACCTCCTTGTATTCTCAAGTATAGGTTACAAGAACTATGAAATTCAATTTTCTGCAAACCCTGATACACTTGAAATAAATGTAATCCTCAAACCTGATATTACTAGGTTGCAGGATGTTAATATTGTGGAATACAGGCAAGGGGAAGCAGCATCACTGAAAAACATACCAGTGAAAGATATCCAGCTGCTGCCTGCTACCTCAGGAAATATAGAAAAGCTATTGGTATCACTACCCGGTGTGAATTCAAATAATGAATTATCGAATCAATATACTGTTAGGGGCGGTAATTACGATGAAAACCTGGTTTATGTGAATGATATTGAGATATACCACCCTGTACTGATAAAATCCGGGCAGCAGGAAGGACTGAGTTTTCTAAACCCGGATCTTATCAGGGATGTAAGATTTTCAGCCGGAGGGTTTAATGCTTCTTACGGTGACAGGATGTCATCGGTACTGGACATTAGGTATAAGGATCCTAAAGAAACAAAAGGATCCGTAAAATCAGGATTGCTTTTAAATACTGCTCATATTGAGGGTGCCGGGAAAAACAATAGGTTCAGTTACATAGCAGGAGCACGCTATAAAACCAATCAGTTCCTGCTTCAAACACTGGATACAAAAGGTAACTACAAACCCTCATTTTATGATTTACAGTCATTACTCAGGTACAGCATATCACGGAAGGCAGAAATAAGTTTAATGGGGAGCTATAGCTCAAATACATACTCATTTATCCCTGACTCAAGGAAAAGTTCTTTCGGTAATTTTAACGAAGCTTACCAGTTATACGTACTTTATGATGGTGCTGAAACAGACAGTTACAGGTCATTTAATCTGGCATTATCCATTGACCTGGAATCACCGGCAGGCATAACCAGTAAATTTATTGCACACTACTATAATTCAGCAGAGAAAGAAACTTTTGATATAAGAGGATCCTATGCCCTTAATCTGCTTGATAAAAACCTTGGCTCCGAAAACTTCGGTGACAGCATTATGAATGTTGGAATAGGCAGCTGGCTTAATCATGCACGGAATATTCTTCGGTTCAATATATATACATTAAAATATAAGGGGCGCTGGGAATACAGCAAAAATATCCTTAGCTGGGGATTGAAATACAACCATGAATCAGGTGTAGACATGATAAGGGAATGGGAAAAAATAGATTCAGCCGGCTATAGCATACCCTATTCGAGTGATAAACTTATGTTGAGCAAAGTGGTTATAAATGATACAATACTGTCAACCAACAGGTTAGAAGGATACCTTATTGACAGTTATATATTCAATATTTCAGGGCAGAGGTTTATTTTTACAGGTGGTTTAAGGTTTAGTTACTGGTCATTATCAAAAGAATTGCTATTCAGCCCAAGGTTATCCCTGTCATGGACACATCCATCAAACAGGGCCAGGTGCTACATTTCAGGCGGAGTTTACAACCAGCCACCATTTTACAGGGAAATGAGATTCCCAACAGGCATGGTAAACCCAGATATCAGATCACAAAAATCCGTACATACAGTCCTTGGAGCCGAATACAATTTTGTTCTTGGCATTACACCTTTCAGGTTGACAGGAGAACTGTATTACAAAAACCTTAAGAATATCATACCGTACAAGTACGAAAATATAAGGATAATATATTCTGCGGAAAACAATGCAAGAGGCTTTGTAAAAGGTTTTGATCTCAGGTTAAACGGTGAGTTTGTAAAAGATGCAGAGTCATGGTTATCATTATCACTTATGGATGCCAGGCATGATATATTAAATGATGAATACGGTTATTTCCCTGCTCCTTCAGATACACGGTTCTCAATGAATATCTTTTTTCAGGATTACTTTCCCTCAAATTCCACATACAGGGCACATATAAACCTTCACTACAGTACAGGAATACCAGTCAGTTCACCGTATACTGACAGGTATGACAGCTACCGGAGGATGCCCTCCTATAAAAGGGTCGATATTGGCTTTACCAAAGTTTTTAAAAGTAAATATTCAACTGTTACAGGAGGCTTTCTTTCGTTTTTTAAGGAAATAATAGCCGGTTTAGAGGTCTTTAACCTCCTTGACATCCGTAATACCATATCATATAACTGGCTTACAACAGTGAATAACCTCAGTGGTGAGTCCAGACATTATGCCGTACCAAATTACCTTACAGGGAGGAGTTATAATGTCAGGCTTCTCGTGTCGTTCTGAACAAAGCGAAGAATTTATTAAATAAGGCTTATTATACAGATCTTTTGCTGAAGTTCAGGACAACAGTAAGTGCATCATCAGCCAGTAAATAAATGGAAGGGTTATTATACTAAGTATCGTTGAAATGAAGACATTTGCTGTGGCAAGATGGTCGTCGACATTATACATTTTGGCGATAATGACTATGTTGGCCATGCATGGCATGGCAGCTTCAATAATTAACACGGAAATAATCAGCGGGTCAAGTCCTTCCAGAATATTGTTTCTTAATACTGCAAATCCAAGGATAAAAAGAAACGGGAAAAGTAAGTTCTTATTAAAAGAGGTCAGGTATACTAACTTATTAGTAAACACACCTTTGATATTCATTAAACCAAGTAGGGCACCTATATAAAGCATTGAAAGGTAAATTGTTGTTCCGCCAAGGCTGACAAATGGTTTTAGCAGCACCCCGGGTATTTTTATATCAAGCAAAAACAGCACAAAACCTGCCAGGATGGCTACTGAGTTGGGATTTATCATATTCTTAAAGCTCGCCTTAAAGCTCATACCCCCTTTCCTGGTAATGACATAAATGCCTAGCGTCCACAAAAGCATTATTGATACGAAAGCATATAGACTGGCATAAAAAAGACCAAGCTCTCCAAAGAGAGCATTTACTACAGGAAAACCAAAATAGAGAACGTTTCCAAATGCATTATGAGGGATAAAAACTGACCGTTGCTCGTGCTTCATACTGAACATCCTTGAAAACAGGAAGGCAAAAAGTAGCATCACAAGTATCAATACCAGCGAGATTATAATTACCATAAGACTATTCCTCAGTATTACAGGGCTGAGTTCAAGCTTACTGAAATTGGTAAAAAGAAGAAGAGGTAATGTAATGTTAAAAATAATCTTTACAAGAGCATCTCTTGCCTGTTCCCTTATTACCCCAATTTTCGAGGTAAAAACACCTATTAGTACAAGAACAGCAAGGAAGGATATTTGTTCCAGGATAATTGATTGTTGCATTAAATAGTCAGTTTACCTACATTGTTTAAGGTGGTAAAAATAATAATTTATAATTTCGTAATCAGAATGAAGAAGCACGAAGGTAAAATAGTGGGAATAATAGGCACAATTATAATACATATAATTGTTGGTATAGTATTTATGTCGGCTAAACTATCATCGGCTTACAGGGAGAAACAGTCCGAATTCCTGGTTGAATTTCAGCCAGACCAGGAATTTGTAGAAAATGATATTGTTGAAATGCCCATTACCCTGGAGGAATTATTTGAGGGCGATGACCGGTTTACGGATATAATAAGAAATATTGCCAGCCGGCGGGATATTGAGATAGACAAGGAAGATTATATTAACAGGGTAAAAGAAGAGATGATTGCAGAAGGCAAACTGGGTGAGGATAATTATATTGACCGGCAAAATAGGATTCTGGAAGAGATGGATGAAGGTGATACTGCTTTTGAGTCAGCGCAGGAGGACAGTCTTGACCTTACTGAAAAGCTTTCTGCAAATGAGCTGGCTGCCAGTTATGATGGTCCAACCCGTGTTTATTATAACCTGCCCGGCAGGCACCATCTCAATTTGCCTATTCCAATATACAAATGTGAAAATGCAGGCCTGGTGGTAATAAATATAACTGTTGATCCTGCCGGAGAGATAACCGATTTTAGTTATAATGACCTTGAAAGCTCAACATCCAGCGAATGTTTGTATGACGCAGCAATGAATGCTATAAAAAGGACAAGGTTTAATCCGGACCCATCAGCACCAAAAAAACAGGAAGGTACGATAACATATCAATTTGTGGCACAATAATACTGACAAACGACTAACGAAGAAAGACCAACGAAAGAACCGCCACAGAAGAGGAGCCTGCAATTGGAGAAGGAATAAAGAAAGGCAGCCGGATTAACTATAGTCAAAAAAGGGTTGAATGGTCGGGGTACGAATAAGGTTTCACGAGTTCCGGAATATTCTTGTTTACCCGGGCATTATTTATCAGGGGGCTGATAGTATGAGCTTTTAAGGTCTCAACGGGGTAAGGTTTAAGTATTTCAGTAAGATCGTCCTTTCCGGTACCAGGGTTGAGCCATTTTTCCTCTTCATGATCCTGAAGAATTACAGGCATTCTTTTTTTCGTGTTATGTATATTCGAAAGAAGCTTATTGGCTCCTGAAGTAATAATTGTAAAAGTAAGTATATTGCTACCTGTTAAAGGGTCTTTCCAGCTGTCATACAGACCTGCCAGCATCATTATTTCTGAGTGTGGCAGATAAATATACCATGGTATTTTTTCACCTCCTTTATGTTGCCATTCAAAAAAACCTTTAACAGGTACTATACACCTCCGGCTGGTAAAAGAACCGGCAAATGAAGGTTTGGTTGCCAGTGTTTCAGACCTGGCATTAAAAGTCATATACCTTATTTTCTGAGCTTCCTCAGCTCCTGCCGTCCACCCTGGTATAAGTCCCCACTTGATCAACCTGATATTGAATTCATCATTGAAATGACCTGCAACTGGTAACTCCGGCAATGAGAGGGCATGATAATAATAGCTTGGCCTGTAATTTTCATGATCAATAAAGGAGGTATTGAATCGTTTCTCCAGTTCTTCCTTTACTATATTTACATTTACTGTGAAACACATACTCAAATATGTATAACAGTATTAATAGCTTATTCCCTGAATCGGTTCTACAGGTACAGGTAATAAATATGAGAACAGGTCAGTATCTGACCATGAAGTTGTATTTTCTATAACTCTTGACATCAGGAGGTTAATATCATTTGTAAACATTGAGCTTTTCCATGTATTTGTATTGAGCAATACAGCCCAGAGGGTTCCGTCGGGCATGCGCTTTATCATGGCTGAGGTACCCGCAAATGAACCTGTTCTCCACCAGTACCCGTTTCTTGTCGTTTCCTTCCATCCCACAGGGGCAAATCCGTTAGAGCGGTCTGTCATAAAATCTATTAAAGGCTCCGGAAGTATATCCTCACCAATATTGAGGCCGTCAACCGACATTACAAACCTTAACAGGTCCGGTGCAGTGGTAATCCATGCCCCAGCTCCACCCAGTGCTTCAATATCATTACCTCCATAGGATGCCGGTACCAATTCCTCAGTACCATAGATTGATTCCTTTAGCACTGCATTATAGGGTTCATAATATCTAACCTCAAGAGGATCCTTCTCTTCATAGAGGTTTTTAGCCAGCTCAAAATCGTAAATACCCAACGGCTCAAATATCTCTTTCCTGCAATAATCTTCATATGACATCCCTGATACTTCCTCAATAACCAATCCGAGTATAGCGTATCCGAGGTTTGAATATGATCTGCCCTTGCCAGGTGTGAAATGTAATCTTTTATCAAGAGCGAACCTGACTATATCTTCAGTTGACACAGGCAACTCTTTTCCGAGAAAGTCAGCTACCACATGCGGCATAAACATATGATCGCCATACCTGTGACTCCATCCAGCCTGGTGAGCAAGCAGGTGAGCAACAGTAATATCATATACCCTTTTATCCCTTGGATTTTCAAAATACTCACTGTCCAGGATTCCACTTGTGTCAAATACTTTATCCCTGAGATTAATCTTATTTTCTGACTGAAGCTTCAAAATGGCTGTAGCAGTAATAAGCTTGGAAATACTGGCTATCCTGAATTTATGATATGGCTCAACTTTAATATTCCTGCTGGAATCGGCAAGACCGTAACCCCGGGCGAAAACAAGCTTCCCATTCCGGACAATAGCCACAGAAGCACCTTTTACGTCCCAGTAGCGAAGAAAATTATTGAAAGACCTGTCAATATATTGATAATTTATATCAGAAGCATAATCATTCCTTATCCTTGCATTCTCAGGTGTAAAAACCGAGTCCGGAAGGCTCATTCCTCCAATTGAATCAGGGTTATGATCCAGTATTGCAAAAATTGCGATCAGAAATATATACTTGTAATATTGTTTTTTCATCCTGTATTTTTCCACACTGCAAAAATAATAAAACATAAAAAATAATAAATTCAAGCTATTAACATAAGCTTAATAATTAACAATAGTTATTAACAAACAGGAGATTAATATATTAATGCAGCCTGTGGTAGATCTTATCAACAAGGTCTTTAAGATCAGAAGGTACTGCTGTCCTCAGATTATCGAAATCAGGCTTTGCTCTTGGTCTGCACCGCAGGTCGTCAGGATCATTTAGGGGTGTCCTGGTGCCTTTACCAAGGTAGGGAAGTATCCTCCATGTATAGTCTTCCCTGAACAGAGGCTGCAGTTCCAGACCTATCAGATCAAAAAGTACGGCGGGAGCATAATCCATGCTTTGATCCAGCTTCCTTACTTCTTCCTTTATCCACTCACTGGAAGCCAGGTTCAACATTATATCAACATTCTGGAATGCAGTTTTTACCTTTTCCGATTTTAGTGATGAGAAAGCTTCGTATGCTCTCTCATATTCAGGTCCCGGGCAATCATCTTTCCATTTCTCTGCAAAATAGTCAAGAAAACTGAACGAGGCCATATGAGCCATAGCATTTGCCAGCCAGGTAATTTGCCGGGGATCACTGTAAATTGTGCTGAGAACATGCGAAAACTGGTATGCAACCTTACCATAGGTGAGGTGCCCAACGGTCAATCCTACCTTGTAATGATCCTCAGCCAAAGGAGTATATACCCTCATGCCGTAATAAAGATCATTTATTACCTGTATGGTCTTATATCCAAGAGGAGGAGGGGAATCAACCAGCCTGTCAAACACAGATGAAAGTTCATTAAGAACAGGTGCGATATTACTATTATAAGATTCAGAATCCCATAATTCAAGTATAATTTTCCAGTTCATTTCCGTTAGTTTAAAATTATTTTAAATTCCACCAGCTTCCTTTTATATCAATTTAGGCTTTTTTACGATGCAATGCAAATTTCAAAAATATATGTTTAATATGCAATAAGGAGATTCTGTATATTGAGCTTTTGTTATCTTTGTAATAATATGCTATCAAAAACCCTCAATAATGATATGTTGCGAAGTTTAAGCCTCATTCTATTATTGATAAGTTTGAGCCTTAATGCTTCCGGACAAAATGACCCGGTCATTATTGACACCTCATATTATCTTCCCTATCCTGAAGGCCTTAACACCAATTTAATGATAGCTTCAGCAGAAGGATATACCTCTGAAGTACATCGTCTTATAAAACTGGGAGCCGACATTGATGCTACCGACTATGAAAATATTAGTTCCCTGATATATGCCGTGGCAAATAATCATCTAACCACGGTAAAGGCCCTGCTTGAATATAACCCTGATACAGAAATACTGACAAACGACGGGGAGTCGGCGTTACATATCGCTGTAAAGGATAATATGCTGGAAATTGCAGAAGCACTGATAAGAGCAGAAACAAATATAAACCTCAAAGACCTTAACGGAGCTACACCATTACATTATGCATCAGTATACGGCTATTTTTATATGTGTGACATGCTTATATATTATAATGCAGATATTGAAGCCAGAACAAAAGATGGAAGTACTCCACTTATAGCTGCCGTATATTCAGGTCAGGCTGATGTAAGTGATTTGCTGCTGCAATCAGGATCAAATGCTAATATACCTGATAATGAAGGTTATACACCCCTTATGATTGCGGCTCAGAATAATGATACCCTTCTGATGAGTTTATTATTAAAGACAGGCGCTGATTTGCACGCGATTAATGATTATAAATATGATGCCATGGGAATGGCAATAAGAACTAATCATTATGAAGCATATAAATTCCTTATGACAAGAGTTGACCCTGAAAGATATAATAATAATGAAACATTATCCCCGGTTCTGATAGCACGGAAGTACGGAAGGACAAAAATCCTGGAAGAATTAAAGGATGCAGGATTTTCTGAGCCGTCAAAATTAAGCTTTGATCATGTTAAAATACAGGCAGGAATTAAAACATCTGTCCGAGACTACTATACAAGGTTAGGCCTCAGTTTTAAAGATCCGTTACTTAAGCTTATGCTGAATGCCGGTTTTGAGTTGAAACCAATGTACAGTAAAGTACTGGTTGAATATTCTTCAGATACTTATTACCAATATTACGATAAAAGGTATATTCTTTATGCAGGAGCGGGAAAGGAATTTAAACTGATTGAGCATTATTCAAAGGGCAATCTTTCACTTGATTTACATCTCAATGCAGGATATATGATGGCCAGTCAATACAGGGGTACAAATATCAAGCCTCCCGACAAGGTTAGGATAATGCCACAGGTTGTTTTGAGATGGAATAAAGGGAAATTTAATATCTATGCTGGATATGAGTATATGAATACTGAACTTTACAGGATTGGCCCCAGCTGGTTTAGCTTCGGGTTAGCCTATGATGTATATTTTGATAAAATGCGTAGTCCGGTAAAAAACATAAAATGGTACTAAGAATTACAAAAATACTGATACTGTCCTTACTACTGAGTTTTTGCTTTCTTACAGCATGCGAAGAAATCTATATAGTAGACTGTGACAAGTGTGAATTAATAGAACCCATTACATGCACTCTTCGCATTGAGCTTGGTGCAGTACTTGGTAGTAATAGCCTTTACGATGTTACAATATACAGGGGTAAAATTGAAGACGGGGTGGTAATTTATAATGTTACATCTCACACCTCACTCAATTACACTGTAGGTTTTAATTCTGAATATACAGTTACCGCATCTGTGGTGATAAATGGAAAAGAATATATAGCTGTAGATGCTACCAGGCCAAAGGTTGATGTTATTACTGATACATGTGAAGAAACCTGCTACTGGGTGGTAAACAATACTGTTAATTTAAAAATTAAGTATTACTGATCATCCCTGAACAAAAAAGTATGGAGTATAGATTAAAATACGGGAATAAACATATTACGCTTCTAGTCCCTGGCAACACACAATCTATCAACGTTAATCCCCCTGAAACTAAACCGAATAAGAATATCTTCCTGAAAGAATTTTCTGCTCTTATAAAACCAGGAATAAATTCAGCAGGCATCGTGGTTTCAGATAAAACCAGGCTTTGTGGATATGATAAGTACTTGCCCTGGTTGATTGAGGTAGCTAACAGAAAAGGACTGGATAAAAACTCA
>Ga0114922_10006554_pt1 | contig 10671 bp, 11 predicted proteins | sample AartaG_FD_100975 | JGI IMG/M metagenome (GOLD analysis project Ga0114922, IMG submission 100975) | Deep subsurface microbial communities from Aarhus Bay to uncover new lineages of life (NeLLi) - Aarhus_00045 metaG | ecosystem: Environmental > Aquatic > Marine > Oceanic > Sediment | place...
AGTGTAGCAGCCCGACCAGGATGAGCCAGAAAAGCACCAGCCCGACCAACGCCCCCAGCGTGCGCAGGGGGTCCAGACACAGCAGAGCGCCCGTCAGCGTGGAGAGGCCGATGCCGCCGCCGAAGCGGATAAAGACGGACCAGTTGTGGCCTACAATCGCCATCACACCAGCGGCTGTGGCGGCCCAGGGGGTATCCGCCAGCAGCCCGGCCCCGGCAACGGCTACCACTCCCAGGAGGGTGTCTACCACACCGGTCAAAACGCCGCCCCATACGCCAGCCACGCGAGAGACGTTCAGCCCGCCGGTGTGACCGCTGCCCTGCTCGCGCACATCCTGGCCTCGTAACGCCCGAGATACCAGCACGCCCGTGGGCATCGCGCCCAGCAGGTATCCCAATGCCCCAGCCAAGATAAGTTCGATCATCGTCATTGCACCTTTCAGCATCGCACCCGCAACTGCCCGGGGATGATCTCACACTCTATCCGGTGGGCGTCGGTGCACAGCATCTCACCGTCCATGTGAGCGATCAGGTCGTCTGGCGAGGAGATGGTCACGTGCCTGGTACGGGTCATGGTGACCGGTTCGCGATCCACGTGAGTGCCATCCATGAAGTGGGGGATGAGACCTAGCATGGCCAGTCGGCCTATCTCTCGCACGATACAGACGTCCAGGAGCCCGTCGTCGGGCAGGGCGTCGGGGGTGCAGAAGAAGCCGCCTCCTTCGCGTGGCCCGTTGGCGATGCAGATCATCGTTGCCGGCAGTGCCAGTTCCTGATCGTCGGTTTCGATGGTCACCCGTGGAGCCTGGGATAGAAAGACCGTCTTCACGACGACGGGCAGGTACAGTGCCATCCCGCGCAGCCACTTGACCTTGCGGGCCTCAAGCGTCACGATGCCGCCAAAGCCGACGTTCACGGTGTTATCGAAGTAGCGAGGGGGATGGCCCGGTATCGTGACCTGACACACGTCCACGATTCGAGTCTGGCCGTGTGCTAACCTCCGGCATGCTCCTTTCAGGTCGGGGGGTATGCCTATATTGTGAGCAAAGTCGCTGCCGGAGCCGACGGGTATGACGCCCAGGATACCGGTCACGCCATCCTTCGACGCTGCCATCAGGCCGTTGACTACTTCGTGGGTCGTGCCATCGCCGCCCACGGCGACGATGATCTCGAAGCCATCATTGGCTGCCTGTTCGGCCAATTCCGCCGCGTGCCACGGCCTGGCCGTGCGCACCAGGTCGAATGCGAGCCCCTCCGCCTTCAAAAGCCGGCGCAACTCAGGCTCGACCCTCGCTCCATACCCCCGGCCCGCAACTGGGCTGAGAATGATCTTGATGGGTCCCATAAGTGCCCTCCTGTGAATAGGTAGTTTCACATAATAGAACACCCCAGGAGGTGATACGTTGCGCGCTGTCAGGTGCTCCTGACAGCAATGACGGGAAGCGTGAAACGCGGTGCAGGTTGCGTAAGCTCGGGGGTAAAGGCTCTTGACAGAGCCCACACGTGTTGGTGTACTGCGTTTGACATCGTTCTTGCTTGAGGGTAGAATACACTCAGACGAACTACTATACGAAAGGAAGGTGTGCAATGGCCGAGCAATTATCCCTGCCTGATGTGGATGTTCATGATCTCAGGGAGGAGTCTCCACCAGTCGTTGCGTCACCGGGCCTCAGTGCCCACGTCTCGCTGCGCGCCGCCATAAGCGGCTTCGAGACTCACATGCAGCAGCAGGGCTTTGCTGAGAACACTATCAAGGCTTTCCTCTCAGATCTCAATATTCTGACCCAGTTCATCGGAGTGGGGACTGCCATTGGCGTCATCTCCACCCAGGATCTCAATCGCTTCATCCGCTGGCTGGTACACGAGCGCGGCGTGCCTTGTAGCCCCAAGTCGCTGGCCCGGCGCGTGACTACACTCAAGGTCTTTTTCGGCTGGCTGGCTGAGGCGGACGTACTTCCCAACGATCCGGCTGCCCCCGTGGTTCACAAGCCAGTGATGACGCCACTGCCCCAGATACTCTCCGATGCCGAGGTCGAGCGAGTGTTAGGGGGGGCTCAGGCGTTGCGCCACGCCGAGAAACCGGATGCCCGCCCCCACTTGTTGGTGACGTTGCTCCTTCATACTGGCATCAAGAAGGGCGAATGCATGAACATCGTGATGAACCACTTTGATTTCAGTGATCCCACTCAGCCGGTGCTGTGGATCCGCTATGCCAACCCTCGCCGTCGTCACAAGGAGCGCAAACTGCGTCTGCCGGTGTGGTGGCCAGCGGTGTTGGCTGAGTACCGCGCCCAGTACCAGCCGCAGGAACCGCTATTCCCCTGCACCGCTCGCAACCTGGAGTACGTTTTGGCCAATGTGGCGCGGCAGGCTGAACTCCCTCACGCTCTCTCGTTTGAGATGTTGCGCTGGACGTGCGCGGTACGCGACTACCGGGCAGGCATGCCGGCCGATAAACTGCGCCAGAAACTGGGGATTTCCAAGATCACCTGGCGCGAGGTGGGGGTCAAAATTGCCCACCTGGCGAGTCCGGCGTGGTGACGTATTGACGAGCATTTGTGGACAGTGGTCACCGGGCTGGTGTAGGCCATTACGCGATGCTACGAAGGGCGTCAAGACAGAAGCACCCCGACTGATGTAGCCGGGGTGCTTCACCAGATTTGCCAGGATGTCCCCTAGCTCGCTGGGGGAGGAATGGCGAGCGAGGGTTTGGGGGCGGCAGCTCCCAACGCAAACATTCCGCTGCGAATGCTCCGCAACTTGCTGCAGGGCGATTCGCTCGCTACGCCTCCTCCAGTGTGCGCCGGATGCTGTCTAGAAGCTTATCCAGCGCAAAGGGTTTGGTAATGTGGTCGGCAGCGCCCCACCCAGCGCCGCCGCCATCAGGTTGCAGCACGGAGACGATGATCACGGGGATATCTGCTGTCTCGTGGTCAGTCTTGAGCCGGCGCAGCACTTCCATGCCAGTGATGTCGGGCAGCATCATGTCTAGCGTGATCAGGTCAATGTGCTCGGTGTGTGCCAACGACAAGGCTTCCTCACCCAGTTCAGTCGTGAGCACGTCAAACCCTTCCTGTTGCAGTTGCAGTGTGATGAGTTGAGTGACGTCAAGGTCGTCTTCGATTACCAGCACAGTGCGCTTTGCCTCGGAAGGCTCAACTCTTTCGCTGACGACATCACTCGGCGCTTCGGTATGCAAGGGCAGGACAAATGAGAAGGTATTGCCTTGTTCCGAGCTACTTTCCACCCACATGCGTCCACCCTGTATTTCGACCAGCATCTTGGCAATCGGCAGTCCCAGATCAGTGCTGTGGATCTCAGAGGCGGTTGGGACGTTCATCCGATGGAAACGCTGGAATACATGTTCCTGGTCCTCCGGGGCGATGCAGGGGCCCGTATCGGTGACGTCTACCCGTACCTCGTCTTCATCCTCGGAGCGTGCCAGTGAGAGCGTGATGTGCCCGCCTTCTGGCGTGTAGCGACAGGCATTGCCGGCCAGGTTGGCGACCACTTGCGTGATCCGGTTCTTGTCGCCCAATACCGACCCAACGTTGGGTTGAACCTCGACTGTCAGATGCAGACCTTTCCGATCGCATTGCGGGCGTATCAGGTCTGCAACGTCGTGGATAATCGCATCCATCTGGAGGGGGTGGATGTCCAGTTCCAGTTGGCCGCTGTCAATGCGACTAATATCCAGCAGATCGTTGATCAACGCGACCAGGCAATCGGCGCTGTTATGAACGATGTGCAAGAAATCTTTTTGTTGCTCGTCGAGTTTCCCGGAGGTTTGCTGCAACAGCAGTTCGCTGTATCCTTTGATGGCGGTCAGCGGCGCGCGCAGTTCCTGGGAGATGTTGAGGACAAAATCGTTTCTTGCCTGTTGGGCCTCGATCTCGCGTGTGACGTCGCGCAGCACGGTCACGATCCCCAGGAACTGGCCCATCTCGGTGAGCATGGGGGAAAGGCGCACCTGGATGGCCCGTGTGCCAACTTCGATGGTCATCTCAGTGCTCTCTCCCCTTTGCTCATGGGTGTAGGGATCGGCGTACAAACGATCCAGTGCATCCATCATTTCCAGGTGAGATCGGGCGGAGCACGATTCGAAGAGGGCGTGGATCTGGTCACCCACTGCCGCCTGGGGATCTATCATCATCATGCGGGCAGTGGCCTGGTTGAGCAAGGTCACCCGGCCGTCAATGTCGCTGGCGATCACGCCATCGGCAATGGATGCCAGGGCTACACGCTCGATCGACGATGTGGGCTCTGTCTGTGCGTTCTTATGTTCTGTGTGCTGTGTGTTTGCTTTCATGATTCATTCCTCCCCACGGTTACTCTGGTTAGCAGACTGGTTCTGCGACTCTGAAAACAGGTTTCTGGAGTGAAATCCTCTACTGATTCTGTTTGTGGCGTCCATCATATTGATTAAGCAGTGATGCGATTTTGTCTGGCGATAGTACGTGGTCCACGATTTCGCGTTCGATGGCCTCTTTCGGCATCCCAAAGACCACACAACTATCTGCGTCCTGGGCAATAATGCACCCACCAGCCCGCCGGAGGTTCTCCAGGCCGTCGGCGCCATCTTCGCCCATTCCTGTCAACACCACGCCGACGCCGGCGGCTCCATACGTTTCCGCTACCGAATCGAACAGGTGTGTGGCCGAGGGCCGCAGGCCCCTGAGCGGCGGTGAGTGGTCAAGTCGGACGATGCCGCCGGTGGCAACGATTATGTGGGTGTCATCTGGCGCGATCAAGACTCTCCCTGGTGCGAGCAATTCATTGTGTTCCGCAATCGTCACCCGCAACTCGGTCGCGCTGTCCAGCCATTGGGCGAACCCATGTGCAAAGCCGGGCGTGATGTGCTGCACGACCGCGATGGGGATTGACAGGTCTCCGGGCAAGGCACCAAGAATCTGGCGCAGCACACCCGGGCCGCCGGTAGAGGAGGCGATGGCGATCAATTCGACGTCGGCCGCTGTGCTGGGCAGCTTGGCGGGCGGCTGGCGGTCTGGCCAGAGGGTGACCACTTGCACGTCGGCCATCAACCTGATGGTGGTCACCAGTTGATCGCGCACGGCCTCATAGGCCTCAGGTCCAAGACCTTTGGGTTTTTCGACCACCGTCAATGCACCGGCCGCGATGGCGTTGAAGGCAACGTTCAGATCCTCATCGTAGACGGCGGACGTTATCACGACGATGGGCGTGGGCGTGGTGCTCATGATCTTCCTGGTCGCTTCCAGCCCGTCCATACGGGGCATACGGATGTCCATAGTGATCACGTCGGGCCGCAGACGGGAGGTCAGTCGCACGGCATCTTCCCCGTCTCGCGCCTGGCCCACGACCTCGAAACCAGGCGTATCCTGTAACATGCTGACCAATATCGCCTGTATGGTCGGGGAGTCATCAACTACTAGCACTCGAATGATGTCTTTCATTGGGATAACCTGATACTTTAACTGCGTTTTGCCAGCGGTGGTTCTCAGACCCCCGGTTTCTCGGCAGCAAGTCTCCCCCTGAGCTGTCTGAGACATGGGGCTTGCCTGCTCCGTGTGCTGGTGTACTAACGGCACTATATCTTTCTGGCGCCTGGTACAATCAACCCCATTTGCCGCAGCGTTTCAAGTAGAACTGCGTCGGCAAAAGCATCTTTGGGTATATAATCAATCGCACCCATTTGCAAGCCCATTACGACGTTTTCGTCGTCGTCGTGGCGTGTGAGCAAGATGATCGGGATGTCGGCCGTATCGCGCATGGCTTTTAGCTGCTGGCAGACCTGGAAACCGTTCATCTCGGGCATCTGCACGTCTAGTACAATGACATCGGGATGTAGTTGTTGCGCCATTTGCAGACCCGTCTGGCCTTCGCTGGCCACTGCGACGTTTAACCCCTTCTGTTCCAGCAGCGCCTGCAAGTGCAACGCTTGTGTAGGGCTGTCTTCAATCACCAGGATTGTCACGGTTTCGGACATGGTCATCTCCTTGATGGTGCCCAGTGGACTGCAGTGACCTGTACGTCGTCGGGTGGCAGCGTTTCGACGGTCAAATTGTCAACCAGCCATCCTGTGTTCTTGAGTGACTCCGGTGTGAGGTCAGAATCAACGTCTCTGGCTGCTGTACAAACCACTCGGATGCCTACGCTCTCCTCTCCGTTGTTCACGCACTCAACGACGATTTGACCCTGATGTTTTCTTCCCAGTCCCAGCGTGTCGGCCAACGAGGATGTGGCGAGGGAGATGCGCGCCTGGTCGGTGATGGCAAAGCCTTGCAGCCGGGCCAGTTCGCGCACTTTCATGCGTGCGGTGATAACATCAAACTCGCTGCGAATCGTTATGGTATGACTTTCATTCATTGGACACCGCCTTTATTCTGACCTTGTGCCAGTCGGTTGAGCGTCACTGAGATTTGATCCAGTGTGATCACTCGATTCACTGTGTTGCTGGCGATTCCATCTCGTGGCATCCCGTGGACTATGCAACTCTGCTCATCCTGGGCCACGGTCAGCCTGCCTGCTCGGTGTGGTGTTTCCAATCCTTCAGCGCCGTCGTCGCCCATGCTGGTGAGCACGACGCCCATTGCCTGGTGGTCGCAAGCGCGAGCCAGGGGATCACGTTCAGTCTTTAGCGTATACATCTTCCGTTGCCTCAGTGCCATCCAAGATGCCCAACTGGCGAAATGTCTCCAGAAGCACCGCGGCAGAAAAGGCGCCCTTGGGGATAAAGTCAATTGCTCCCAGGTCGATTCCTTTCATTGCTGCAGTGGTCCCGTTGTGAACGGTGAGTATCACAATTGGGATGTCAGCCGTCTGTGTGTCCTGCTTCAAGCACCGGCAGGTTTCAAAGCCGTCCATTTCGGGCATCTCGACGTCGAGCACGATCACGTCCGGCTGGTGCTGTTGCGCCATCGTCAATCCGGTTCGCCCATCGGGTGCCCAGAGTACTTGCAGTTTTTCCTGCTCCAGCAACTGTCGAAGCGCAATTGCCTGAGCCGGGCTGTCTTCTACGATCAGAACTGTTTTATGATTCTTTGCCATGTGTCGCTCCTGTCACTTTAGTGGGTCTGGGGTCGCGTTCAGCCTTCATCTCAGCTATCTTTCGCCGTCTGAGTGCTTTCCAGGATGTGCAACTGGCGCAACGTCTCCAGTAGCACTGTGTTAGAGAAGGCATCCTTGGGGATGAAGTCAATTGCTCCCAGGTCGATTCCCTTCATTGCCGCAGCGGCGGCGTCGAGACTGGTGAACATCACGACGGGAATGTCGGCCGTCTGGGGGTTCTCCTTCAGGTGTTTGCAGGTCTCGAAGCCGTTCATTGTGGGCATCTCGATATCTAGCACGATCACGTCCGGCTGGTGCTGTTGCGCCATCGTCAATCCGATTCGCCCATCAGGTGCCCAGAACACTTGCAGTCCTTCTTGTTCCAACAACTGTCCAAGTGCAAGTGCCTGAGCCGGACTGTCTTCTACGATCAGAACTGTTTTAATTTTCTTTGTCATTGCTCTCTCCTATCAGTCTATTTCCTCCACGTTTCCAGCATCAGCGCTATTTGGCGCTGCAGTGCGGCATCTTCCTCCAGCCAGGCTGTCACCTCGCTCCGGTCGGGCACTTGGCCATCCCATTGTTGGCCGGTCGCATGGTTGGCGATTAGCACTAGAAACCGCGTGCGCCATGGCTCCTCAAGGGAGCATAGATCCTCGGTAAGCTGCATCTCAAATCAACTGCTCAATCGTTTCCAACAGGTTGGTCTGGTCGAAGCTGGACTTGGCGATGTAGGCGTCGGCGCCGGCTTCAATACCCTGTGCTTTGTCCTCGGGCGAGTCCAGCGACGTGACCAGGATCACCGGCACGTGGGCTGTGTGCGGGTCGTCTTTGACTCGCCGGGCAAGGTCAAACCCGTCCAGTCGCGGCATCGCCACGTCCGAGACGATCAGATCGGGCGCCCCGTCGGCTGCGATGGTGTTCAGTGCCTCCTGGCCGTCGGTCGCCAACTGGACGATGTATCCGGCGGCCTCCAGGATATTCTTCTCCAACGTGCGCGTCGTGATCGAGTCGTCTACGATCAGGATGCGCCGCTGAGCGCGCGCCACCTCGGGGGCCTGCATCTCGGCCAGTGTGTCCAGGACAGAACGGCGTTCGCCCCGCATAGCTAATTTGATTAGGTCGGTTGGATTGAGGATCAGGACCACCTCGCCGGTGCCCATCACGGTCGCGCCAGCGATGCCGCCGACGCGCAGGAGTTGTTTGCCCAGCCCCTTGATGACGACCTCCTGTTCGCCGGCCAACTCGTCCACGGCAAAGGCCATGCGGCGCTCGGAGGCCGCCAGGATGACGGCCTGGATGCGTGCCTCGTCGCGCTGAACGTTGACCCGTGGTAGACCCAGTACATCGTTGAGACGTACCAGCGTGATCGGGCGCCCGTTGCAGAGCACCGTGTCTTGTCCTTCGAGGGGCGAAATCTCCTCCGTGCTGATGTACGTGATGCGCTCAATGGTGTTGAGGGGGATGGCGAACAGTCCGTTGGAGACGCGCACCAGCAGCCCGCGTGAACTGGTCAACCTCAGCGGCAGGGTCAGCGTGAAGACCGATCCGGCGCCAGGTGTCCAATCCACGTCAACGCGACCGTGCAGCGCTTCTACGTTGCGACGCACCACGTCCAGGCCCACCCCGCGTCCCGAGATATCGGTGATGATGGGGCTGGTGGAAACCCCGGCGTTGAAAATGGCCTCTTTCAGGTCGTCCTCACTCAGCGTCTGCTCATCAATCCTGGCCTGGCGCGCGATGGTTCGGCGGATGGCCTCAATGTCCAGACCGGCTCCGTCGTCGGAGACGCATAAGACCACGTCTTTGCCCAGTTGCTCGGCCGTGAGGGTAATAGTGCCTCGGCGCGGCTTGCCCATCGCCTCGCGTTGCGCCGGTGACTCGATGCCGTGATCCACGGCGTTGCGCAAGAGGTGGATCAGCGGGTCTTTGATCTGTTCCAAGACACGCTTGTCCAGTTCGGTATCTCCGCCGATGATTTGGAGCACGGTGTCTTTGCCTTCTTCCTGTGCCAGGTCACGCACCATGCGCCCAAAGGTGCCGGTGATGGTGGTGAGGGGCAGCATGCGGACGCGCTTGATTTCCTCTTCCAGTTCGTCAATCACCAGCGACATGTGCATCGTGTCGTTGGCGTATTGGCGCGACAGTTCACTGACCAGCGCATTCGTTTCGCGCAGTCGTTCCTGGTTGGTGCCGATGTAGTCCAGCAAGGAGGCCATATCTTTCTCCGACTGATTGTGGCCGTTGCTACCAATGCCCTGGCGGATCAGTCGGCCGTAGGCGCTGCGGACGGAGAGCCAGTTTTTTTGCCACAGGGTTATGAACTCCTGGTACTGCTGCACTTGAGTCAGCCATTGCTCGGCACGGATCTTGGTGACGAGGAGTTCGCTGAGTTGGGCCATCAGCGCGTCCAGTTTGCTCACGGAGACGCGGATGGTCTCATCTCCCCCGGCAACCGCAGGGGTGGGGGTGGTAGTGGTCGCTGGCGTTGGCATCGTATCGCCAGGGGGCGGCGGCTTGGTCGGGGCGGCTGTAGGTGCTGTTTTTACGGGCTTTGTGGCGGGTGGTGTCGTTTCCACGACGGGTGGCTCTTTGGGGGCCGGGGGTGCGGCCGGAGCGGCTGCTGGTTCCGACTCTGCGTTGACCTCCGCGGTCGCGCGGGCAGCCTGGGGACGCGAGCGGAGCGATTCCAGGTCGGCCAGCGCCTGCAAAGCCTGTGGCGGGGGCGTGAGCTCACCAGTCTCGTAGGCCGTCTGCACACCCTGGATGGCGTCGAGGGCCTGGTAACAGGTGGTGAAGAGCTCCGGCGTCGGCTTGATGGTATCGCGTTGCATGGCATCCAACGTGCTTTCGAGCGCGTGCGCCAATTGCTCGACCATGGTGACTCCCACCGCGCGGGAGGCCCCCTTGAGACTGTGGGCAGCGCGGAAGATGCTTTCCAGCGTTGCCTGGCGCTCCTCGCCGGTGACAGCACCCTGCTCCAGTGCCAGCAGGCCGTCAGTCAAGGTCTGGAGGTGCTCGGCCAGTTCGATGCGAAAGGAACTGATCAGTTGTTCTCGAATCTTGGCAGCGAGGGACATTTTTTGTCCTCCTAGGCTTTACGTTTTACAACCGGTACTGCTCCACGATCTCAGCCAGGCTGCGGGCCAGGCTGTTCAGTTCCTGAGCTGCCTTCTCCGCCTGGCGGGTGCTGGTCAGGCTCTGCAGCGTGGCCTGGTTGATGTTCTGCATCGCCACTGCGATCTGCTCGACGCCGCTGGCCTGCTGCCGTCCGCCGGCCATCACCTGCATGGACGCCTGGGCTGATTCTTCGATCACACCGGTCAGTTGCCCGATGGTCTCCTGCGCCTGCGTCGCCAACTGCACGCCCTGGTCAACGACCTTGGTGCCCTCCTCGGTGGCCATCACGGTACCGTTGATGCCGTTTTGGATGTCGGAGAGGATGGCTCTGACCTGGGCGGTGGCCTGGCGGGACTGCTCGGCCAGGTTGCGCACCTCGACGGCGACGACGGCAAAGCCCTTGCCGTGCTCACCTGCGCGTGCGGCTTCGGAGGCGTTGAGGGCCAGGATGTTGGACTGGGCGGAGATGTCGTTGACGCTGGCGATGATCTCGCCGATCTGCTGGGTCTGTTCGGAGAGGGCCAGG
>Ga0114922_10006555_pt1 | contig 10670 bp, 9 predicted proteins | sample AartaG_FD_100975 | JGI IMG/M metagenome (GOLD analysis project Ga0114922, IMG submission 100975) | Deep subsurface microbial communities from Aarhus Bay to uncover new lineages of life (NeLLi) - Aarhus_00045 metaG | ecosystem: Environmental > Aquatic > Marine > Oceanic > Sediment | place: Aarhus...
AAAATTAATGTTCTCGTAAAAAATCCTTTTACTTACTCATGATGTCCATTGTGGGATTCATGAAATGCTTCGCTCATCGCCAAAAACTCGACCTCAAGGTCTGAGAAGGAGCATATGTATGTCTTTTTTTGTCAAATGCCCAAAACAAAGGCCCGTTCAGGGCCATTTCAAAAAGGTGCAGATGTACGGAGCAATAGAAGACAAGGGCATGGTGCTTTGCACCATTTTGAAACGGCCCATTACTGTGAATGTATAGGGCATTACAAAAAAAGACATACACATGCTCCTCAAACAGTGTGGCGATTTTAAGGCTCAGCATTCTATGAATCTTTTTCCAAAAGTGGCCACAATCGCTCGCAAAAGACTTTTTACGAGTTTGTCAAAGTCAATGGAGAAAATCATTTTAACTTTTGCTCACATAAAGTTTTAAGCACTTGTAACGTCTTTATCTAACACAATAGACGCAATAGACAAGAGAAAAAAATCTAAAATTGAGAAGTAAGGGATTGTTGCTGTTTACTCATTAATGGTTTGTGCACTCATAGGGAATATATGGATATTAGAAAGGGAGATACGATAGAACTGACTGTGGAAAAGGTTGTTTACGGTGGCAGGGGCCTTGCACATCTGAATAACATGGCAATGTTTGTGGCCAACACCGTCCCAGGGGACAGGGTGAGTGCAAAAGTTGTAAGAATGAAAAAGAATTTTGCAGAGGCACGGATTTTAGAAGTGATAGAGGTGTCACCCTATAGAATTATTGCCCCTTGTCCTTACAGCGATTTTTGTGGTGGCTGTACCTGGCAATGCATTGAATACGAAAAGCAGCTGGAATATAAGCATGCCATTGTGATGGAATTGCTGAATCATATTGGTATGGCAACTGATTTTATAATGCATTTTCCCTTAGCATCCCCACAGATATTTGCCTATAGAAATAAGATGGAGTTCTCTTTTTCAGACAAAAGGTGGCTGTTGCCTCAAGAGAGAGATACAAAAAAGGACAATAATGATTTTGCCCTTGGTCTTCACGTCCCAGGTACCTTTGATAAGATCATAGACATTGAGGGATGCCTTCTTCAGAAAGAAGAAGGCAATGAGATATTACGTGAAGCAAAAAGATATATACGGGAGAGCGGAATACCTGTCTATGGGCTTAAGACTCATAAGGGTTTTTGGCGTTACCTCATGTTACGCAATTCCTATTTCTTTGATGAATGGATGGTGAATGTCATAACGAGTGAGGAGAAAGAAGCCCCTATTCAGGCACTGGCTTCAATCCTTAAAGACAGATTTAAGGAGATCGCCTCTCTAGTAAATAATATCAATACGAGAAAGGGAGGGACAGCAGTTGGCGAATGGGAAAAGATTTTTGTAGGTGAGGGGAATATCAAAGATAAAATAGGGCCGTTTACCTTTGAAATATCAGCAAATTCCTTTTTCCAGACCAATACATCTATGGCAGAGAGGTTATATCAGTCGGTAAAGGACTTTGCCTCTTTAACAGGAAAGGAGACAATCCTTGATCTTTATAGTGGAATAGGCACAATTTCTATCTTTTTGGCTTCCCATGCAGCAAGGATAATTGGCGTTGATATATCGAATGCAGCAATAGCAGACGCCAAGAGGAATTGCCAGTTGAACGGGGTAGATAACTGTGAATTTTTTTGTGGGGATGTGAAAATGTTTTTATCTCACTATACTATTCAACCAGATTTGTTAATAGCTGATCCACCTCGAGTTGGTATGCAAAGAGAAGTGATAAACCAGATACTGAGCTTATTACCTGAGAGAATTATTTACATTTCCTGCAACCCTGCCACATTGGCCAGGGATGTCGCTTTATTAAAAGAAGGGTATAGGGTGGAAGAGGTTCAGACAGTTGATCTATTCCCACACACCTATCATATAGAATCTGTTGCGAGATTGGAGAGGATTTAGTGGAAAAATAAAACTATTGACAATTACTTAGTTGCATATATAATCCAAACTTTGTTGTGAAATAATCAAAAGGGAGGAGAAAAGGCTGTTATAATTTTCCCGAAAATATATTTGAAAAGAAGGGGGTGAGTTGAAAAGAGGCTAAGCTCTCGGAAAAACGAACGTTTCGAGTGGTTAGCTACATGGATATGAAAGTAATCGTATACAATAATCAAATAGAAAAGGCCATACGAGATCTAAAGAGAAAGCTTTCAAAGGAAGGTTTCTATTCGGAGATAAAGGAGAGACGATTTTATGACAAGCCGAGTGTACAAAAGAAAAAGAAACAGGCAAAGGCTGCTAAAAGACTCCGAAAAAAGATTAGAAAATTTTAACCTATTTCCTTTAGAAATTAAGGCCAAATTTTTACTTTGATCTACAGTTAGTGGTATCGGAATGATTTAAAAGGGAATCCCGTTAAAATCGGGAACGGTCCCGCCGCTGTAATCCCGTACCTGATAAAATCAGGTAACATTACCTCTGGTATACCCTCAATTGATGAGGGTTAACGTCACTGTCTCTGCATCAGCTGGGGTGGGAAGGCTAGCCATGAGGTCGGGAGAGTCAGAAGACCTGCCGCTATTGTATTATTTAAGGATCAAGGAAACAGGGTGCAATCCTTAAATCCATGTGGATTTAAGGATTTTTTTTATAATGCTGATGAAAGGTTATCATGGGCTGATCTTTATAGCTTTAGGAAAACGACAATAAATGATTATACCACGGTTAAGATCCCATTTTACTGTAAAGGTTTTTTTTCAAGTGTTGTTACTTATTTTTATCTCCTCAGCTCCTGTATTATCACATGCGGCTGTTTTTCGTGATTCTTTGGACAGAAATGTGGCGGTGTCCTTTGTTCCCAAAAGGATTGTTTCTTTAGCACCGAACATTACAGAGATGATCTATTTTCTCGGATTGGGAGAGAGGCTTGCAGGCGTTACCAGATTTAGTTATTTTCCCAAGGAGGCCCAGAAAAAACCAAAGGTAGGCGTTTATACAGATGTAAATATTGAAAAAGTAGTTACTCTTAATCCCGATCTTGTGATTGCCACGGCTGACGGAAACAAGAGAGAGGATGTCGAGATGCTTGAAGAGGCGGGTATCCCGGTCTATGTTGTCAATCCTCGAAAGGTATATCAAGTTTTAGATACAATAGAGCGATTAGGAACAATATGTGGCGTGACTGATAGGGCAAAACGTTTGGTTAATTGCCTAAGAGAAAGAATCGCGAAAGTTATGAAAGCAGTGAGAAATAGCGAAAGACCACTGATTTTCTTGGTGATCAATATGAAGCCTCTTATGAGCGTGAATCAGAGCACAATACACCATGATATAATCCAACTTGCCGGCGGAAGAAATATGACCGGGGAGCAGCCCATTACGTATCCGAAATTAAGCATGGAAGAGGTAATAAAAAAAGGACCGGATGTGATAATCATTTCATCCATGAACAGGGAAGGAGAGTTTGAGAAGGCACGAAAAGAATGGTATCAATGGCCTACGTTACCTGCAGTCCAAAGGGGACGAGTGTATTGTATAGATTCTGATTTGATAGACAGGTCTGCCCCAAGAATAGTGATTGGCTTAGAAGAGATGGCAAAATTAATACATCCGGAAATAGAATGGGGGAATATCCACGGACCATTGACAATCCCGATTTGTCGGGACTGACATTGCGTTGAATGCCATGAAAGGTACTGAAGAACAGACCCACACGACTCGTCCCGTAAAACGGGACGGGCAGAAAATAACGCCTTTAAAGGTACTATACATAGGACTCCTACTTACAGGAATACTTGTCATTATAGCCCTTATTTCTTTAAGTGTGGGCCCTGCAAAGATTTCTTTGAAAGATATTCTTGCTTGGTTGATTGGCTATAAATCAATTGATCAAACGGCATGGATGATTCTGTTTAAGATACGTCTGCCGAGAATATTACTGGCTGGCCTGGTTGGGTTCACACTCTCTCTTGGAGGAGTTGTATTTCAGGCCCTCCTGAGAAATCCTCTTGCGGAACCTTTTATACTTGGCATCTCAAGTGGGGCCGCAGTTGGGGCCATTATAGGGATTTTTTTTGGTTGTGGATTTGCCTTTGGCGTGCCCCTTCTCTCCTTCATGGGTGCATTGTTTACTATTTTACTGGTGATGGGCATAAGCAGTCGTCATGGAGGACTCGAATCATCGACCTTACTTCTGACCGGGGTAATTATTAATGCCTTTTTTACTGCGGTAATAATGTTTTTCATTACCACTACCAGTGATAGCAGGCTTCATTCCATGCTTTTCTGGCTGTACGGTGATCTTTCACAAAGCAAATACGTGCAGCTATCAATCAGTCTTCCATGTATCCTCATTGTCTCAGGTATCATTTATATCTTTTCTCGCCATCTTAATCTTATCGTAGGAGGGGAGGAGTCTGCTCTTCAGATGGGTGTCCAGGTAGAACTATTAAAGTGGATATCATTTCTTGGAATTTCCTTAATCACTGGTATCGTTGTATCTTTTTCTGGAATAATAGGCTTTGTTGGTCTGATTGTGCCGCACCTGATGAGGATGATTCTTGGCCCTGATCACAGGCTATTGATACCGACCTCTGCCCTTGGAGGTGCTATTTTTTTAATAGTGGCAGATACAGTGGCACGCACAATCATATCCCCCAGTGAATTACCAGTAGGGGTCATTACCGCCTTTTTAGGGGCGCCTTTCTTTATATATCTTTTAAAGTCACGAGGGAGCCGATGGACTCAGAGCTGATCCTTAGAGATGTCTATTTTAGGTATGATAGCCAGTGGTGTCTTGAAGGGATCAATTTTGAGCTTAAAAAGGGTGAGATTGTAGGGATAATCGGTCCGAACGGATCAGGTAAAAGCACCTTGTTGAAAATTATTGATGGTCTCCTTAAGATACAGAAGGGAGAGATCTTACTTTGTAATAAACCTCTATCCAGGTATAAAAGAGGAGATATCGCCAGACGTATTGCCATGGTGCCACAGGAGGAAACCTTTCGATTCTCTTTTTTAGTCTCGGAGGTGGTGCTTATGGGTCGTTTTGCTCATGGAGGGCTTTTTCCTTTTGAGCGAAAGGAAGATCTGGAAATAGCGAATCAATCTATGATGCTCACCGGCACCCTTAATCTGGCAACACGTTCTATACATGAACTGTCAGGAGGAGAAAAGCAGCGTGTGCTTATTGCCAGGGCATTAACCCAGAGGGCACAAATAATTCTGTTGGATGAACCAACATCGTTCCTTGATATACGGCACAAGGTAGAGATATTTGAACTCATTTCATATTTAACCCTCACACAAGGACTCAGTGTGATTATCATTTCCCACGATATCAGTCTTGCTGCACAATATTGTCACAGAATGCTTCTTTTGAATAAGGGAGGTGTGTATAAAATAGGCGAACCCGCCGAGGTGATAACTGCTGATAATATACGCATGGCATATCAGTGTCCGGTGCTTGTTGACAGAAATCCGATCAGCAAAACCCCCAGGGTTACGATTCTTTCAAAAAGAAAAGAGAGCGAAAAGGAGACAGGATGATCAATTTATTCATTAAAGGTGGGCCTGTAATGTATCCCCTTTTGATTTGCTCAATAATAGCCCTGACAGTGATAATTGAGCGCACGATATTCTGGATAGGTGAGGATCATAGGAGAGACCAGGCCCTGGTTAATGAGGTTTTATCGTTAGCTGAAAGGGGCAATTGGGAAACGGTAAGGGATAGAATCGGAAATTCAAAGGATTTTATTGTAAGGATTCTGGTAGCAGGCATTCTCCATAGGGAGTTTAGTATTGCAAAGGCAATGGAGACAGCTGCCTCTGATGAATTAGACAGAATGAGAAAGTATCTTCCCATACTTGATACCATAATCACTGTTTCTCCTTTGCTGGGTATTTTTGGGACGGTAATTGGCATTATTCTTTCCTTTGAAATGCTGGGAACTGTCGGAATCGAGGAGCCCCAGGCAGTGACAGCTGGAATTGCCCAGGCCCTTATAACAACTGCCTCTGGATTAGGAATAGCTATTCTTTCACTCTTTCCTTTTAACTATTTTAATTCCAGGGTTGAAAAGGCGGCAACAACTATAGAAAAGTACGCTACAAGCCTGGAAATAGTCTATGAGAAACTTAATCAATCAATAACTGTTCAGGTAGCCACCAAGGCACCAAGACACCAAGATTAGACAATTTGCAATTTAAAATTAGGAATTTTTCATTGATTATTTAATACCCTTTGTGCCTTTGTGCCTTAGTGGCTGAATAGTTATATCAACCAAACGATAATACTAAAAAGGAAAAAATATCCCATGAAGGTTAATCTTGGAGCACGGAGAAGGGCAAGGATTGAGATTCTCCCTTTGATCGATATTGTGTTTCTTCTCCTCGTTTTCTTTATCTATGCAATGCTTTCCATGGCTGTTCATAGGGGCATATCCGTCAATTTACCCACTTCTTCATCTGCCAGAATAGAAAAAAAGCTATTATTATCCGTCACCATCAAAGAGAGCGGTGAAATAATGGTGGATGATGATCGGACACCCTTAAAAGGTCTTGCCCTGCTTTTAAAACTCAGATCAAAGGGGCACAAGAGCCCGGGGATTCTCCTTTTTGCCGACAGAAAGGTTTCATATCAGTTGTTGGTTAAGGTTTTGGATCAAATAAGAATGACCGGAATAAATAATATTTCGTTACAGACCATGGTGGAGAGCCAGCCTTGAATCGATCGCTCATTTTTGCTTTCTTATGTGCATTAATGCTCCACTCAGTTGCAGTATTCGTGGAGTTAGATGCCTTTAAGAGGCCTCTTTCTTTTAAGGTTTCGCCAAAGACCCTGACCATGAATATAGTTGTGCCACAACCGGTAAAAACAACATATATAGATAAGAAGCCATTAATAGCTGTTAAAAAGCCCGTTGAAAAAAAAAGGATACTAAAAAAGGCCACGCCAAAAAAAAGAGTTGAGCCAACAGTTGCGAGGAAAAAAAAGGTTCAACCTGAGAGGCCGGTAATGCAAGAGAGACTACCAGAAAAGGAAGAAACCCCTCCTGATCTTTCACCCGCAGATTTTCCTGCAATCAATGAAAAGGAAGATGATTTTTTTGAGGAAGATACTGTTTTTATACCTGATATGGTAGATATACCAAAAGCCCTACCAAACATAAAGAATATACCTAAAATGGTAAAAAGAGATGCAGCCCCTGATTTACCTTCTAATATGCCTATTACCTACGCTCATCCTATCTATAAACATAACATTTCTCCACCATATCCTCTCTTGGCAAGGAAAAGAGGATATCAAGGAACGGTCCTCTTAGAGGTTTTAGTGAGCAAGAATGGTAAGGCCGCCTCTATCAGGTTGAGCAAATCAAGTGGTTATAAAATGTTAGATAAGGCTGCCATAAAAGGGGTCGAAGGATGGCTTTTTTATCCTGCAAGAAGGGGAGATGAGTTATGTGAGATGTGGGTAACAATACCCGTTCGCTTTACACTCAATTAGATTTCAAGAAAGGGCCGCGTCATAGTAAAAAAAGAGACACACATACCTTTAACTTTGACGTTACCTTTCAAGCCTTTTCTCTTGACAAATAAAGGAACATTGGATAAAAGAGCAGCAATTAATTATTGATAAGAAGAGAACATGAGAGGATCGTATGGAGGCTGATTCGAAAAAGGTAAGCAAGTCTAAACTGGATGGATGGATATTTTTCGTAGTTGGTTTAATCGTAGCCCTCATTGTTGGATGGATTGTATTCCCTCACATTCTTTATTCTGAAAAGAGTCAGCCACTAAACTTTTCTCATGCCAGCCATGGCCCGGAATCGGATGCCGGAATGGAGTGTGAGGAATGCCATTTCTTTTATGAAGACGGAACCTTTTCCGGAATCCCTGGAATTAATAAATGTATGGAGTGTCATGAAGATCCGGAGTCCCCACTCAGTGAAGACCCGGAAGAGGGAAAGCTTTTTACTGATTATGTTGGGCCGGAAAAAGAAATCCCATGGCTCGTTTATTCACGCCAGCCAGATTGCGTATATTTCCCCCACATTGCCCATGTCACAATGGCTCAAATTGAATGCGCGGTCTGCCATGGAGATTTTGCTCAAAGAAAATCTCCGCCTCCCTATAAGGTTAATAGACTAACCCGTTATAGTATCGATATTTGGGGGAGAAATATTGCTGGGTACAAAAAAAACACATGGGATACAATGAAAATGGATGATTGCGCCGACTGCCATACGCGAAAAGGAAAGGAAAACAACAACGCCTGTTTTGTATGTCATAAATAAGGAATAACTATTTAGCCACAGACCCGCCTGCCAGACGGCGGGCAGGTTTTCACAGATTCACCCCTCAATCAATAGGGGTGAAAATTAGCAGTATTTTTAGGGTTCAGGTAATTATTTGAAGGCCCGCCTGCCTCGCCTGAGCTCGCGATGGCGGGCAGGCAACAAGTAATGAGCTTGGCTTATTATTGAATTTTGGCAGAGGGCCAGAGCTCAAAAGTTTTGTGGATGATAATACAAGAAAAAATATCAGCGGTAATCAGTGTATATCCGTGGCTGAATCGTTACAATAAGGATAGACAAAATGGAATTTAGTCGAAGGAATTTTATTAAGTTTGTCGCTGGAGGAGTAGGGGGAACCCTGCTCTCCCCGCTTCCTTGGAAACTTATCGATGATATCGCCATATGGACTCAAAACTGGTCATGGGTGCCAGTGCCGGACAGAGGAAAGTTTTCGTACATAAACACCGTCTGCACGCTTTGTCCTGGTGCATGCGGCATACAGGTTAGAAAGGTTGACGGCAGGGCAGTTAAAATAGAAGGCAGAATGGATTACCCAGTAAATCAAGGAACGGTATGTCCTCTTGGTATGGCAGGACTCCAGATTCTCTACAATGAGGCAATCCGGTGGAAGGCGCCGATGAAAAGAATTGGGCCGCGGGGCTCTCAGGAATGGAAAAAAATATCCTGGGATGAGGCTATAAGAGAGGTAGTTATCAGGATACAAGATTTGAGGAATAAAGGAGTCCCAGAAAGACTGGCAGCCATTGATGGGAATCAGTATCAGTCTACCATGGCCCTGCTCGTTAAAAGACTGCTCAGTTCTATTGGAAGCCCAAACTACATAGCTATGTCACAAGAAGAAGATACGTATGCAATGGTTAATTTCCTCATGCAGGGGATAAACACTCCTTTTGCATTTGATCTGGAAAATGCCGATTTTATTTTGAGCTTTGGTTGTGGCCTTTTAGATGGATGGGGCTCCCCTGGGAGGATGCTGAACACCTGGAGGCGGTGGACTGATAATGAGCAAAAACATACAACATATGTAGTGCAGGTTGATCCACGAGCCTCAAATACCGCATCAAAGGCTGATATTTGGCTTGCTCCATTTCCGGGAACAGAGGCAGCCCTGGCCCTCGGAATGGCTCATGTCATTATCAGGGAGAAACTCTACAGTAAAGAATTCATCGACAATCACAGCTTTGGTTTCTATGACTGGTTTGATGAAACAGGGGTGAAACATACGGGATTTTCGGGAATTGTTTTAGGGAAGTACTCACCCGAGAATGTAGAAAATATCACAGGCGTAAAGAGGCGAGAAATTATTGAGGTAGCGAGAAAATTTGCCTCAGCTCATACCCCTCTTGCCCTTGCCGGAAGAGGGAAGGGTATGCTTCCCGGCAGCTTGTATGAGTTTATGGCGGTTCATGCACTGAATGCATTACAAGGAAGAATCAATAAACAAGGAGGGACTTTCATAACCGATGATGTTCCTTTGGCCCCTTGGGCAGATGGAGAATTCGATTCATTGGCAAAGCAGGGCCTTACAAAAGAAAGAGTAGATCGTGCCGGAACTCTACAATACCCATTTACCAGGAGCCTTATACATAAATTTACAGAGTCGATCAATAGTGGCAATAAATCACCTGTTGATACGCTCCTGTTGTATTCAGCAAATCCTGTGTATACTATTCCAGACAACCAAAGTTTTATCAAGGCCCTGGAAAAAATACCCTTTATTGTGAGCTTTTCTCCCTTTAAGGATGAAACCTCCATGATGGCCGACCTGATACTCCCTGATCATAGCCATCTTGAAAAGATGGTTGATATGGTGAGGCCGGCTGGAATTCAATATCCCCTTTATAACCTTTCTCAGCCAGTAGTAGAACCTTTGTACAACACGAAACATAGCGGAGATGTTATTATATCACTGGCAAAACAAATAGGCGGATCAGTTGCCGGGTCATTTCAGTGGGCTAATTTTGAAGAGGCTATAAAGAAAAGGGCCAGCGGCCTTTATGATGCAGGGAAAAGCAAGGTTTCATGGGAAGATATTACAAACAATGGATACTGGTCTACTCCATCACATTCTCTTGGCAAATGGACAGATATATTCAAAACACCAAGTAAAAAATTTGAATTTTTCTCCACTGAGATAGGGCTGGCCCTTACGGCCTATTCAAAAAATCTCCGGCCTGGAGGAGCCTCCGGCCTGAAAGGAAAATCATTTGATGATGCCTTAGTGGATTTGGGTATACGCGCTACAGGAGATGAGGTCTATATGCCTCACTATGAAGAGATACAATCAGGTGGAGATAACAATGAATATCCATTACTTCTGTTCCCCATTGAATTTATAAACATGGCAAGCGGATGGATAGCAAATCCACCATT
>Ga0114922_10006556_pt1 | contig 10670 bp, 7 predicted proteins | sample AartaG_FD_100975 | JGI IMG/M metagenome (GOLD analysis project Ga0114922, IMG submission 100975) | Deep subsurface microbial communities from Aarhus Bay to uncover new lineages of life (NeLLi) - Aarhus_00045 metaG | ecosystem: Environmental > Aquatic > Marine > Oceanic > Sediment | place: Aarhus...
GCGGATCACTGGAGACAGACTGGAGATCTTCGATCAGCAGACCTGTTATCGCCAGAATTTCAAAAATCAGAATTAAGATGAAAAACATCTGGATCAGGTCGGGGAATTTACCGCCCTTAGCGTCGCCGATGGGATGCCTACGAGCCCCCTTGGGACGCGTGATCCCTTCTTCTTTGTCACAGTAAATGCATTGCTGAGGCACATGGAAATAGTACTTGGAAGGCCAGTCCCGGCCGCACTTGGGGCACTTCATCAGCGCGCCTCCTATATGGTGAGGTCGTGTTCTTCTTTGAGTTTTACGCCCTCATCGAATATCTGGGCGATTACCACGATTATCAGGCCCAGGAATACAGTGCTGATATCGACGTAGAAACCAAAACCCAGCGTGGCGCCGGCGAGCCGGACTCTGTCGATCAACGCCCAGGTCATCAGGTACTGGATCAATCCCGCAACTGGTGCATAGAGCGCCACAACCCAACCGATCTTTCGAATGGCCGCCGCGTTTTGACGGACGAACAGACGGGCATTGGTCACCTCGTCCAGGAAATTCAGTAACTGATGCAGAATGAAAAGTGAGACACTGATTTCAATCAGCACAATAAAAACAAGGGAAATCATATACGGCCAGTCGTGTTCGCCGAGGTGGACTTCGACGACGCCGCTGCTCATGAAAGCGGGGAGAGAGTCGGCCACCGGATTGGGGGAGTTCATCTGAATGAAACCATCGATGTGGGTGGCACTCATCAGCAACGGCAGATCCACGCCTTTGATCCGGCCCGATACGAGAACACCGATACCAAAAACGATGATCAGGAACAGCACTACCCACAGGAATCCGTAGCCAAGGTAAAGCACGGCCTTGATTATCCTCACCATGCTGACCTGTTTGTCGGGCTTTTCAGGAGTCGTGTCGTACGGGTCTTTACGGACGATCCCTTCTTCCTTGTCGCAGAAAATGCACTGCTCGGGCACATGGAAATAGTACTCGGAAGGCCAGTCCCGGCCGCACTTGGAGCACTTCATGTTGTTTTCCCCCGGCAGATCCCAGGGAGTTTTCCGTGGGATCGCTGCCCCGTCCATTATGTCTCAATCTATGGCTCCATTTATTGATAGTCAAGATATTTTTATTGTTTATCGATAAATATTTGCCGAAATACGATGCATGGTGATTGGATGCGGTGGCATACGCTAACGTTTCTTCGGCCGGATTTTTTTATTTTTTGTCGATAATACAAACGAAAGCAGCCTCCCAGCCATGGCTGAGAGACCGCTTGTTAATTGATGTTCTTAGCCGGGGATCAGGCGTCGAGAATCTTGTCGACCTCTTCCTTATCCACATCGGTGATGTAAGGAATACCGCTGATCTCGGCTGCTTCCTTGGTCAGGCAGGCGATGTCGTCGCGGCTGATCACGCCGACATTGAACTTGCGGGCGCCGCACATCAGCTGACGCAGACCCTGACCCAGCCGCTCATAATAAGTGTAGAGACCAAGGGCGCCGGTCGGGATCTTGTTGAAGGTTTCTTCGCCGAGCTCGATCTTGAGGTCTTCAGCGGTGACGAAGATATCTTCCTTGCGAGTGCCGAAGCGCTCGATGTAGACCGGCACGATGCTCTCGTCGATCGTCCGGCCGATGGTCTTGCCGACCATGGCTGCGGCAATCGGGCCGCGGGCCATGCCGATCATTTTGGCGTAGGGTGAGCAGAGGGCCAGCCCCTTGAACATCTGGTCCTCGAAGGTGAAGCCGCCGGCAAGAGTGATTGACGGGACATGCTCGCCCTTCTTGGCGAGGCGGTCGCAGAAGTAGTAGAGCAGCGAATGCAGCTCGACGATGGGAACGCCCCACTCGTTCATCATCCGCCAGGGGCTCATGCCGGTGCCGCCGCCGGCGCCGTCGACTGTAAGCTGGTCGAGTTTTGCAGTGGAAGCGAACTTGACGGCACGAGCGAGGTCGGCAGGTCTGTAAGCGCCGGTCTTGAGGAAGACGTACCTGGCGCCCGCACTTCGAAGTTCTTCGACGCGGGCGTTAAAGCTATCCCACTCGACCATGCCGACGCGGGAATGCCGCTCGAACTCCTTGAAGGCGCCGCGCTCGAAGGCCTTGATCACGTTCTCGTCGAGCGGGTCGGGTAGGACCACGTAGCCGCGCTTGCGCAGCAGCTGGGCCTTCGGTAGATTCTTGATTTTGACCTCGCCGCCGATGTCCTTGGCGCCCTGACCCCACTTCAGCTCGACGCAATCGACACCCAGCTTCTCGATGGCGTACTCCTGCGCTCCGAGGCGCGTGTCCTCGACGTTGGCCTGCACCACGATCGTGCCCCAGCCGTCGCGCTGGAAGTCTTTGAACAGCTTAACCCTGCGGTTGAGGTCGGGGGCATTCACAACCCTTCCGTTCTTGATCTCCGACTCGACATCCATGCCGACCACGTTCTCGCCGATGGTCAGGCCGGTTCCGGCGAGCGCGGTGCCGATCGCCAAGCCTTCCCAGTTGTTCTTGGCGACGTTGGTCGAGCCGATGCCCGGTATCATGATCGGGAGCTTGAATTTGATGCCCTCGTCATGACCGATTTTCACAGAGAGGTCGACGTTGGGGAAGATCGCCACGTCGGAGTCGGCTTCTATGCCGACGGCACCGACTGCGGTCCCGAGGATGGTGAAGTCGGAGTAGTCGACCGGGTATTCCTTCTCCGAGGCCGTGGTGATGATACCGAAAGGCTGGGGATAAATTACCTCGTGGCCGCGATAAGCGCTTTTGCCGATCTCGCACATCCCCACGCAGCCGTCAACGCATGTTACACACATCCCGCTGATGGGCGTAATCGATCCTTCAGTGCGGTTCTTGGTCAACGTTGCCGCCGACCTGTTAACTCTCGTATAACTCATTTCAATTCCTCCCACAAACAGCGTTGAATCTATAAATCATTGGCATTGATTAACTTACACACCGTTGGTTATTCGTTGCTTTCGGCTGCGAGAGCGGCCTTGGCGGCAACGGTTTCAGCTTCGATGTCCGTGACGCAACGCACGCACGGATCCAAGTAGCACATGGCGTGATCGTAGACCTCCACGCATGGCGGGGAGGCGTTGACGCAGGCGTTGCAGATCGGCGAATCGATCGTGTTGGCCGGGCAACGCATCTGGCACGCCGGGCAGATGTACATGCACGCACCGCAAAGCCTGCAGGTTTCTGAGCGGATGTCGAAGGCCGTCGTGATGCCTCGGGAATCGCCCCGATTGACGAACCCGATGGCCTTGGCCATCATCTGTTCCTCACACATCCTCACGCAGAGGCCGCAGAGGATGCAGTCGTCATTGCGAGGCTCGAAGCGGCACTGAGTGACCTCGTACTGCGATGCCAGGTCCTGGATGACTTTGCTGGAAGGGCAGGTGGCCAAGTACATCTCGATGAGCATCCTCCGTGTCTCCACCACCCGTTTCGTGTGAGTGAAAACCTCGAGGCCATCCTCGGCGGGGTAGGTGCAGGAAGTGACCATCTTGGCGTTCGGTCCTCTACCGAGGTCCACCACGCAGAGCCTGCAGGCGCCGTACGGGGAAAGTCCGTCGTTGTGGCAGAGAGTCGGGATCGGGAAGCCCAGGAAGCGTGCCGCCTCAAGCAGGGTCGCTCCCTTTTCCACCTCCAACTCGACGCCGTTGATCTTTAGCTTAGGCATGTTTTTACCTCGCTCAGCTCTGGTCGTGTTGCCCGGTTTCGATTACGGCCTCCAGATCACAGCGCAGGCATCGCTTGCACTCGTTGATGGCTGGCTCGTCCTCCAGGCAGAGCTCGACCTCATCGAAATTCCCGATTCTGGCCGCAACGGGGATACGAGGTACCTCCGCACGACTCTCCGGAATCTCTTCAGGATCGAACTCCATGGGTTCGATAGTGAATGACGGTCTCGTCACCGAGTACGACCGCCTGACGGGTTCGCCCCTCAGGTATTGGTGGATCGACTCGGCAGCCACCTTTCCGGCGCCCATTACCTCCACCACTATTGAGGGTCCGGTGAGCACGTCGCCGCCTGCGAAGACGGCTGAATCACCGGTCTGAAGAGTTTCGGGATCGGCTACGATGGTACCCCAGTCGGAGATCTGTATTCCGGAATCCTCAGGAATAAATCCCAGATCCGGTTTCTGGCCGATCGCAGCGATCAGGGTGTCCAACTCCACTGTGAATTCGGATCCGGGGATCGGAACGGGTTTTGGCCTTCCGCTCTGGTCGACCTCGCCGAGCTCCATCCTGATGCACTCGACGGCATGAATCCCGCCATTCTTGACGAGCGCACGTTTGGGTGCGACGAGGAACTGAATCTCGATACCTTCTCGGATTGCCTCTTCGATCTCCTCTACGTCAGCAGGCATTGCCATGCCTTCCTTCAGTGCCTCTTCGATCTCCTCGTTGTCGGCAGGCATCTCGGCTCTGGTCCGGCGGTATAGAATTATTACTTTCTTGCATCCAAGGCGATAGGCGGCCCTGGCAGCATCGATGGCGGCGTCTCCACCGCCGACAACACCGACAATGTCGCCAATTTTCTCACGCTGCCCGTACTTTACCTCTCTGAGGAAGCGGATGACGTCGTACACGCCTTCGGCTTCCTCGCCGGGGATGTTGAGATCCAGGTTCTTGTGAGCGCCGGCAGCTATGAAAATGGCATCGTGGCGGCTGCGCAACTCCTCCCAAGACAAGTCACTGCCAATCGCAGTATTGGGAACGAATTTAACGCCTGTTTTCTCGATGTAGTCGAGGTCGATCTGGAGGATATCCTTGGGGAGCCGATAATCAGGAATTGCGATTCCCAGCATTCCGCCGATAACCGGCTGCGACTCATAGACAGTAACGCCGTATCCTGCTTGGGCGAGATAGAATGCTGCAGCGAGACCCGCCGGCCCGGATCCGACGATACCAACGGTTTCTTTGTACTCCCGCTCCCGTGGTGGAGGCGGGCTGACGCCGAAACGACGTTCGTGGTCCATCGCGACACGCTTAAGGTTTCTTATTGCGATTGGCTCGCCGAATTCGCCTGAGCGGCACTTGTGCTCGCAAGGCCGGGCGCAGACACGGGCGCAGACGTTGGGAAGCGGGTTGCCATGGCGGATAACATCGGCGGCCCTGCCGAATTCGCCTCGTCCGATCAGAGCAACGTAAGCGGGAACGTCCGTTCCGATCGGGCACGTATGTTGACAGGGAGACGAAATGATCTTCTGGCAGACCGCTGCCTGGCAACGCTTGTTTCTGGCATGAAGCTCATATTCCTTGCGGAAGTGCCGCAGCGTCGAGATTACCGAGTTGGCTGCAGTCTGCCCGAGGCCACACATGGAGGCGTTCTTGACCGTCTGGCCGAGTTGCTCGAGCAGGTCGATGTCCTCCACGGTTGCCTTTCCCTCGGTGAACTTGGTGACGATCTCGAGCAACCGACGAATGCCCTCCCGGCAGGAGAAGCACTTGCCGCATGACTCGTCTTTAAGAAAATTCAGGAAATAGCGGGCAACATCGACCATGCAGTTGTCTTCATCCATGACGACCATTCCGCCGCTGCCCATCATGGAGCCGGCTTCCTTGAGGCTCTCGTAGTCAATCGGAAGATCGAGCAGCTGAGCCGGTATACAACCGCCTGATGGTCCGCCCGTCTGTACGGCTTTGAACCTTTTATCACCGGGGATGCCGCCGCCGATATCGTAGATGATCTCCCTCAAGCTGATTCCCATGGGGACTTCCACCAGGCCGGTGTTGTTGATCTTTCCCACAAGCGAAAAGATCTTCGTCCCCTTGCTGGTCTCTGTCCCGGTCGATGCGAAAAATTCGGCACCGCGAAGGATGATCTGCGGCACGTTGGCCCAGGTCTCGACGTTGTTGATCGTCGTCGGCTTGCCCCACAGGCCCTTGATCACGGGGTAGGGGGGGCGCTGGCGGGGAACGCCGGAGCTGCCCTCGACCGAGTGGATCAGCGCAGTTTCCTCGCCGCAAACGAAAGCGCCCGCACCGCGCTCCACCTCGATGTCGAGGGCGAAGCCGTTGGAGCCGATCTTCTCTCCGAGCAGGCCGTACTCCCTGGCCTGATTGAGCGCCATGTTGATGTGCTTGACTGCGAGGGGATATTCGTCGCGGACGTAGATGAAGCCCTTCGTCGCGCCGATGGCGTAGGCTCCGATGATCAGCCCTTCAATTACTGCGTGCGGGTTGCCCTCGAGAAGGCTTCGGTCCATGTAGGCGCCGGGGTCGCCCTCGTCGGCGTTGCAGATGATGTATTTGACATCGCCTTCGACGGCCCTTGCCAGCTCCCATTTCTTACCGGTAGGGAAGCCGGCGCCTCCGCGTCCGCGGAGCTGGGAGTGCTTGATCTCCTCGATCACCTCCTCCGGGGATTTCTCCTCAATAACCTTGAAGAGGGCTTGGTAGCCGCCCAGGGCAATGTAGTCCTCTATGCTGGTGGGGTCGATAAACGCGTTGTTGCCCATTAGGTTGCGCTTCTGTTTTTTGTAGAAGGGGATGTCCTTCTCGTAGATTATCCTCTCCTCTGTCCGCTTATCGACATAGCAAAGGCGATCAACGATATCGCCCTTGATAATCGTCCTCTCAACGATCTCTGCGGCATCCTCTGGTTCAAGCTGTTGGTACACTATCCCTTTGGGATAGATGACAACGAACGGCTCCATCTGACAGAAACCGTGGCAGCCGGTCTCTCTGACGTCTACCTTGTCGCTCAAGCCGTGCTTTTCCAGTTCCCGCCTGATGGCTTCCGAAACTGCCGCCGAACCACACGCTCGGCAGCAAGTGCCTGACGGTATGACGATGCAAGTTCGGTTGGGTGGATGCCTTTGGGAAAGTTTCGAGGATAGTGCTTTTAACTCTGCTGCGGTAGTAACTTTTTTCATGACCGCGAATCCTCGTTCTATTAATCTTCTGGAGAAATCTACTTTCCCCTGAGTAGTTATGAAATGTTCGTAATTGCGGGTTGATCCCTCATGTTTGCATTTCGCCTAGGCTACCTCCTTTGAGATACTGACGCCGTACTGACTCAGCAAATCCCGAATCTTCTTGACGTTCATGTGACCGTGATACTCTCCGTCGATGACGACAACGGGTCCGATAGCGCAGGCTCCAAGACAGTTCACCGTCTCAAGGGAGAATTTTCGGTCTTCTGTCGTATCACCGGGACCGATTTCAAGCAGACGTTTAATCTCTCTCAAAATCGAAGGGGCCCTGCGGACGTGGCAGGCAGTGCCCAGGCAAAGGCTGATAACGTGCTCACCCTTGGGTTCTAACGAGAAGCCCTTGTAGAAAGTAGCAACGCTGAAAATATCAATCTCTTTGAGATTGAGTTCCTCAGCTATCTTGAACAAGGCGTTTCGCGGAAGATAGCCGTACTCGCGCTGAACATCCTGAAGGATAGAGATAAGCTTATTTTTCTGGTGTCCGTATCCCTCAATAATTGTTCCAACGGTAGCGATTTCGGGCTCATCATACCCATGTGAGCGCAAGCTCACCTTCATATGAATATCCCTCCGAAATAGGCTTTTTCTAAACAGCAGAAACTACAGGGATGATCCCCCATAAAACCTCAACTTCACTATGATAACAGGCGATTCCTGAGATTCAACCGTAATTGCCGCGTTGGACACAATTAATCGCATTCAAACCACAAATACATCGGATATGAGCATTGTCATGGGTTCCCCTAATAGCCACTCCGCGCACGGTATGTGAACGCGCGGGTTGCGGCGGGCTCAAAAGAGGAATTTGGAACTGGAAAAAATTGTTGGTACAAGCTAGAGTGTTAGAAACCCTCGTGATGTTTAATTGGAGTATTTTGCAATGACGAGCAGGCTTCATAGCACTGTGTCATGGCAGGAGGCGTCGAGCGGCCGTTTCTGGCAGGCAGTCGAGAAATTGGGTCTCGATCCTGACTATGCCAGAATCCACGAGACTCCGGAGCGCGAGATGTGCTGCAGCCTTCCGGTCGTGATGGACAACGGTCAGATCGAGGTCTTTTGGGGCTGCCGGTTCCAGCATAGCACCCAGCGCGGCCCGGCCAAGGGAGGCATCATCTTCGATCCCCTTGTCGCCAAGGAGGAAGTCAGGTCAGTGGCCGCTGCAATCACCTGGAAGCATTCGGTGGCGAATATCCCGTTCGGAGGCGCCAAGGGCGGAATCCGTTGCGACGCACAGGGCCTCAGCCCCGGCGAACTCGAGCGCCTGTTGAGGCGTTATACAACCCGGATAATGGATATCATCGGCCCTGACCGCGATGTGCCCGCGCGCGACATCGATTCCACCGAGCAGATGATGGCGTGGATCTATGACACCTACTCGATGCACACCCGCCAGTGGCATATCGGTGTCGTCACCGGCAAGCCGGTTGCTATGGGAGGCAGTTATGGTGCGAGGGAGGCGACCGGTTACGGCGTATACGCCGGCACTCGTGAGGCGTGCAAAACGATCGGGATCGATCTGGCCGGAAGCAGGATAATCGTTCACGGTTTTCGCAACATCGGGCCGACATTCTCCAGATTTGTTTCCGAGCATGGGGCGAGTGTCGTCGCCGTGGCACACGGAAACTCTGCGATCCTCAACGAGGGCGGCCTCGATGCGGAGGCGTTGAGCGGGCACTTCAGAGAATCCGGCGGTTTTGAAGGCTTCGGAGGTGGTGAAACGATCCCGATTCATGAGTTCTACAGTCTTGAGTGCGATATTTTTGCCTCCTGTGCCGCCGACACAATCCTCACGCCGGAGGTCGCCGGTAAGATCCGCGCGAAAATCTTCGTGGAGGGCGACGATTGTCCTGCCACCCGCGAGGCAGACCACGCTCTCGACGACAGGGGCGTGTTCGTGGTTCCCGACCTGTTGGGGAATGCCGGAGTAGTGACGGGATCGTACCTCGAGTGGGTCCAGAACCGGCAGGGTATCTTCTTTAGTCGGGAAGAAGTGCTTGATGGCATCGATAAGCAGGTGGTTTCCGCCTTTGCCACGGTCAATGAATACAAGAAACGCTTCGATACCGACATGCGCAATGCGGCTTACATCCTCGCCGTCGACAGGGTTGTAACCGCCGCCCGTATGAGAGGCATTTATGCCTGAACAGTTTGGCGGAAAATAATCCGTTCGGGGCAGGTGACAGCTCAAGATCGACCGGAGAGTGCGAATGAGCGAAGAGGTCTACAGCATCGTTTTTTATCGTGACGGCAAGCAGTCCGCTGCTTCCCTTTTTCCCAACAGCCTGCCCGAGGCGCTTGAGATGCTGAAGCAGATCCAGCGGATGGAATTGATGCCCGGCATCGAAGCCGACGCAGCGGAACTGCGCAAGGGAACAAAGGTAGTCAAATTCGTGGAGCTGGATACGGGCGGCCCCGTCCCAAGACGGAGACCCGGCGATTATTCCGAACTTTGGAGCGGAGAGGAAAATGAGTGAGGTACGCCTTTCCGCGGACGCAATATTACGCATTTTATTATGGGCGTTTGGAGGATAAGAAATGGGAGTCCGGCACAAAGATGACGTAACACCGTTCGAGGCGATGCAAGCGCGTTTTTGGACCGCTGTGGACAAGTTGGGTTTGGACCACGGATTCGCAAAGATCCTCGAGCAACCGGAGCGCGAACTGCATGTAAGCATTCCGGTGGTTATGGACGACGGCAGCATCAAGGTTTTCGAGGGTTACCGCGTGCAGCACAACACCGTTCGAGGGCCTGCCAAGGGCGGCATCCGTTTCGACAAGAACGTCTCCTCCAACGAGGTCCAGGCGCTTGCGGCATGGATGACATGGAAGTGCGCCGTAGTGGATATCCCGTTTGGCGGCGGAAAGGGCGGCGTGATCTGCGATCCGCCGACGCTGAGCATGGGCGAGATGGAGAAAATCACCCGCCGCTTTGTCACCCGCATCATGGACATCATTGGGCCCGACCGCGACATCCCCGCTCCCGACGTGAACACCACCGCGCAGGTGATGGCGTGGTTCTACGATACCTATTCGATGCACACCCGGCAGTGGCATGCCGGCGTGGTCACCGGCAAGCCGGTGGAGATGGGTGGCAGCAAGGGCCGCGAGGAAGCCACCGGTTTCGGCGTTTACATTTGCGCGCGCGAAGCCTGCAAGGTCAAGGGCACGGAGCTTGCCGAGAAAAAGATTATCGTCCAGGGCTTCGGCAACGTCGGGTCGTGGTTTGCTAAATTTGCCCAAGACGACGGTGCGAAAATAACCGCCGTGGCCGACATCACCGGCATCGTTTACAACAAGAAAGGTTTGGACATCCCTGCTCTTAAAACCTGGGCAAAAGAACACCGCGGCATCAAAGGCTTCAAGGATGCCGAGGAGATCTCGATCGAAGACTTCTACAGCCTCGAATGCGACATTTTCGCTCCCTGCGCGCTGGAGAACGCGATCAATTCCGAGAACGCCGGCAAGATAAAGGCGAGGTTCATCGTGGAAGGAGCCAACGGCCCGACCACTCCCGCCGCGGATGTAATTCTCGAGGAGAAAGACGTCCACGTGGTTCCCGACATTCTCTGCAACGCAGGCGGTGTCGTGGGTTCCTATTTCGAGTGGGTCCAAAACCGCCAGGGAATCTTCTGGGATAAAGAGACCGTGCTGCAAAAGATCGAGGAGAAGATGGTCGAGTCCTACCACAAAGTCTACAAAGTCAGGGAGGACTACGACACCAAGATGCGCGCGGCGGCA
>Ga0114922_10006557_pt1 | contig 10670 bp, 7 predicted proteins | sample AartaG_FD_100975 | JGI IMG/M metagenome (GOLD analysis project Ga0114922, IMG submission 100975) | Deep subsurface microbial communities from Aarhus Bay to uncover new lineages of life (NeLLi) - Aarhus_00045 metaG | ecosystem: Environmental > Aquatic > Marine > Oceanic > Sediment | place: Aarhus...
ATACCCAGCGCACCGAGCCATCGGCGTTCAGCATCGCATAGCCCGCCATAATCTCATCACGCCCGTGCCCGTCGATATCTATAGGCCGCGGCTGATGAGCGGTGCGATAGCCACCTGGGTCCCTGACGGTCCAGAGAAGATTGCCTGCGTGGTCATAGGCCCAAATCTGATGGTATCGATTCTTGACCAGCACGTCGCTTGGCCGACGGCCACCGCTCAAATTGCAAAACACCAGACAATCCGTAGCGTCATCGGCAATGTCAATCCGTCTGCGTTCCCGACCGGTCGCCCCGTCCAGCTCTACTAAGAAACCTTTCGTACAAAGGACAACTTCGTTCAGGCCGTCACCGTCCCAGTCGTGAATCTGACAGGCCACATCGTGGTGCCAGTTCTTGCGACCGATAGCGGGATTGCCCCATCGCCACAAGACTGACCCGTCCAGTTTCTGGGCCGCCGCGGTACTGGTGTAATGAACGTCGTTTTTATTCACGTTCTCAGCGCTGACGATTTCGACCTGGCCATCGCCGTCCACGTCACCTGCCACAACCCACTGCCCGCCGTATTCGACATCCAGAGACACAATCTTCCAGGGTTCAATAAAAGGCACTTCCGCCGTTGGTTCTCCAACGTCTTTGACGTCATAATAGACCGGACCCTCCCGCTTCGCACAAAGCACTGTGCAAAAGCCAAAAACAACCAACATACACAAAATCGTCAGCCGTGCATTTTCCTGAGTTCTACTCATCGTATTCCAAATCTCCTCGGCTCACAGCTAATCCTGCCAGATGTCCGCTGTTCGGGCTCCGATGTCAGGCATCTGGGGCAAGGGTTCACTCGGCACAGGTTCGTACCAGAACGTCGCGCACGACCAGTCGTCCTGTGTCTCAGCCAGACCTTTCTTCCAGGCAATCTGCTGAATTGTGATGCGACATTCCTTTCGCCACGAAATCGGGTCAGGCAAATGCCAACGATACATCGAGACGAAATTGTTCTCGTTCAGACTGCAACCATTATAAAGATACGGCGTCTGCTGCATACCATTATAAAGATACGGCGTCTGCTGCATACCATAGGACAGGCACACGTAATCCTCGCTTCCGGTGCCGCAAATGGTAGGAAAGTCCGTATCACCGTCCATATAAATCTTTATCTCACCTTCGCCCCACCACTGGCCGGGCGTAAGGTTGCGTATGCCGATAAGCGCACCCATAAAACGGCCTTTGTTCTTTCGCTGCGGCAGCATTACAAAGTCCTTTTTCATTGTTGTCGGATTTTCCCTGCGGAACAATACATGTAGCCGGCCAACGTCATCCGGATGCTTGTCTGCGATCGTGTAGTCAATCTGATAATACAACGGCACGTTCTTTTGGCCTTCATTGGTCAGCGTAATTCTTGCGCGCCTGGCAAACGGCATAGGCAGCCAGATATTCATACCGGCATTTTGACCTAACGAGTGCACCGCCGAGTAATACGGCATCACCTTGCCATGTGCAAATCCCATAAAATCACCGATGGGACATTCGACACTCGGATGTCCCTGCCCATCCCACCAGGCACGAATCACCAGGCTCCGCAGATTAAGCGCGTCCCTTCGTGTCGTCATCCAGATATGCCGAATCGTCCCCGGCCCCTCGATGTCGCAAAGCTGCACTTCCTGGCCGGCTTTCAGTGATATCGAGGGAGCTCCCTTTCTTCCGACGCCGAGCCGGCTGGCCGCCTTGCCGCCTTGGCCCGGTGCCCCCGTCGGATTCTCAAAACAAATCGAACGCGACACCAGCCCCGTATCCAACAGATACGGCTCAGTGACGATGTCCACCGTTCGCTGACAGGATATGCATCCCAACATAACAGCAAACAGTAAAAGACAGAGCACTTTCCCCGACACAATTCGTTTAACCATAGCCTCTCCTTTCACAAATATAAGTTGACATTCCTAAAACACATAATATACAAATAATAGTCTGTAAAATTGTGATTTACAAGGTTATCATTTGAACTGCTACAGAGTACCAAATTCCCGTAACAGACGCAACCGTAACAAGGAGCATTTTCTCAAACGCATATTCCTCACGTTTCCTCCTCACCAATCATTTGTACAAAGCCCTTCAGCAGAGTTGGTTTTACTTTGTGTAAGATACATCCTTGACAGTTGCATTTTCAGGGCAGATTTGGTATCTTAAAGAAAATCAAGGGCTGCTCAAATATATCGAGATAGCTAAGCCTCTCTAAAAAGAAAGTCCGCAGCTATGATGCAGATTTCCTGAATTTTCGCTTTCTACGGAGACCAATCAGATGAGACGCAATTGGCGTAATACCATCCTGGCAATCATTATTGGCTTTGCGGTTGGCATATGGCTATGCAAGTTGGCTATCACCTTTTTCGGTGTCCCGTTTTTTGTCGGACGTCTAATCGATTCTTTTAGTGACACGACAAAAGAAATTGAGATGCCGATTCACAAGGCTGCTCGACGCGGGAATGTAAAAGAAATTGAACAACTACTTGATAAATGTGCTGATCCTGATGCAAAGGATGAGAACGGACGAACGCCTTTACACATAGCGGCTGTTTATGGACGGGATGATGCCGTAAAGATGTTACTAAAGTGTGGTGCAAACCTTGAGGCGCGTGATAACAACAACCTTTCTCCCCTTTATCTCGCCGCCCTGAATAATCGCGTTGGTGTTATCGAACAGTTGGTTTCTTCAGGTGCAGAGGTAGATGGACAAAATGGTAAATTTGATGAAAACGCGTTGTTTGCCGCTATTCAGAATGGACATGAAAGAGCAACGAAGGTTCTTCTTAGACACGGCGCGGATGTTAATTTTAAAATTTCGGGCTTTCCTCAGAGCCCATTGCAGATGGCAGCAGTTGTCGGCTGCGTAAACGTGGCAAAGATTCTCCTGGCTAATGGGGCAAATGTTAATGAGAGGCATGCGAATTCCGTGACCGCTATGTATATTGCCACAGTCGCCAGGAACAAAAAAATGGTTTCCTTACTTGCGGCCAATGACGCAGATAATACTATTGAAGACAACTATGGCCAAACTCCCGAACAAGCCGCAGCTATTATGAAATTGAGGGGAACTCGTAAACTCGTAGCAGCAAAGGACAGAGCGGGATTATTCAACCAGCATGCAATCGTCCAAGTGTTATATTTTGGAATAACAGAAAGGGCGTTTAGATACCGGTCAAACCGTGTCGCTTTTGTTATTGGCGATGGCTCGCTTCTGGTAACGGTCGCACATTGCATTGACGACATCACTGAAGACAACAGAAGGGGGATTTTGGTCAAACCCCAGGTGATAAGCCGGTATTACGGTGATATTTTTGATGCTGAGATTTTAGCTGTGGATGACGAGGCGGACGTTGCAATTCTCCATGTAAGCTGGGACGGGCATCCTGCCTTGGAACTTGCAACTATGGAAGAGTTGTCCGACGCTCAGCAGATGATTATAGCCGCTTATCCCCCGCCAAAAAAGAGCTGGTCGAAACAGAAGTTCTACAGAAACGTCTTTTGGGAACGATTACCCATCGTCAAATTGGATGATGCCGGTGGTAAAAAGGCAGTCGTTACTGGGGGAAGCAGATTTATGGGACCTGGCTGGAGTGGTTCGCCAATGATTCTTCCCGACACAGGCAAGTTGGCGGGCGTATTTGGAAACGTCCATCGAATGCAAACCGGCCAAAAAGTGTTTCTTGAATACCTCAGGGGTTGTAATGTTGGTTCAATTTATTCACTCTTGAGGAAGGTTGGTGTTAATCCGGAAAAACAAAATAATGAGATAATTAAAAGAAAGCCGGATGCTGAGAAAGCGTTTTCCGTATTGATAGACTGCCTTGAAGCGTGGTTTAATCAGGGTGTTCCTCTGGCTCTCTCCAAGGCGAAAAAGCTGGTTCGTTTACGGCCACAGTCAGTAAACGCTCACTTATTGTTATCTTTCGTTGCAGAAGCAAATAAAGACATTGATAAACGTGCAACAAAACTCGCCGAATCAAGCCACAAAGAAGCTTTGAAACTGGCTCCGCAGAGCTTTACGGCACATGCGAGCTACGGGAACTTTCTTCTCAGGAATAAACGGAATAATGAGGCTATTATTGAACTCAAAAAAGCAATTGAGCTTGAGCCGGATAATTCGTTTGTACTGGTGAAGTTAGTTAAAATTCTGAAAGGTCGGGATGCAGGCGAGGCGGAAGTCTTTGCACGACGGCTTGTCGAGAAGTATCCTGAGAACGCTGATTTTTGGTTTGAACTCTCGGCTGTCCTTTCGAAAACAGGCAAACATCAAGAGGAGGTTCAGGTGGCGAAAAAGGCTGTTTCACTCAGTAAAGACGTGCCCTATCAGCATCGACGGCATCTTGCGGATGCATTGGTAAAGGTTAAGCAACTGGACCAGGCAAAGCTCTGTTTCGAACTGCTGCTGAAAGACCATGAGTGTGCACGTTGCTGGCTTGCTTATGCGAAATTACTGATTAAACTCGGGCCGGACCGATACGGCGATGCCATTAAGGCGATTAAGAAAGCCGAATCGATGAACCAGGATAAGCTTGTACCGCCTGAGAGTCTCAAAAAACTGCAAGAGAAACTGACGAAGGACGATGCTTTGAGAGAATTGGAAGTTAAAGGATGATGCATTCTTGCCGGGGGCAGATTGCCGGCCGGCAAAAGCAAATATCGGTGTAAAAAAGGACAAATAAAGAACATTGACGAATTTTTCACGTATAGAATTAAACTTTCTTAACCGATAATAATTTATTGAGAAAATGAAGATACGAAAAGTAACAAAACATATCTGCAGGCTCTGGAAAGAATGGCGAATGACCATTTTTTTCTTAGTGTTTATAGTAGTACCTGTAAAATCAAGTCTGGCAGACTGGAACTGGGTCCCGACCGGCTCTATGAATCCTACTATACTGGAAGGTGACTTGATCTATGTGGATAAAATCGCGTATGACTTGAGATTTCCTCTTACTTTCTATCGGCTTGCAAAATGGTCGGACCCCCAAAGAGGTGACATAGTAGTTTGCTTTTCTCCCGACGATGAAACTCGGTTAGTCAAGAGAGTAATAGGCCGGCCGGGTGACACAATCGAATTAAGAAACAATACACTTTTTCTAAATGGAGAACCGGCTGGCTATACAAAAATCGACTCGAAATACACGGAACATCTGTCCGGCAAACTGAAAGAAAAGTGTATATTGGCGATGGAAGATTTGGATGGACTTGCTCATGCGGTAATGAGCACCCCTTTAATCGCAGCAGTGCGAAACTTCGGGCCGGTTACGGTACCACAGGACAGCTACTTTGTTATGGGCGACAACAGGGACAATAGCAGGGACTCAAGATATTTCGGATTTGTGGAAAGAAAATCAATAGTCGGCAAAGCGAAAGGTATAATTAGCTCATTCGACATTACCGACAAATATCAGCCCAGATTCAAAAGGTTCTTTGCCTCTTTGAAATAGCTTGTCGGATATTTACTGTTACTTGCCTTTTTTATCTAAAATCGCCTCGATTTCATCCATAGTTCGATTCATTGCCGTCATCGTTTTATTAAATGGCTCAGCGCCTGTCATGTCCACTCCCGCCTTTTTCAAAAGTTCAATTGGATAATCGGAACCACCGGACGATATAAATTCAATGTATTTTCCGACCGTGCCCTTTTCTTTGCCCAATACTTTTTCAGCCAAAGCCGTGGACGCAGTAAAGGATGTCGAATACTGATACACATAGAAATTATAATAAAAATGCGGAACGTACGCCCACTCGACCGTATATAGGTCGTCGATATGGCAGACTCCCTTGTCGTGGCCATAGTATTTTTTGAGAATCTCACCGTAAAGTTCGCTGAGGACATCCCCTGTCAGCGGCTCACCGCGTTCGGCCTTTTCATGAATACGCAGCTCGAACTCGGCGAACTGGGTCTGCCGGAAAACCGTTCCTTTGATTCCGTCCAGGTAATTCATCAGCAAAGATAACCGTGTGTCATCATCTTTGATTTCTTCGAGCATTTTGTCAATCAGCAGGGCCTCATTAAAAGTGGAAGCCACTTCGGCGACAAAAATCGAATAGTCGGCTGTCGGATAAGGCTGGGTTTTGTTGGAATAATAACTGTGCATTGTATGACCCAGCTCGTGAGCCAACGTACTCACATCGTCATATTGGCCGTTGTAATTCAAAAGGATATAAGGATGAACATCATAAGCGCTGCCGTTGGAATATGCACCTGCACGCTTACCCGGTGTCGGATAAACGTCTATCCATCGTTCCTTAAATGCCTTTTCGACGACACGACCGTAGCTGCTCCCTAACGGCTTCACTGAATCAAGCACAAATGCTTTTGCTTCATCGAACGTATATTTCAAATCAATACCTTTAACCACCGGCGCATATACGTCTGAATATTTTAACGTCTCTACACCCAACATTCGTTTTTTCAAATTCAGGTACCGATGAAATGAATCAAGATTATTGGTAACATTTTCAATAAGAGCCATATATACTTCCGTCGGAATATTATCCGAATCCAACGCGCTTTGAAGCGAAGATTCATAACCGCGCGTGCGGACATAAAACATATCCTTCTTCACATTTGCATAAAGCTGCGTACCGAAAGTCCCTTTGAACTTGGTAAATGTCTCCCAGAATGCCTGAAATACTGCTTCGCGGTCCTTTCGATTGGGCGAAGCCCGATGGCGGGCGTACCCGGCCTTGGTTAGCTTGGCCGTAGTGCCGTCACTTAATGTAATCTCAGGATAAGGCAGCTCTGCGTTACTGAAGACCCCATAAATCGTAGATGGGCCACTGGCCAACAAGCCCGCCTCCGCCAATATTTTCTCTTCCTTTTCTGATAGTGTATGGGCCTTCTTCCGCTGGATGTCATACAAGGCCATCTTATAGATTTTCAAACCACGCTCTTGCCCAATAAACGTATCGATTTTGCTTTTATCCATCTTGGCAATTTCCGGCGTCATAAATGCAGCCTTGGAGTTGTAGTCAGTACCGAGCTGCTGCATCTCCTGCTTCATTGCCAGATATTCCGAATTGCGTGTGTCCTGGTCGGATTGCATACTCGCATAGCTATACAGGCGCCCAAATTCTTTGGAAACTCGGCTGTCAAACTCCAGACAAGCCAACAATTCAGATGCAGAGCTTGCTAATTTGCCTTGGTACCCGCTAACTTCATCAAACTGGGCAGCCAGCTCCTGCTTGGCCTTATCCCACGCCTGGTCCGAAGCATAAAGGTCTTCCAATTTCCATTTGTACGTAACGGAAACTTCCGACCTTTCACGGGTTTGGGCCAGAACCTGAGCCTGAGAAAATGCAAAGACTGTAATCAATATAATAATAACGTTCAGGACTTTGTTCATAATTTGTCTCCTCAAGTGCAAATCTTTTTATATATTTTCATTGACGTCTTTGTTGAATGTAAGCTGCTTAACGAGCTAATATATCTTAACACCTACAGCCGCCTATTGTCAATCGTACAGCTTCGGGATTTCACGAGTCACGCTTGAGATGTTCCTGTGCCCAGATAGCAAGACCCGAGCCTGCTAACAAAACCACTCCGAAAAGTAATTGAAAAACATTCAACGACTCCCCAAAAACGACATAGGAAATCGCAAGGACGATAAACGGCGACGCCAACATAATAAGCCCCGGGACAGTCGCCCCGATACGCCTCATCGCCGAATAGTATAGAGTATGCGACAATGCTATGGCCGTCGCCCCCGAAATCACAACGCACGCCCACTGCCAGGCACCCATTTTCACGCAGTCCCCTATCTGACCAAATAAAAGTGCGAGCAAAAAAGCCCGGCAACCGTGTATATGCTTATCACCGAAAAACCGTGCCGGGAGTCAATATCCTTAAAAGCGATTCTCGCAGAAATTATATATACCGCCCACATAAAAGCCATCCCAAGTGCAAAAGCTATACCTGTCAGGGTCCCAGCCGCAGTGAAATCTTCCTTGAAATACATCACGCCGATTACCCCCATCGCCGAAAGCGCCAATCCTGACCAGAAACGTTTGCTTTTGACCAATGTTCTTTCTTCGGGGAAGAATATTAACGAAAAACTCGTTATCCAGATGATAGACGATTTCGTCAGCAGAACCATAAAGGCAGGCCCAATATAGTAAAAAGCATAGGCGAACAAACTCTGCATAATGACATTTGCCGCACCCGGCACAACAGCCCTTCGCCAGACCCTTGTATCGAGCCGTTTTGTTTTAATGGAAAAGACAAGAAATGGCAGCCACACCAGACACGCCACCGAATATCGCAGCAGATTTTGTGTCCACGAATCCACATACCCCGTCAGGTATTTTATAAATATCGGCCCCAACGTCCAAAAACTCATCGCACCAATACACGCAAAGGTCGCCGAGACATCAACTTTCCGAATATTACCGTGCTCACTCACCAAGAAACTCAAATAAAACTTCCGTACCTAATGTTTAGCCCCCAGGCCTGCCCTGGGGGTTTATGCCGTTATATTTACCCCCCCACGTCTGCCCTGAACGCAGCCGAACGGGTCCACGTAGGTTTCGGCCACAATATAAGCGCAACGCCACCCCCAATCAATATTATTGTGCCCTGAGTCTTGTGTCTTGTGTCTTGTGTCTTGAGTCTGGTGTCCACCCTTCGTCATTTCGAGCGCAGTCGAGGAATCTGTTTAACAATCGTCATTCCGTACTTGATAAGGAATCCAAATATTTAGCCCGCCGATTTATTCGGTGGGTTTTATTTACCCCCCCAGAACTGCCCTGGCGGTTTATGCGCAGCGATAAAATCTGTCGAAGAAATAGAAGTCGCTTGAAAATTCGGGATGGATTTTGTAATCTAATAAAATCAGAGGCCTCTGTAGGCCGTTACAACGAGTATATGGGAAATGTCAGATAAAATAAGCCCTTGATTTTTCAAGGATTGAATGGTATGGTCTTGGTAACATAAAGGCCACGTATATATTTATGTACCACACAGAATCCACAGTGGACACCAACTTTTGTCTTTTGACAGAAAGGAGAAATGAAATGCGGCGTTCAACTTTTGTTCTTGTTCTGATGTGTATTGTAGCGCTGAGTCTTTGTATTGCAGCCGAGGCGGCTCGCCGGCCCGCTAAGATTAGGGCCCTGCTAATTACCGGCGACGACGTGTCGGCGCATCCTTGGCGGGTGATATCTGAGACCACAAGGGAAGTGCTGGTGGCCTCGGGCAAATTCGATGTCAGGGTGTGTGAAGACCCCCTAATTCTCGAATCGGAAACCGCACTAAAGGCTTACGACGTGATCGTCTTTACCATTTATAGCCGACGTATTCCCATGATTCCAGAGCAGGCCCAGGACAACCTCCTGAATTTCGTCAAGAGCGGAAAGGGGTTCTTCGTCCAGCACCTGGCCACCGCCTCGTTCGCCAAGTGGGAGGAATTCGGCAAGCTCTGTGGCCGGAAATGGATAATGGGCACTTCGGGCCATGGCCCACGAGCTGTCTTCGAGGCAAAGGTGGTCAACAAGAAACATCCAATCACTGCAGGGATGAGTAACTTCAAGACCGACGACGAGTTGTACGCCAAGTTGCAGGGCACCGGCAAGATCAATGTGCTGGTGGAGGCCTACTCCGATTGGAGCAAGAAGACCGAGCCTTTGATCTTCACTTTACGCTACGGCAAGGGTCGCACAGTTCACAACGCCTTTGGTCACGATCGCAAGGCCCTGATGAACCCGAATGTGCAGAGGATAATCGTCCGCGGCGTGGAGTGGGCGGCCACTGGAAAGGTTGAGCAATAAAGGTAGTCCGAAGGACTCCTTACGGAGTGCTGTTTCGCACATGAACCGCCGGCGATGCGCCTGACGTCCGTTCGAAAAGAACCGGCCCTATCGTTCTAAAATGCCCGAACTCAGGCATAAAAGTATCTGAGGTAGGGACAGGGAATTTTAACGCAAATTAGAACGAAAAGAGCGGCATTACGGTCATTCTGCGCCTGCCCCCGCATTTCTTTGGCGAGTCTAATTTGGTGCGGAGTTTTCTTTCCTGTAGCTCCTCTCAAAAAAAATAAAAACAGCCCAATATGATTGGCCTGGTAGTCGAAGGCAGAAACTCGCGACAACGCTCGCTTTGGGAGCGGCTGTGCCTGAGAACACAAAGCTGACCTTATCCGTTTAATCTGCGCAATCTGTGGTTATATTAATCTGCGTAATCTGTGGTTATATTAATCTGTAAAACTTGTGCCCGCGTAGAGCCTGCCCTGAGCGACCAACGCGAGTCGAAGGGAGCGCAGTCCAAGGATCTAAATCTCTGATCTCCAATTCACTAATTCTGTCATCCGTTCTCCCCCATCCGTCCTCTGTCCTCCGCCTTCCGTCTTCTGTCCTCCGCCGTCTCGCATCCACCATCCAACTTTAGCTCACTACTCATCCGCTCATCCACTACCCACGAGATACGCTTCGGAGTTTATCCTGAGCGGAGTCGAAGGGCTTCACGAGATACGAATTATAGTTACCTATTTTTCCCTTGTGTCTTATTGTAATTGCATAAACACGAATGTTTTTGAAAGCCAATAAGGGCCAATGTAAGTCTTTATTAAAGAAGAAGTTAAAGAGTATAACACAAAACAACACAAGCCCTTTTGAGACTGTATGTCAGAATAAAAACAGGTATATGCATGACAA
>Ga0114922_10006558_pt1 | contig 10669 bp, 11 predicted proteins | sample AartaG_FD_100975 | JGI IMG/M metagenome (GOLD analysis project Ga0114922, IMG submission 100975) | Deep subsurface microbial communities from Aarhus Bay to uncover new lineages of life (NeLLi) - Aarhus_00045 metaG | ecosystem: Environmental > Aquatic > Marine > Oceanic > Sediment | place...
AATGTTGAAAACTATCCCAAACAGATAGATAAGTAGGCCACTGAATAGCCATATTACACCAAGTTGTAGAGGTAAGAAAACAGCATAAATAAAAGCAATTAACATCATCAAAAGGATAGCATAAGCAATTGTATTCTCCTTTTTAGTTAACTTAAAATCCCCTGATTTTCCTGATTCCCTAATAGCTGTAACTCTCATAGAAAAGAGGTAGAGGATTATCATAGGAATAACAAGAATCCATGCATTCCATAAACCAATTTTGAAAGCTGGTATAAGTGAAATCTTTAACTCCTTTACTTATATTAAAAACTTAGAAACTAGTTAATTCTTATAGGCATATGCTAATAATATAGAAATTTTAATACTATAAAATGCTATTTGCAAATAGAAGAATTTTATAAAAAATATTAAGAAACACTTAAGTCCGGCATAAAAATATCATTTAAGCTCAAAGTGGACAGCCAAAGAAGACATTAATGTTGTTTAGCTATTAAAATATCTTTTCAAATTGATTAATCTTCTCAAAAAAAGGTTCGAAATTTCGCAACCCGGGGCAGCCAATCGGCTCATCCCCATAAAAGATTTTTACCTAATAACCTTTGACATTAATAACGTAATGCGTTATTATTCTGATATGATAACTTCCTTTAAAGACAAAGAAACTGAAAAAATATGGAATCAGCAATATTCTAAAAAATTGCCAAGACATATTCAGAGAATTGGACTTAGAAAATTAATAATTATTAATAGAGCAAAAAATCTAGATGATTTAAAAATCCCTCCGGGAAATAAGCTGGAGAAATTAACCGGAGATAGACAGGACCAATTTAGTATCAGAATTAATGACCAGTGGAGAATATGTTTTTATTGGGAAAATGAAGTTGCTGGTTCTGTAGAAATAACTGATTATCATTAGGAGGAAAAGATTATGAATAAAATTGAAAATATTACACCAGGAGAAATCCTTTTAGAGGAGTTTCTTAGTCCGTTAAATATTAGTGCTTACAGATTATCCAAGGATACCGGGATGCCTGCTACCCGAATATCTCAGATTCTTAAAGGAAAACGCAGAATAACTGCTGATACAGCCTTGAGGTTATCCAGATATTTTGGAAACTCTGCAGACTTCTGGATGGGTATTCAGGATGAATATGATTTAAGAGAAGAAGCAGAAAGAATTGAAGATGAATTAACAAGAATCCCGAAGGCTGTTTAAAACATTAAAACTTATAATTTTTCAGAGTTTTATTATATTTAATAAATTAATTAAATCTCCCAGAAAATGGTTCGAAAGTTCGAACTTCGGCCAGAAAACACAGCCAGTATTGATTGCGACTCTTGGATGTTCACCGACAATGGGGGCAACCCGCTCTCTAACAGCATAAGGCTTTGACTCTAAGCCTGTAGTTTTCAAAGTTTCCAAACCCATAGGACCGGCAGAAAATCATCTCCATTTTTCTTGACTTCTCACACAAGTGCATAGAAAATTGATATCAACTAACCATATAATCTGTTAAAAAGAGGATGTATGAATATTATTGAAACTGAAAACCTTACTAAATTCTATGGGAAGTCCAGGGGAATCATTGATGTAAATATAGGGATAGAGAAGGGGGAGATATTTGGTTTTATTGGACCAAATGGTGCTGGCAAATCTACAACTATCAGGACCCTGCTTGCATTCTTAATGCCTTCCCGGGGAACTGCTAGAATCTTTGGAAAGGATACTGTCCGGGAGTCTTTGGAGATAAAGAAAAGGATAGGATATTTACCTGATGAAGTAAATTATTATGACAATATGAGGGCGCTCGACCTGTTGATGTACTCTGCCAGATTACATAAAAAAGATTGTTCAAAAAGAATAAGGGAACTAAGTGATATATTCGGTCTTGATCTTAAGAAGAAAATATCCTCGCTATCTTCAGGAAATAAGAGGAAGGTAGGTATAGTGCAGGCGCTTTTACACGAACCCGAACTCCTGATACTTGATGAAGCTACCGGAGGACTCGACCCGCTCATGAAGAATATATTTTTTGATATTTTAAGGGAAGAGAATAAAAAAGGTGTCACTATCTTTTTTTCATCACACATCCTGGGAGATGTTCAAAAGACATGTGACAGGGTTGGGATAATAAAAGAGGGAAAGATAATAAAAATAGAACATATAAACAAACTCAAAGAGAATAAGTATAAAAAAATAAAGATTGAATTTTCAAAAAAAGCACCAGAAGCAGCCGACTTTAAAATGGAGGGCATGGTAAATATTAAGTCAAAAGATAATACTCTAGAATTTTATTATTCTGGTAAGCTCAATATAATAACACAAGAACTATCCAATATGGATATAAATGATATCTGGATCGAGGACCCTGGTCTTGAAGAAGTCTTTATGCATTATTATGAAAAAGAGGAAAGATAATCATGCCATTATACTTAAGGGAGCTTTCGGATAATAAAAAAACTTTTTTCATATGGATAGCTGTACTAATCGTAATGAATATATTGAGCTTTTCAGTATACCCCAGTTTTGCAGACGCATCCAGTGACTTCCAGGAACTGCTCCAGAACTATCCAGAGGCTGTGATAAAAATGATTAGCGCGGACCAGTTGGACTTTTCCAAAATACTTCATTTTTTCGGCATGGAGGTATATCTATTCATTACCCTTCTTGGAAGTATTTATGCTATGATACTTGGTTCTGGAATATTAGCCAAGGAACAGGATGATAAGACAATAGAGTTCCTGCTGGCAAAGCCCTTATCCAGGAAAAATATAGTAAATTCAAAGATAATGGCAGTTTTTACCTATATTTTGGTTTTTAATATTATATTATTCATATCAAACTATGCTCTGCTTGAAGCATTTAAAAGAGACGAATACAGTTTGAAAATATTTATGGTACTTTCACTGGGAGGTTTGATGCTTCATCTGACCTTTTCAGCAATAGGCCTCTTTATTTCCTCAATTATTGTAAAGGTCAGGGCAGCGATGTCTATATCCCTTGGAATAGTTTTAGGTATGTATTTCTTATCAATAATTTCATCGATCTCTGACAGATTATCCAATTTAAAATACATAACTCCATTCAAATATGTCGAATCTGCCGACCTCATAGCGAATGGCCGGATCAGTTATACATATATTATTATAATGATCATTATTATTATTTTTTTCACATCTGCAACATATGTATACTACAGTAGAAAAGATTTACAATGACTAATTGTAAATAGTGATCCATTAGGTAGATCTGAATCAAGCATTTTACAACTTTCACTCATTTTTCTGCTCTGATATAAAATAATATCTGGTGTTTCCCCTTGAGCTGGCTATAATCTTTTCTTCACCAAATAATTTATCAACAATTTTTATTGTTTCATTTATATTAATGCCCAGTGCCTGAGAAATATCATTCATACCTGACGGCCTTCTCTTAAGAAGTTCCATGATCTCTTTTTCGACCAATAAAAGTTTTCTATTGTACTTTTTAGTATCCACTTTTCCAATTAATTCTGTCTTTTTACCTAAAATATTTTTTATCTCTTGTATTCTTTCTTTTAAAGGCAGCTTCATGTAATCTCCCGCTGAAGGCCTGACTGCAGTATTAATATGAATCTTTTTTATCCCCTCTCCAACACCTTCAATTATTTCTCTAAACTTGTATGCAGAATCAAGGCTATCGTTTATACCTTCCAGTATCATTATTTCCAGCCATACATCGCCATTAAAACTATTTAGAAGTCTTTTTATGCCTGAAATATTTTTATCAAAAATAATTTCCCTGCAGGGGCGGTTAATTCTTTTAAGAAGCCTGTCGTCAGGAGCGTCAAGCGAGACTTTTAATAAGTCTGCTTCTTTAATGTCATCAATAACACCGCCAAACCCAAGTGTTCCCCCGCTGGTCAGGACAGCTACTGGAATATCAGTAACTTTTTTAACAATACCTATCAGCTTAGCTATATCACTGTTCAAGGTAGGCTCACCTGATCCTGAAAAAGTTATGTAATTAAGGTAAGGGCATTCACCCAGTTTCTTGAGCAGTTCAACTTCAAATCCATTAAAATTGATATCAAGATATCTTTTTCTTTTAATAGTCTTATTTGTAGTCTTTCCTAACTGGCAATATATGCAGTCATATATGCATGTTTTTAAGGGAATTAAATCAATCCCCAGTGAATAACCGAACCTTCTGGATAATACCGGTCCGTAGAACATATGTACTTCCCCCTTAACTAAATATAAAATCCTTTCCCGTGCTCCCATAAATGAGCTTATTACCAAAGTATTTTTTAAATAATGGAAAGTTTGCCGCTCCGCTGCAATGAGTCGGGGCCAGGTTTCTTATCTTATATTTATTTATTTCCCCCAATATCTTTTCCACATAATGTTTATTTTTTCCTGCCAGATGCATACCACCGATTATAAGTAAAAAATTGTCTCTTCCTGTCATCTTAACTACATGTTTTAGAGTATTGATGATTCCGCTGTGGGCACACCCCAGTATAAGTATAATTCCTTCATCTCTTTCAATTATCAGCGAAAGATCATCTAAAACATCGTCTTTTATATATTCACCATTATCTATCTTTATAAAAGAATCGTCCGTCTTCTCAAAACTTGTCATCCTCGGTATCTGTCCCGTAGTATAAATATTTTTTGCCAGTTTACTGCTCTCATTAGATAGTATAAAGTTTGCACCTTTATTTTCGTAAAATTCCCTTTTTTCCTGTATACCTATATATCTTTGCTGTTTTTTCCTGCTATACTTTTTATCAAAAATTCCAGGATGACCATATACATCTATATCCTTATTTAAATCTAAAACCGCTGAAAGTCCCCCTGTGTGGTCATAATGCCCGTGGCTTAAGACTGCCTGGCTTAAATCACCAAGTCCCAGGTCAAGCTTTTTTGCATTTTTAATTATCTGGCTGCTTTGCCCGCAGTCAAAAAGTATTTTATGGTCTCCTTCCTCTATAAGCATGGATAAGCCATGTTCTGCTTTAAGCCCGGAAATTTCTATATAATTATCTATAAGTATAGATATTTTTAAGCCTTTTTTCTTATTCATTTTTTAAATCTAGAATAAAAATTTTCCATAATATCAATTGCATAAGGCATGATATCTAATTCAAGTTAATAATTTTATTTGATATATGTCTGTATGCCTCGCTTGCCGGTGTTCCGTTTTTGTTATCCTTAAGATAAACATGGCCATCATCGCTTAAGCTCATGACTTGAATATCATAAGGTATCCTGCCTAGAAAATTAACTTTCATTTCTGAAGCAATGCTTTGACCTCCGCCGGTTTTAAAGACATCTATTCTTTCTCCGCAATGGGGGCAAAGAAAACCTGACATATTCTCAATTACGCCAATATAATTTAAGTTTAATTGTTGGGCAAATCTTATGCTTTTTTTAGCATCCAGAATAGCTATGCTCTGGGGTGTGGTGACTACTATGCCTCCAGTAAGATCCGGCATAAGCTGAGCAATGCTCAGAGGTTCGTCACCGGTGCCTGGCGGAGAATCAATGATCATATAATCAAGATCGCCCCAGTTTACATCGCTTAAGAATTGCTTTATCAGTTTTATTTTAAGTGGTCCCCGCCAAATGACAGGAGTGTCTTCATTTTCAAGCATTGAAGCTGTGCTCATTACCTTCATAGCAGAAAAAGCTTTAATCGGGTCAATCCTGTTTCCGGTACCCGTAAGCTTCTGATTTTCAAGTCCCATCATCTTTATCACATCAGGACCATGTATGTCTATATCTAAGAGGCCCACCTTATAACCTTTAGACATGATAGAGTAGGCAAGATTTACTGCAGTTGTGGTTTTTCCTACTCCGCCTTTTCCACTGAAAACCATAAACTTTTTCTTTACTCCTGCCATATTTTTTACAATATTTGCATCTTCTAATACTTTATCCATTTAACCGCCTTTAACTCTTAAAATAATTTTTAATGCTGCCATATTTATTATGGGCCTATGTTCATAACTATTATAATGAGTACGTGCTCGCGTGTCAAATAACCAGGCCTACAAGCCTGAGCTAAGTTCTCGGACAGGCTCCTGTCCGCTTAAGATAGCCGTGACCTAAAATTCTAAAAAGAAATACATCTTAAAAAAAACAAATGGATGAAGATAAATAGGAATAATAAATATTTCTTATGCCCGTTTTATAAGCTCTGATTATTTTTATAATATCCATATTTATGGACAGCCTCTATCATTGCAATATAATTTTCAGGTTTCACTCCAGGATGAATAGAGTTGGACGAGCTTATTATATATCCCCCCCCGGGTGAAGCTATATCAATAGTCTTCTTTACGGCCCTGTCAACTTCATCTGTCGATCCGTTCGGGAGAAGTTCCTGGCAGTCTATATTGCCTATTATGCAGGCCTTATTCTTTAAATATTCCTTGACCTCGCCTATGTCCATGCATTGGGGCTGGATGGGGTGAATACCATCAAATCCCACCTCGATAAGGTCATCAAGGATCTGCCAGATATTACCATCAGAATGCTTAATTATCTTAAGACCCTTGCTGTGTGAATATTCTACGATTTTTGCCAGGTATGGCTTTACATATTCTTTAAAATGATCCGGAGACATTATAAGATTTGTGCTCCCCGCAAGATCTCCCTCAACAGCAATGGCATCTATTCCCATACCAGCGGCATATTCTATTGCGGTCAGGTTAAAATCAGTGGTTATAGCGGCAAGTTTATGGACAAGTGAAGGCTTCAGCGCATAATCAATAAGGAGATTTTCCATACCTCCCCTCAGCTTCCAGCTAAGCTTGAACGGATCAGACAAAAGCAGGAAAACAGCTCTTTTGCTATCTGCTCTCCCAATAATATAATGGGGTCCCTCAAAATCCTTATCCTTTAAGCTTTTTGCCATATCAAATCCTACTGTGTCTTTAAGGCTTTTTATGGGCCCCTCAAATGGAAGGGGCTGGCCGTGTTCTGAAAGATGATATTTTGTTCCAAACCTATCCACCGCTATATTATCATCAATATTATTAAGGCCCGTTGAGAAATAAGTCGTAAATGAATCCAGGTCGAGTTTTTCTGCTAGATGGTAATGCATTTCAAGGGATTTGTGGCTTTCTTCCCCAAATCTTGTTTTTATATTTTCAGTATTTATAGAACCATTAATAAGAAGTTTTGCCAATTTTATGATACTTGCTTCATCAATAAGAAGCTCAAAAGTCGGTACTCTGTCCGGGATTTCATTGTTTAATGCTTTAAGTATTCTTTCCCTGGAATCCATCGCATCTCCATAAATTATTATTTGGCTCCAGCTATTTTCTCAGCCTTTGCCCTTATTTTGTCTATATCTATATCGCCATCAGCATAACCTGTTTTAACTGCAGATTCTGCTACAGCCACTGCAACTGCCGGCATGATTTTTGGGTCAAATGGCTTAGGTATTATATAGTCATATGATAGCTCACTGGATATTATATCAGAAATAGCGCTTGCTGCAGCTAGCTTCATCTCTATATTTATCTCGTCTGCACCTGCATCAAGCGCTCCCCTGAATATTCCGGGAAAGGCCAGTACATTGTTTACCTGGTTTGGGAAGTCGCTTCTTCCTGTTGCCATTATCTTGACTCCTGCGGCCCTGGCAAGCTTTGGTGATATTTCAGGCTCAGGATTTGCAAGGGCAAATATAATAGGGTTATCCGTCATTTTAGCGATCATCTCTGTTGTCAATACATCCGCTACGGAAACCCCTATAAAGATATCTGCTTCCACCACTGCATCAGCAAGACTTCCCTGTGTTTTCTTTAGATTAGTTATATCAGCAATCTCCTGCTTGTATATATTCAGACCTCCTCTACCCTGATATATTATGCCTTTTGAGTCGCACATTATTACATCATTTACATCTACATAGTTTAGAAGGTTTGCAATGGAGGTACCTGCTGCGCCTGCCCCATTTATTACTATCTTTGTATCCTTTATATCTTTTTTTAGCAACTTACATGCATTAAAGAGCCCGGCTAGCACCACTATTGCCGTACCATGCTGATCATCATGAAATGTCAGCATCCCGGTCTCTTTCTTTAGCCTTGCCTCTATATCAAAGCAGCGGGGAGCTGATATGTCTTCAAGGTTTATGCCTGAAAATGAGGGTTCCAGCAATTTTACCGTCTCCACTATGGTGTCTGCATCCTGGCTGTCCAGGCATATTGGAAATGCTGATACTCCCCCGAAGTTTTTAAAGAGAATGCATTTACCCTCCATTACAGGTAGAGCTGCGCGGGCTCCGATATTTCCAAGACCCAGAACTGCAGAGCCATCAGAAACTACAGCTATCATATTCCCCCTTGATGTATAGGTATTCAGGGTAGAGGGGGCCTTAAATATTTCCCTGCAGGGTTCTGCTACTCCTGGAGAATATGCCAGGGAGAGATCCTCATCTGTTTTAGTGGCTACCTTTGATACTACATCTATTTTTCCCCTGTATTTTTTGTGCATATTTAAAGATTTTTCGTAAATGTTCATATGATTTTTTCCCTGGTTATTAATTTGTATTTTTTTTATTCCTATATGACAAAACGCTATAGTATTATAAGGATTATTTAATATATGTAAAGTTTTAAGATAAAATATATCATTCTAGCTTTCAGAACTACTTTGTTTTTGACCAATGCTTTCCTGGCCATTTTACTTCCTCAAATTTATCCTTTGCTAAATAATTTATATTTGCATATAGTATACTTGCTTTAATAATAATTGTCCTATTAACAAAAATATAATCTTATTTTAACCGGATATAATATATTTCACTAAAGAATTACTATGGATGATAATAAAGAAAAAACTGATTTCATCAGGGAATCCATCAGGAAAGACCTGAAAAAGGAAAAGAATGGCGGAAGGGTCCATACAAGATTTCCACCTGAGCCTAACGGATACCTGCATATAGGCCATGCAAAATCCATTTGCCTGAATTTTGGGCTGGCTGATGAATTTAATGGAAAATGCAATTTAAGATTTGATGATACAAATCCCACAAAAGAAGAATCTGAATATGTTAAGTCCATTAAGGAAGATATAAGCTGGCTTGGTTTTGGCTGGGGGGGCCGGGAATATTATGCCTCAGATTATTTTAAAAAATTATATGAATACGCAATTTTACTTATAAGGAAGGGTAAAGCATTTATATGCGATTTGAACGCGGATGAGATAAGACAATACAGGGGAACCCTTAAAACTCCTGGAAAACAAAGCCCTTACAGGTCCCGCCCGATAGAAGAAAATCTTAAACTATTTGAGGAGATGAAAAACGGTAAATATGAAGATGGTTCAAGAGTACTCCGGGCTAAGATAGATATGTCTTCTCCTAATCTTAATATGCGCGACCCTATAATGTACAGGATCCTCCATGAAGCTCATCACCGGACAGGTGATAAATGGTGTATCTACCCAACATATGACTGGGCACATGGCCAGTCAGACTCGATCGAGGACATAACTCATTCAATATGTACTTTGGAATTTGAGGACCACCGTCCTCTCTATGATTGGTTTCTGGAACAACTGGAAATCCACCATCCAAGACAGATAGAATTTGCAAGGCTGAATCTTACATATAATATTATGAGTAAAAGAAAACTCTTAGAGTTAGTGAAAGAAAAACATGTAAATGGCTGGGACGATCCCAGAATGCCTACCCTTTCTGGTGTACGGAGGAGGGGCTATACACCTGAAGCAATCAGGAATTTTTGTTCACAAATAGGAATGGCAAAAACAGACAGCACCATAGATATAGCATTTCTTGAGCATTTTGTACGGGACGATTTAAATAGAAAAGCACCAAGGGTAATGGGAGTTTTAAACCCCTTGAAAGTCATTATCGATAATTATCCTGATGATGGCTTTGAGGAGCTGGACGCTATAAATAATCCCGAGGACCTGTCTGCAGGAAAGAGAAAGATACCATTTTCTAAAACACTCTATATTGAAAAAGAAGACTTCATGGAGAGCCCTCCAAATAAATTTTACAGATTGGCCCCTGGTAGAGAGGTCCGGTTAAGATATGCTTATTTTATTAAATGTAATGATGTCATAAAAGATAAGGTTGGAAATATAACCGAGCTTCGCTGCACATATGATCCTGAGACAAAAGGTGGAGATGCACCGGATGGAAGGAAGGTAAGGGCTACCCTTCATTGGGTCTCAGCCAAACATTCGATCAAGGCAAAAGTAAGACTGTATGACCGTCTGTTTTTAAAGGAAAATCCACTAAAAACTCAAGGGTCCGGGGATTATAAGGATAATATCAATCCTGATTCCCTAAAAGTTATCACTGATTGCAGGCTTGAACCTTCCCTGACCCAGGCAGCTCCCGGAGATATTTACCAGTTTGAGAGATTGGGATATTTTGCAGTTGATCCGGATACAAGTAAAGACAATATTGTATTTAACAGGACTTCGACTCTCCGCGACCAATGGGCAAAAATCAGTAAAAAAAATTGATTCAGGTATAAAAACTTCCTATAATGATAGATATTAAGTTTTCTACTATCATTGATATAGAAAATTTTAATTTAAGTTAATAACAAACACTGTGGAAAGGACCCGTAATGAATATATTCAATAGGATAATTATGATCATACTTTTACTGGTTTTAGTTATTTCATCAATAGTCAT
>Ga0114922_10006559_pt1 | contig 10665 bp, 11 predicted proteins | sample AartaG_FD_100975 | JGI IMG/M metagenome (GOLD analysis project Ga0114922, IMG submission 100975) | Deep subsurface microbial communities from Aarhus Bay to uncover new lineages of life (NeLLi) - Aarhus_00045 metaG | ecosystem: Environmental > Aquatic > Marine > Oceanic > Sediment | place...
AGACATTGATCTTATCCAAAAGAAAAGAGATGAAAGAAACTGGAAAAAATCTCTGGGATATTATGCACTTAATCCTAATAAATTTGATTTTAAGATAAGTAATTTAAAAACCAAAAAATAATCTTTTTTTTTAATCTTTTTAAGACCTTTTTGTAAAAACTTTATATAAAATATGATGAATATATTATAGTTAATTGATGGGGGTTCAATCTTTAGGATTGCCCAAAGACCTACAAAAAGAAAGGAAATGCGAATTTAAATTGAAACTGCAAATATAAAATAAGTTAAACTTTTATACTATCCCGAAGTATCAAATTATACATTAAAGTAAATATTTATGTATATTTAATATTTTCTTGGAGGATTTTTAGAATGCTTATGTTATCTATATTAGGTGGACTTATTGGTTCTTCTACATTGGGCGTGCTAATAGCATTTTGTAGTTTTGGTATATATTTTTACTATATTTCGAGAAAAACAAAGGTTAGACTTCTCTCTATTATGGGGATAAGTCTATTTTTTATTGGATTCTCTTATTTGGGAATTTGTGTCGACTTTTTATCAATTCTTATAACAGGAAACAACATAAATGTATTTTTACTTGCTTTTTTAATTTGGCCATTTGTGCCTGTTGTTTACGTCTTTGGATCTTATGTAACTGCTGAATTATTGATACCTAAGATAAAAAAACTCTACATGATCATAATTATTGCTTTAGCTTTAATTTTTGAGCTTAGTATTTTTTTAGATACATTAGGAAACATTACGTTTATTGAACCTACCCCTCCTGGTGCTGAATTGATCGATGATAGTCTTATTACAGGGTCAATTGCTGGTCTTATCGGAACTATTTTTACGTTCTTAGGAATTTTTATATCTGGGATCGGCATGCTTATTAAAGGGTATCGGTTATCAGGGGTAGTTAGAAAGAAATATCATCAGTTAGCAATAGGATATTTAATTCTTAATGTATCGGCTTTGTTAGATTTTTTGGGTATCGCCGAGATCGTTGCAATAATTCGGATTGCCTCATTAAGTGCCGTTTGGTTTTTCTATTTAGGTTTAAGGGAAGAACCTGAAAAGCGTGAGAAGAAAGAAAAGAAAAAAGAGATGAAAATTGAGGAATCCTTGTTTAGATTAACTAAAAGACCTGCGCAAATAACTGAAGAAGAAGTTACTTATTATCGAGAACAAAAAATATGTATGATATGTAAAGGTAAAGTTAGCGGATTTAATATTTTTTTATGTCCTAATTGTGAAACTATTTATCATGAAGAATGTGCTCGTGCTTTAAGTAATGCTGAAAATGCGTGTTGGGTTTGCAATGGGCCTATAGATAATTCAAAACCTTCAAAACCATTTAAAATTGAATCACCCGATAAGGAACAAATAGGAATAGTAAAACCTATAAAATGATTAAAAAAAAAAAAGAGTATGGATTATAAGGATCTCAGTCGAAAACACTAAGACTGGTGGGTATGTAACGAGCCAATAGGTAAATTGAAACAAAGTACATCATTTGATATAATAAAATCATACAAAGAAGAGGATTTGTTGAAAAAATCAAAAGAATAATATATGTATTTGAATATAATTTTAAATAGAATATTAATATGAGTTATGTCTTATGAAAATATCGGTTGAAGATACAAGAACTGGGAAGGTTATCAAGCTTGATGTTAAAGAACATCATATAATTGAACGGATAATTGATATTGTAATAAAACACATGGGAATAATTAGCTCTGAGCAAAGGTCATATACATTAGTTCTTGAAGATAAGGAACTACCAAGCACAATTACCATTGCTGATGCAAAACATAAATTTGGGCTAAAAGATAATGCCAATTTAGCATTATGGGCGAGGGTAGTGGGCGGATATTAGCCTTTTCGCTTACAATATTTTTAATCTTTCATTTTTTTACAAACAATATTAAATAACAAGACACATATTTGATTTTAATCATCCACTACCAGAATATCATCTATTTCTTCTTCCTCTTCTTTATCGCTACTTTTAAATTCATTCATAAGCAATTCAATAGAATGCGATTTAAAATATTCAGCTGACTTCAAACAAAGATCATAATTAAGAGGATCATCAGGATTTGGATTCTCGACTAATTTTTTTAGTGCTTTGATTGAAGTTTCCAAATCTGATAGTCTTGACCATTTTTTTAGAATATTAAGGCAGATATAACCTGTACCAGATTCATTTAAAGTTCGAATATCAACTGGATGGATATTTGGATGGAAAATATTCGAATACCAAGAGAAATCTATTCCTCCTGGATATGGAAATGATCTATTTAATTTTAGAAAAATGCGATGAGATTTCTTTGGACTTAAATTTATTCCTTCCTTGCTATGATCTTGCACAAATCCTAAAGCTTCAATGTTTATCCAAAATTCAACATTACTTTCATGCCATTTAATTGATTCATCTTCTATTAAATTTGATTTATTTAAAATATTCATTTCGTTATTTATTCGATCTTTCCATATCTCATAAGGTAGTTCTGGCATCGTTTTGTATGTAATTTTTTTTTATATTTAATATCTTGCTTATATTAATTTTATATTTTATATTTTTAATCTTTTTTATTGGACTTTATGAAGGAACAGATCCAACAATTAGGATCCTTTGCCTTCTCAATTATTTTAAAGCTGTTGGTAAGTCCATTATAATTCAATTGTTTTCCAATAAGTGGTTTTCCTATTTGGGAATCCCATATTCCATACTCTTTAAAATAATCAATACCTAATACGAATTTTAATACTTGTTGCGATTGAATACCTCCTATTATTGAAGTTGTAGTTATAATCGATGCGATTTTACCCACAGTTTCTCCATCTTCAGTATTTAGTTCTTTACCTGTACATGAAAACTTTTTCCACATCAAATCTAAATCTTTATTAGAGATTCCGCATTGTAAGCATGCAGAGTTTTTATCTTTAGAATAAACCGCTTGTACAGTCCCAAAATAACCATCAATTCCAGAATCAATAAATGGAATGCCAAAATAATAGGAATAATTATTTGCTTCTAAACGTGCCTCAATGTTATCCAAACAGGAGCAAATAACATCGTTTTGTTCATAAATATTTTTTTCTACTTTATTTAAATCTTCTTTAATGGTAATAAATTTTACTTCTGGATTTATATCTCTGCATGCTTCTTTAATTACATCTGCCTTATATTCATTCTTCTCAGCTGATTTCGAATTAAATAGCACACATCTGTTTAAATTGGATAAATCAATAAAATCATAATCGATTAAAGTAATAGTTCCTATACCTGACAAAACTAAATTTTTTATGACTTCATTACCCGTTGCTCCAGCACCAATTACCATTACTTTTGAATTACGGATTTTATTTTGATCCCATCCTTTTATTCGTTTTTGACGATCATACTTATCTGATTCTATGGAATCAATATTCTTTACTTCAATATCTATTGAATCGTTTTTTTCATTCATTTATTTAAGTATTATTTTTTTTTAAAAGCTTTATTTTGAGGATATTATCGCATTACTTATAGCTTTATATCCTAATCCTGATTTTTTATCGAGCGTGAAAAATTTAAATTCATCATTGATTGGATCTACAACTAATGCTACTTGATATGATTCCGGAAAAAAAAACTCTTGGGTGTGTAGATCTGTACTTGATAAAAAACAACCAAAATTGGGATGTGAATGCCACCATCCAACTATCCTCAAACTATCATTTTTTTTAAGATTTTTTAACTTTTGAAACTCTTTTTCATATTCCCCTGCAGTTCCTTCAATTTGAGAAGTTGAAAATTGATGACTATTAACCGCATTATCAATAAACAATTGTTCTTCAATAATTATATATAAATCATTCTTCCACTTTAAGATATTTCCAATTAAATAGCCAAAAATTTCCTTGCTTGAATCTCTACTTAAATTTATAATTTGTTCTAAGGTATTGTCGTAAATGTAGACCGGAAATATAAAATCGTTAGTTTTTGACATAAACATGTCCTTATCTTTTATAGTATTAGAATTAACGCGTACTTTGAATAAAATGACGCTTTTTATTTTTTTCAATTTCCCACTTTTTACGCTCAGAACGAAGTTTAAATAGGTCAAGATCTTTATAAATTAAACTTTCTTCTCTGGGAGGTACAATTCTTTCGATTCTATCTTTTTCTGGAGTATATATAAGAGATTCTCCATATTCTGCTATATTTACAAAAAAGCAATAAGCATAAATAGATCTACGAGCATCAAAATGAGCAGCCTTAAAATCAGCAGTTACTGGCGTATAAGCTGGATTTAAAATTAAGTCAATCGGGGGTTCGAAATTTTTTAATTCTACTCTTAAATCCATATCAAGAAAATCCCGGCATATTATAATTGCTATTCTTCCATATTCAGTATTGCAAACAATAGTTTTACGTGGTAACGTACCAACATTTATCCCTTCTTCAAATTTTTTACTTTGAAAATGTATTATTGCTGGAATATGTTTCTCTTGCTCCCAAAGAATTCCTTCTGGTCCAATTACTTTGCAAACATTACGATTATTTTCTATGTTATGGAACGAACCGGGAATAATGTACATTTCATATGATTTTGCTAAATCTGAAAGTTCTTCTAAAATTTTACCATAATTTAGATCAATAGCCATTTCTGGGAAGACTAAAATGTTGATTCCTTTGTTATAAGCTTGCTCTATCATCATTCTAACCTTTTTCTGGACTAAATCAATTTTATCTACTTTTATTCCGATCAAACCCGATCCTTTTTCTTCGTAAAATTCACTCAATAAATCACCAGAAGATGATACTCCTATTTGAGCTATACCTATCCTACATTCCCTTTTTTGGATCTTAGAATATTTTTGCATTAAATCTTTATAAAGCAATTTATATTTCTTTTTGGTACTTGAAATATCCTTTATCTTTCTACTCGTCTTCTCAGATAAAGTGGGTGGTAATATCTTTAATGTGCTTTTAGATAGTGAGGGTTCACTAATAGTATCTAGGGCAGAAATAATAATTTTTTCTTCCTTTTTCACCAACTCTAAGCGTTCCATTACTTCTTTTTCTTTATCTTTATACCCTGCTTTTTCAAATAATTGGGCTGCTGATTTAAGCATGCCCGACCCTATATCTAATAGTCTTTTCTTTTCATCAAGTTTAAATTCTTCATCTGCACTAATAATGTACCATGTTGCATCGAAAAATGTTGATGTTGCGAGAGCCCAATCTGCTTCATTTTCAAAACCACCTTTATGATATGAATTTGCGGCATTTCTCAACATCATTTTAATTTCAGGATAATATCCCGCTTTTTTAGTTTTATCAGTTGATTTATCAAATTTGGATCCTAATTCTAAGGCTTGGCAGAATGCAGCATTTCCTAAAGCTAATGATTTATATTTCAAATCAGTGAAATAATCGCTTGCTTTATTAAATAAGTCAGCGGCTTCAGCATACTGATTAGGGTCTTTGCATTCTTCAGCTAATTCCATACATTCCCAAGCCTTGCAGAGATGGAAAATTGCATTCAATTCATCGTTATCTTGTATATTTTCTATATGGGAAAAAAGTTCTTTAAATTGATCTGCTGCACAAGAAAATCTCTCTGCTGCGGAGACATAATCTCCTTGCTTTTCTAAAATTTTAGCTGCTTCAATTTGATCCCAGATTACAGAATAATCTATATTGATCTCCTCTATATTGGGAGTTTCTTCTGATTTAATTTGTTCAACTGAATTGACCTTAGTTTCATCCTGTTTTATATTTACATAATTTTTTTCTTGCTTATCTAAAACAAAATTCTTTAGAATTTCCCTTAAAATTGAAATTAATTTATTTTTAGAATCGTCTTTAATTGCTGAAAATCCAAATGTCTTAATATTAAATGTTTCTTCAATTTTCTGAGGTTTAAACGCAGTATCTTCAAGATCTTGAAAATTTGCAATTAAATAAAGATCAGCTTTCCGAAACTTGGCCTTTAATTTGGAAATTAACTCTTGAGTTCTACCCAAGTTACTTGCTGCAGAATTAGATACAATAAGCACTATATCGCTCGATGTTAATAAATCTTTATAAAGGTTAGAACTATTTGCTAACTTACTTAAATCGACTTCTCTGATTGAACATTCTTTAATCCCATTCAAATTGTTGATTTTAATTGATTTATTAACGATTTCATTTAATTCGTCATCTAATTCTATTATAGTTTCTCCAGGTAAAATTTCAATAATTGTTGTTTTACCTACACCAAATTCTCCAGTCATTAAGATTTTGGGAGGTATGAAAATGTTTTCTTCAACATATTTATCAAATTCTTTAAACACACTAATATCTCCAGACCAATTTTCGAGATATCGTTTATATTTGTTTATGAATTCATTCTTCATTAAATCCACTTTACTTTTAGCTTCATCTTCCAAATCATCTTTATCTATTACAATAATAAAAATTAAATTATAATCAACAGAATATGAATAAATAAAATTAAATTCCCTAAAGAGAAGAGCTTTAACTTCACCACCCTTTATTTCTTTAGCAAAATCACTAAATGCTTTGAGGAAACCACTAAGTATACCCTCATCGAAAGCAATTTTTCTAAAAAAACTTTTAGAATAACAAAGGATTCCTCCGAAACCAATTATGAATAACTTTAATATCACTAAATCCATCCTATTTTACGTTTTTGTGATTAATTTAATAAAAGATAAAGTTATTAATTAAAGTGATTGTAAAATTTTTCTTAATAAATACGAGAATAACGAACGTAGGTGCGTAATATGAATGAAAAAGATGCTAATCAAGAAGCGGATAATTCATATCCCCAAATAATCCTCTCTGAAAGTAAAAAAATACAAGAAAAAAAACCTCCGAATGAAAAAATCCTCTATTTCAATATTGAAGAAGATATTGGAGAGTAATATTCGAATACAGTTCCAAAACTTTTTTAAATTGATTAGTTATACTTCTCTACTCATTTTTTGAAGTTCTAGTGATAATTTTTTGTGCTTATAATATAATTCATCTATTATTGCTTGAAATGCTTCAGTTACACCCTCACCTGTTAAAGCTGAAGTTATGAAATAACCTAAAAATTCTCTTTTTCTAATTAATTTTAACACTTTTGACTCGTTAAGAATATTCTTATCAATCAAATCTGCTTTGTTACCCAGAAGGATAATAGGGATCTTTCCACAGAATTTTTTAATATCATTATGCCAACTGGAAATATGTTTAAAACTGTCTTTTCCAAGTTGATTATCCTCAAGAGAATATACGATGATGGCAGCTCTACTTTCTTGATAAAATGAAGGGCGTAGAAAAAAGAATTCATCTTGTCCTGCTATATCCCAGAAATAAAGTGTACAAGTATCACCCTCAATATTTTGAGTATACTTAGAAAACTGGGCACCGATGGTTCGGATATAATTCGTTTGAAAACTTCCTTGAGTAAATTTCTTAATCAATGATGTTTTACCTACCATTCCATCGCCAATTACCGTTATTTTAAAAACAAATTCGCCTTTTGTGCTTGACATTGCTTTAATGAATGACTCGTGAATTTAATCTTGAATCTATATATTTCTAATCAAGATCTTTTCTCATATAAAATTTTGTAACTTTAGTTCCTTTCAAAAATGTTTAAAATTATTAAAAAATAATAAACTTAGTACTTTAAGGTGATTTGAAATGGAACATAAGATAGAGCGTAAAATGGAAAGTATGTTTGGATTATTAGGAATTATCATCGCATTAAGTTTTATATTAACTGCGGCTATTTTAACTCCCGGTTATAACCCATTACTAAATACGGTAAGTTCTTTAGGAGAAGGAGTAGCAAAAACCTTATTTAGTATAGGATTTGTTATTGCCGGATCTTTAGGTATACCATTTTTTATTCAACTCGAAAGAGAACTAATAAATATCAAGGAAAGCATTAGAAAATTAGCTACTGGAGTATCAATTTTCAGCTGTGTTTGTATAGGTTTAGTAGGAATAATCCCTGATAAGTCATATCTTGATTTATTTTTTGCTTTCCACTATTTTGTAGCAATTGTAAGTTTTGCAGGAACATCAGCTTATATTGGATTATATAGTTATTTAATGTACATAGGAAGCTCATTAATAAGCTACACTGGTCCTAAGTTTAAGAGATATTTATCTTATCTGGGAATGGTAATTGTTATCGTTTTTTTTTTATTAATCTTTTCTTTACAGCCTATTGTTGAATGGATATTAACGATCCTTATCATTATTTGGATCTTAATTACATCAATTCAAATGCTCTCCTTCAAGTTTTTCAATATTCCAGGAGTATATTATAAAAAAGCAGATTATCCAAAAGCTTTAAATAAATTTGAGCAAGCATTTGAAATTCTTAATCATCTTGAATTAACAGACGAGCCAATAATGAAGACACTTGAAGAAAATATCAGCTTTTTAAAAGGTAAATTACAAGACAGTGAAAAAGAAAAACAATAGGAGAAAAATCCTTATCTAAATTGTTAAGTTATAAAAATTTAAACAAATATACGCACTTGTTGAATGGTAAATATAAATATCAGAAATTTTAAGGCCTAATTTAAGTTTCTAGATAATTATCAAGTTAGATATGTAATCAGCCTTGGATATCCCGATGAAAAATCTATAATAAGTCATATAAAGATTCATTTATTTATTGGAGAGAAAATAATGGCAGTATTTTTATACCTAAACGAGATTTGAATGATATCATTTATAAAAATATTAAAAAAAAAAAGTTTTAAAGCAAGTTTACTTCTTAACATCTCTTTTTCCGTCTCTAACGCCCCCAATCACGTTAAGAAGTAAAATGCTATTCAATAGTTCTAGGTGTATTACTTAATGACCCCTAGCCCCACCCTAGATTTTGTTTTTGGTTGTTTATAGAAAAAAGATCAAAAATCTTTTTTTAAACAATCTTCCCTTTGGTACTTTATAACCTAACTCAAATTTAAGCTTTATTCCCCAGAATTGAGGACAAATTCTGAAAATTGCATATTATGTCCTCAACATTGGAGAAAAATTATTGGTAACATTAAAAATGAGGTTCAGTTTTTCGTTTTGATAAATAATTTTTCTTTTATATATAAAATATGTTTTTTTAATTACCAAAAATTTATATAAGTTTACAATCTTCTATTTTTTACTGATTTAACAATAAGAATAAAAAAAAATATTTGATATTCATAAAATAGCGAGTGGCGTATGGCTCGATATATAATTTAACAACTAAAGCTTGGTATAATATTAATATGAATCTACAGAAAAGTTCTGCCAAAAATCCTAGCTCAAGTAAAAATAGTTTTAACTTAAATAATTTATCCATGCGAGAGTTTGAAACCTTCCTGATTTTTTTAAGGCACGAAGGAGAAGAATTAAGTGTTTTGAAAAAATTTATCGATTTGAGTTTTGATCATACAAGCAGAACAAAAGGTTATGATTACATCAATATTTTATGTAGAAAAGGCTTTGCATATAAGAGAACGATTCCTGAAAAGGGAAAAAATGTTACGAAAATTTTCATCAGAAAAAAAATTAGAAAAGAATACGAAAAATTCATATTACCCACGATTGGAAGCATAAAAGAATCGCTGGAAGATGTCTTCGAAGAATACATAGACGATCTTAAAGATGTGGAAAAAATACGCGAGAAATTTAGAGCATATACTGAAAATGTTATAGTATCAATTAGTAATTTACTAGTAAATGAGCCTGTAAAAACTTTAAATAGTAAACGATTCCATAAAAAACTAAATGACACGATTTGGAAATATTTTAGGGCTGAAATGCTAAAATACGAAATGTTTTCAAAATAAAAGAGAATAATTTATAAAATCTAACAAATAGTTCTAATTGTAAATATTTAATATCTAATTAAAAAACAGAGAAAAATTGCTACTTCAGAGCGCGTTAACAGAAAGAATTATTATAGTTAGTATATTCCAAATATGGCCAATTATTTATGAATCTTTTTTTGCGTATAAATTATTAAAACGCGCAACAAATCGTTCAACAGCCACTCTAAGTTGCCTTTTTAGTTTTAATGCACTAGCTTATTTCCTAACCTCTGCTTCAATCTTTCTTACAAATACCCCCTTTGCATATCTCTGCTATATAATTGGTTTTTTTGCGTTTATATTCGCTCATAGTTTTATAATAATTTTTAGTTGGCTTATCGCAAATCTTGACAAGAAATTATCTTCCAAGTATTATTTAGGGATTTTAATTTATGGAATCTTATCAACTTATGTCTTCTGGATAGGAATATTTTTCGAAGGGATTCGATACGATTCTGGCACAAGTTGGATACCAATTTTTAGCTGGTTATTTCTTTTTATCAGTTATAGCTATACAATAGTTTTTTTAATCGTTCCCGAAATAATATTAGCCGTAAAGCTAATAAATATATTTGAAGGTGTACCGTTAAAACGAAGAATTAAATTGTTTATTATTAGCGTATTTTTAGAACTTACTATTGTACTTCTCTTAGTTTTGTATAATACTTGGATAAATGTTACTCCTTTTTTCAAGGTATTTTATCTATTTATAATGCCACCCTTAGGCATTTTAGCAGCTTTTTTTATTTACAAGAGCTTTGGAAAAGCATTAGAATAATTTAATTTGTACGCATC
>Ga0114922_10006560_pt1 | contig 10665 bp, 9 predicted proteins | sample AartaG_FD_100975 | JGI IMG/M metagenome (GOLD analysis project Ga0114922, IMG submission 100975) | Deep subsurface microbial communities from Aarhus Bay to uncover new lineages of life (NeLLi) - Aarhus_00045 metaG | ecosystem: Environmental > Aquatic > Marine > Oceanic > Sediment | place: Aarhus...
CCTTCATAGCTTTGAGCTAAACCACTACAGACTATCCCTTGGGTGTGCTCAGGATTTTGAACATATCCCTTTTTTAGTTTATACTTGTAAAGAGTTGGAGGTTCTTTGGATATTTCGATCAACTCTGCTGCACCAAGTATCCTTAAAGTTGCTGGTGGAAGATCTAATCGACTTATAAGCATCGTGGTTCTTTCCTTATTAATAAAGACTTTTTCGTTTAACCACAAATAGGCATTAAATATATTTGAATCGCCCGAGCTTTCTAATTGAATCCTTTTTCCATTTTTTTTAACGTACGGAAAAAGATTTCCTATAACTGTAAACATCCCTATTGTAACATGCACTTGAGTACCAAATTGAGTCCTAGGCTTGAACAGCTTATTTTGTTTCACCTGAATGTCAATTAGATCGCATAGATCGAAAGCCGTCTTATCACTTGTAGCATAACAACCACGGTACACTTTTTTAATATCTAGTCCTTTGATATTTACTCCAACTCTGTCCCCTGCTTTAGCTTCATTCACATTCTGATGGAAAATCTGAATACTTTTGACTTTACCTGAAGTATTAACGGGAATAACATCAATATCTTGATTCAGATTTAACCTTCCTTTAATTATTGTACCAGTGATTACAGCTCCTCTTCCCTTAATTGAAAAATGGTGATCAATTGGGATAACAACACTTCCTTCGAAATTTCTTTGAATAGCCAATTCTTTAACTTTCTTTAAAATTCCGTCTTTTAAATCTTCAAAACCAGATTGTTCTTTTGCGGAAACTGAAAAAATGGGAATATTTGGGCCATAAGAGGTTGATCCAAAGAAATCTCTAATCTTTTTAACTTCAGCATCTAAATTTCCTTTAAATAAATCAATTTTATTAATTATCACTATAATATCGTTTATATTTAGGGACTCTATCATTATTAAATGTTCTCCAGTTTGTATCTGAGGACCTTTAGTAATATCAATTACGATTAGAGCACAATCGATAATTTCCACTGAAGAAGCACTAATTTTAATCAAATCTGCATGACCAGGACCATCTACTAATGTGATTAAATATTCATCTAGAACAAAACTCGTAAACCCTAAATCTATAGTAATTCCCCTTTCTTTGCTCTGAGGATGAGCGTCAATTCCCGCAGTTGAAATAAACTCGCTTAAAACTGCTGCTACTGCAGTTTTACCGGAATCTATATGACCAAAAAGACCAAGATGGACAGGAGTTTTCTTCTCAATATCTAACATTGATATATTAAGGAAAATTGAATTAAATCTATGATGTATTTTAATAATTCTTTAAAATTAATATGTTTTAATATAAAAATACTTAAATCAATAATTTATAATAATTTAGAGTAATAACTGTAAATATTGGTCTCCAAAAAAATTTTAAACAAATACAATATCATTTTATTATATCTGATTTTAAAACTAATTACAAAGTGAGTAGATGAATGGCTAAATATTGTGTGTATTGTGGAAATCCTTTAAAGGCGGAGGACAAATTCTGTATTATTTGTGGGAAACCCGTTTTAGCTGGTGTTAAAAAGCCAGAAAAAACAGAAGTCGAGAAAGCTAGAGATATTATTAAAGAGAGGAAAACACCTAAACAAAGGATCATAGAAGAAAGCATAGAAGAAGATCCTTTCGAAGCAATACCTGAAGTAAGTGAAAAAAAAGGTAAGAAGAAAGGTAAAAAAGGAGCATCTGCAGTCGTAGAGAAGCCTCTCCCTTTTGAAGTTAAAGAACAAATGATATTAAATATTGAATATAACGATATTAAATTAAATAAACAAATCTTAGTAGATAAATTAAAAGAAATTCAACAAGCCATCAAAGATCCTAGATATGATGTTGACGAGGAATATAACAAATCTATAAATATAAAAGTTACAGCGATTAAAACATTAATCGCAGAACTAAAGCAGAAGGAAACCGATTTAGAAGAAAAGATGGATAAACCGTTTATCGTTCAAAGAATTCAGGAAGACATTGACACAAAGATTTTTCAATTAAAGAATTTATCTCAGCAACATAAGCTACATAAAGTTGATAAAGACTCATTTGAAAGCTTAAGAGAAAAATACAAGCAAGAAAAAGAAGTTCTTGAAACAGAGAGAAAAGATTTAACCATAGGAATGAAGTTGTGGATAAAAGAACTTAAAATGGAAAAGGCAGAGCTTCAAACGCACAAAAATTTAAATAAAGGAAGGTTTTCGGCAAAAGAGCTTTCAAAAGAAGACTACGAGGCTAAAAGAAAAGATTTTGAGATAAAACTTAAAAAAATTGCTCTTAAAATCAAGACTTTAGAAGATCTTACTAAATAAGTAACCTAAATTTTTAATTTATATCAAATATTTTATTGTTTGATAATTATGAGGAAAAAACTAGTTGGTTTTATTGTGTTGATCGTGGGGAGAAAAATAATATGAGGAAGAAACTGATAGGTTTTATTGTGCTGATTTTAGCAATCTCACTCTTAACAATTGGGTTAATAAATGGCGAATATTTGGTAATAAACACTCTTTATGAACAAATGAATGTTTTCCCTTAAATTAAGCGCTCGATCCCTTCGAATAATCATATAGATTATCATACATTCCAGATTCCATCTTTATTATGGTCGATTTCTTCAATAGTAATTGGTTTTATAGAATCAAACAAAAAGATTCGATGGTCTTTTCTCACCTTTTCTTTTAGTTTTTCGATGTATTCTTCTTTGTTTAGCAGTCGTAATTTTGAAAAAATGATCGGTCTAAGCTCTAATTGGGCTACATTTAACAAAAAAGATCATGTTCCAATGGAAGGTACTTGGGATATCAGTTCAAAATTCGGGACTTATTTAGAGTCAATTAATGCGCCTGAAAATGAAATCCAAGAGATTTTAGAGTTGATCAAACCCTATAACGATAAGTTAATCCATAAGATCCGTGTTGAAAGGGCGAGCCAAAACCTCTTTGAGGGTTCAATTTTATATAAAACTGATAGATTAGATTTGCTTAAGAAGATTATAAACTGTCCTGACACTGATGTTTTGAAGATGGTTGGTTCTGTTTCTGATTTGTCGAGGATATTATACAGAGATGAAGGCGAGATAAACAAGATAATTCATGGCGCCAGAAAACTCTCCTCCCCTACACAGTTTGCTTTCTCTTTAATGGTGGTCTCTGCTCAGTTAGAGATGAGTGATTTTGAAGCTACTGGTTTGGGTCAAGAAATTAACCAGCAAGAGCTATACTTACTCAAGAGGCATATCTCAAATACTGTAAATCAATACCTTAGAGACTTTAACTATATTAGCACTAAAGGGTCAAGACTGTTTAGGATACCTGCAATAAATAAACTTTTGTATAAGACCATAGAAAAGATACACATAGCGGCTGCAATTCACGAAGGAAGCTCTACTCTTTCGACAGGGGCGGGAGCTCAAGCTTTAAATATCTACAAATACACAAAATATCTTACACAAGGTCAAGTTCTTACTCATAACACAATAGAGAAGGTTCTTAATTCGTTATATGAATTTATCACAGACGCACTTTACAGAGGAACAAGAGGTATAGTTTCTTCAATGCAAGAAATACAGCATTATACCGATGCTATTAGCATTTTAAACGAATTAGATAAAAAGATCACCATAGTTGAAACCATCTTTAAGAAGGCTACTAAACTCAATAAAGTCTACGCTCCCACATATCAGAGTCTTTGGTATGACTCAACTTACAAAGCTTGGAATGTGTTGACGCAATTGCAAGATTTGTTTGGCGTCGATCCCCTGTCTTTTGAATCTTTGGACGACCAAATATTTGATAAGAACTCAAAATCAGGATTTTTCCAACCTCATCACATGGATCCCGCTAGTAAAGCATCCCTAGCTTTATACGATCAGATCCTGACGAACATTGATTATCACCTTACTTACCGAACAATGCCGATTGCTCAGCAGAAGATACTCAAAGAAGGCGTACGTAAACTCGTTCAGATGGGAATTGATGGTAAGGGCTCGGCTAAGAATGGTTATATCAACGAAAAAGATATTAGGGAGGTTTTTGCCGGACAGCTTTTCACGGTTAGATCCAGAAAAACAGGTAAGATGGTGTACAATGTCCCCATTATTTCTGAGAAAACAAGATTCTGGCAAAGAAATAAACAAGAGATCGGATTGTGGGACTATCATTTTAGTGATGTTTCTTTCGAAGACAAGCTGAGCGGTTTGAATGCAAAGATCGACGTGTTTAGAAAGACTTTACAAAACACTGGTAGTCGGAAAGACGCTTATATGGCGATTCTGGCTTTTAAATACGGTAAGTATGCCTTACCACGTTTTCTAAACGATGCGGAGAAGTTCGTAAGTTATATGTTTACTCCAACATATTTGAGAATTTCTCCTTTATTTCCCTTAACATTTGGAGACAATCGACACTTAGTAATCACTAAGATTCTGTTTTAAAGTCTGGATAAAAAACTGATAAACTTTTAAACCCTAACTTTTTATTTTTTAATTAGTATTTCTTAATAAATATTATAGACTTAAGATTATGAAAACGAAATCAAAGCGTGTTATTCGAGTCAAAAATCCGCAGTTGCGTAGATTCCGTGCTGCGATGAGAGAAGTGCTTAAAGCAGCTCAAACCTCTGAAGTCAGACGACTACGTGATTTGTCTAACTCGTTGAAGACCGGCGATTTTAAATTTTGGTTTAATGAAAAGAAAAGACTTGAAGCCCAGATTGATGAGCTTATTAGGGCTCGGCGTCGCGCGCCCATCGGATGTCGCGTGTGTGGACGTCAAGACCTTGACTTGATTTTTAATCCTTGTAGTAGCCAATGGTATTGCGAGGGGTGTTACAACTTTAATCAGGAATCTTACAAGAAGAATCCTTATCCTTATGAACCAGATTGGAGAAAACTATATCCTTAGATAGCCGAATATGTTAACCGATCAAGAAACTTTAAGATTTAAATATCTTTTAATCAGTAATCATTATGATATTATGAGTGCTCTTCCTTAAGATTTGGTTGATTCAATCCCAATTTTTACTTCTACTTACAGTAGTAGAATTTTCTAAAAAGCCTTTCTTCTGATATAATTTATCTTGGGATTTTCTATACTTATTGGCTTCTTTATAATGTGTCTTGCACAGATATATTTTATGATGCTTATTATCGTAATATTTTAAGTCCGCTTTCTCAACATAAGACTTCCAGCTATTTTCTGAGAGTGATCTAATGGCCTTATCTACACAACCTTTTATAGAGCAATTTTTTCCCTTGTTTGCTGTAGCGCTGAGATCACCTTTCTCTCTAATTTCTTTAGGGAGCTTCATTTATAACCACTTATTAAAATTATTATTAGGATTGAATATTATAATCATAAAATATTTACCGTCTTAAATTTTTTCCTATAATATATGGATTCATTAATCTTCGATGAAAATTTTATTAAGAGCAAACTATTTAATTGCGAGTCTCCTTCGAGAATCTCTCTAAAAGATGATTTCTTTACAAGTTCCGCAGTCCTTTTTTCTATTATTCCACATGAAGATAAACCATACAATTTAATTTTGATTCACCGTTCGAATATAGGAACGAGACATAGAGGGGAAATGTCTTTTCCAGGAGGCAAATTTGAAGATGATAAAGACAAATCTTTAAGAGATACTGCTCTTAGAGAAACCGAAGAGGAAATTGGAGTTCCAAGGGAATCAATTAAAATTATTGGCTGTCTTGACGATTTTCCTACTATGACCAAATATATTATTACTCCTTACGTGGCAGTTATTGATAAAAATCAAAGATTGAAAAGACAAGAAAGCGAAGTTCAGAGGATAATAAAGATTCCTATCGATTTCTTCACATCTAAAACGCAGTTTCGTGAGCAAACTGTTGATGTTGATGGAAATAAATTTCCGGTGTTTTATTTCACTTATACCGATCCTGAAAATAGTCAAAAATATACAGTATGGGGCGCTACGGCTTACATGATTGTGACATTTATAGAAATGTTATACGGATTTAGTCTTTCGAACTTAGGATTAAAGCGATTCAAGCTTGAAAAAATAAGGGATTTGAAAGAATACATTAAATACAGAGATAATAATATCACTAAGAAATTTTAAAATTTTAAAGTATAGTAAAATAAGAATCGAAAAATTCAATTAAAATAACGAATAAAATACCTTAAAGAAATAAGTTTTATGGCCCCCGGCGGTCGGGGTGGTCCCAGACGCTGGGCTTCAAAAATTTTGAATTTATAAAAAGTGAAGATACCCAGTTATCCTGCGGAGGGATAGGGGTTCGATATGGACGAAGAATTGCTTTATCCAAGAAAATCCCCCTGGGGGCCGCCAAATTTAAATTGAATATCTATACGGTGATCAAATGGTTGATTTTAGTAAGATTATTGAATTTTTTAAGAGTACACCGATTCCAGAAAATATGTTAAATAGAGGGCAATTAGTTTTAAATAATTTCCTAAAACCTATCCAAAATCTATTTGAACAGAAATGTGTGCCCCAGATTGCGTGGAGCGATGATCAAATCGAATTTTTATTAAAAACTCTTTCAAATATGGATACTGATAAAGACGATAAAGCGTCTCGAGTAGGAGAACGTGAAGCAAGGATAGCATCAATTCTACACTTAGAAACTTCAGCTGGATTTTGTCATGGAATCGGACGCAGCGGTTTTTTAACAGCACCACAACCCAAGGCTCCAGGAGGTTCAATAATGTACGAGCTCAGTAATTATTTAGCTTTGAATTTTCTTAAAAAGTTTGGTTTACCAAATGCTAAAAAAGCAATTGTTGTCCCTCTGTGTACTGGCATGTCCTTAGCGTTATGTTTAGGCGCTCTTAAACCTGACTGGAATGACTCAAATTTAATCAATAAAAGGACCGTTATCGTTCCCCAAATTGATCACAACGCTCTAATCAAAGCCTTTGATTTGGTAGGTGTTAAAAGAAAAGTCGTAAAAGGTAAGATATTTGGTGACGCTGTTCGAATCCCAATTGAAGACATTGAAGAAAATTTAGACGATGATTGTTTTGCGATACTCTCTTTAACAAGTTTCTTTCCTCCTCGAGAACACGATGATATTAAAGAAATAAGCAAATTTGCTAAAAAACATGATTTGGTTCATATTGTCATCAACGCCTATGGTGTACAGAGTCCTGAATGGATGAAACTAATCCGTATTGGAATTGACGCTGGCCGAATAGACGCAATTATTCAATCAACAGATAAAAATGTCCTTACTCCCGTGGGCGGGGCTCTCATCGCTTCGCCAAATGAGGGCATTATTACTAGAATTAGTCAAGCCTACGCTGGTCGTGCTTCGGCAACACCAGTTGTAAATTTTCTTATTTCAATGCTTTCTTTAGGGATTGAGGGATATCAGACACTATTAGTAGAACAAGAACAAAATCGAAAACTTCTTGAAGATAAACTTCAGAAAGTTGCTGTTAAAATTGACGAGAAAATACTAGATGTATTTAACCCTGTGGCTGTTGCGATGTCATTAAATAATTTGAAAAAAGATCAACTATTCGCACTAGGGGGTGCGTTGTATAACTTAAGAGTTACTGGTCCAAGGGTATATAACCCTGAAGAAAGTATTTTTGGAACGTGCTGCGCTAGTTATTCTACACCCTACATCGTTTTAAATGCTGCAATAGGAGTAAAATCCCAAGATATTATTTCTGCCGTTGAGAGATTCGAAAAGGCTTATTCTCAAGTGATTTCTAAATAATTTTCTTTACTAATCTTAAATTTTTATTTGAGGTTAAATAAAAATAAATAAAAATCAATTGCACTATATTATAATAAATAAATATCAAGGGTTATAATATAATGGAGAATCTCCTCTTAAAGCAATTTAATGAACTAATATCTATACAGTGGCCTTTTACGCAAATTGAAGAAAGTTACGATGAATCAACTCCGCGAGAACTTTTCGAATTAGCGTATCATACATGTAATTCCGTAGCCAATAGAAGCATTTTAATCAAACTATCCCCTACAGAAAACCAAAGCGGATCCCAAGCGATTCTTTACTCAAATACCAAGAAGTTTATAAGGGTTGAAGCTCTTGAGAAATCCTTGAGAATTACAAAATATTTCCCCGAAGGAAGCACGGGGGATAAATTGAATACCGAAATCCACCCAAAATTAAAAGCCAGAAAAAAGAATTTTGCTCTAAAGGACAACGCTTTGAAAACAGATATTCTTAAAACGATTTTAGTTGAACGTAAACTTGACGAGTGTACTAACTTCGTTGTATTAAAGGATATTAACCGTAAAGTATATTTTGCTATTGGTGATGCCAGAGAAAGCGCCGCCGTAGTACCAATATTCATGGAAGCGGAAGGAGCTAGTTTAGTTCAATTAGCTTTGAATAAATGGATGAGCACAGTTCAAACATACGATCAAGAAAAACCGTTCCCTGAAGGTTCTGTAGCCGGTTTGCTTAAGAACCTTATGCAAATCAAAAAATGGATTTTAAATTTGATTAGCACTAATTTAGATAAGTAAATCGAACTCTTGTTATATTCTATTTGATGGGTCTTATGATTCTCAAATTTAACAAGCTAAATTAAATAAAAATAATAGCACATTCTATTGAATTTAAATTTTTGAATATAAAATTAAAAGATTGAGAAAAATGGTATTTATAGATACTGAGGGTAAATTTAACGATAATAGTTACTTAATTGATGCAATATTATTTAGAACGCTGCATGATCTTTCATTATATGTAATCGAAAATGAAGGTTCGAGGATGTTAATTGACACCGGAAGCTCGTTCGAATCAGCTAAAATTGCTAGAAAATTAAAGGAGTTCAATCTTCTGCCCATTCATAAGGTGATATTAACTCACTCCCACTGGGATCACGTACAAGGTTATAGAAAGTTAAAAAACAAAATTGGTGAATTTGAAACTCTCGCTTCGGAGAAAGCTATTGATAACTTAAAAAATCCGAAGAGAATGAACGAACCTTTTCAAATAAATGTTGAACCTATTGAAAATGTAGTAAGTTTGAAAGAGGGAGATATTATCGATTTAGAAGGTTTGGAGTTGGAAGTTTTTAACTTCTTTGGGCATACACAAGATCACATTGCATTGTTAGATAGAAAAAATAAGAATATCTTTACTGGAGACGCTATTATGTGCAAATATGATCTCCAAACTTTTAGACCAACCTTCATGCCACCCGATTTTAACGAATCGGAACTTCTAAAAACATTTAAAAAGCTACGAGGTATTAAAGATGAAATTCATTCTATTTCAATGGCTCATTTTGGTGTGTGGAAAGATGAAGAGCTAGATTTTATAATAAACAGTATGGAAGAAGTACATTTTACGACTAAAAAAGCAATGATAGAATGGTATAATGAAAATTCTGATATTGATTATATCACAAGGAAATACCATGAAACTTTCATTCCAAATTCAAAGAAACATAAGAAGGAAAACATTATAGGTTTACTACTACCAATATCTTGGCATATCGAAAGCTTAAAAATAAGTGGCAGCATTAAATAATGCATTTCAAAAAAAAAAACTAAAATGGGCCATCGGGGATTTGAACCCCGGCTCTCAGGCGTCTACTGTCACAATCAATTTTTTCTTTCTTTGTCTGATTGCGAGTCAATTATAAGACCTGCGCTTGTTGGCCAAGCTTGCTCTAAATGCCGTTAACCAGGCTGAGCTAATGGCCCAATTAATTATTTTAATTTTGCTAATGTTATTAAGTCAAAAAGCACAAAAACATAAAAATTTTTTTATTGGTGTAATCTGTTATATTTATAATTAAAATCATAAAAAGGAACATTCATATTTTTCGTAAAAATCATATAGGTGTATGACATGGCAGAAATGTTAACAGATCTTCTGAATTCAATCTACGGAAGAATAGCTCAACTTGGTCAAGCAATTCAAGGATTAAAAACCTCTCTAGACGGATTAAATCAAAATATTGAGCAGAAAATCTCTAATTTAAATGAAAAATTGAAGGAATTTTCTGTCGAGATAGACGAGACAAAGGGTAAACACATTGAAGTATTAAAAGAGATTGGAGAAGGCACAAAGAATGAATTAATCAAAGTTCAAGAAGGATTAGGTTTAGATGCCTTAGCGGCACTAATTTCTCACCTAGAAGAATTCGAAAAATTATCTGGAGAAGTGCTTAATCAGGATACAGTTAATTTACTTCTTTCTGAAGCAATTAGTTCCGTAAAAAATATGAAAGAAATATCTCAAAATAAAAAATAATATAATTCTAGTAATAAATTTTAAAAAAGTGGTAAATTATGGCCGAAAGATTATTAGACAATATGATAAGTAAAATAAATCAAATTACATCGTCATTAGATGGTACTATCGCTCAAATTAATCAAATGAGCACAGCGATTCAAAATATGTCGCAAAAGTTTTCTGAAGAAACGATTTCTGTTAACGAAAACATCCGCCTTATTGTTGAAGTGCTTAAGCAATTTCGAATGAAGTCTAGTGAAAATTTACAAACTATTTCAGATGATTTTAATGAAAGTATAAAGGAACTATACGAAAAGAAATCAATTGAATCAATTACAGAAGAAGAAAAGAAAGCTATTGATATGATAAGACAAGCTGCTAAAGCAGTTTCAAATAATCTATATTACG
>Ga0114922_10006562_pt1 | contig 10665 bp, 7 predicted proteins | sample AartaG_FD_100975 | JGI IMG/M metagenome (GOLD analysis project Ga0114922, IMG submission 100975) | Deep subsurface microbial communities from Aarhus Bay to uncover new lineages of life (NeLLi) - Aarhus_00045 metaG | ecosystem: Environmental > Aquatic > Marine > Oceanic > Sediment | place: Aarhus...
AGTCAACAGCCGTATGCCTCGAACATTCGGGGATAGTTTTATTCATGTCAATACCATCGATATGTTAGTTCTTTATGATGAGGATATAATCGAGATTTCTGTCCCCGAATCGGACGAGACGTTACGCCGTATCGGTCAAAATATTGCCAGACTTGTCGAAGACGGCAGCACTATTGAGTGTGGTATAGGGCGCGTTCCTCAGGCCTTAGCTGAATTTCTGAAAGACAAAAAAGACCTCGGCGTTCATACCGAGATGTTCAGCGACTGGATTATCGACCTGATTGAATGCGGTGTAATCACGTGTGCAAAAAAATCTCTTAACCGCGGCAAGATTGTTGCCAGCTTTTGTATGGGTTCACAGCGGCTCTATGATTATATTAACAACAATCCCTTCTTCGAATTTTACCCTTCCGAGTATGTCAACGATATCCATATCATCAGCCAGCACGAGAAAATGGTTGGGATTAACGTAGCACTGGAAATCGATTTGACAGGCCAGGTTTGCTCGGATTCGTTGGGTTATAAATTCTACAGCGGTATCGGTGGTCAGGTTGATTTTATTCGCGGGTCTGCGCGAAGCAGGGGGGGTAAAGCTATAATTGCGATGCCTTCTACAGCGAAAGATAAAAAAGTTAGCAGGATCGTACCGCATTTGACTGAAGGTGCAGGAGTTGTTACAACACGCGGAGATGTCCACTATGTAGTTACCGAATACGGGATTGCTTATTTGCACGGCAAGAGCATTAGAGAAAGGGTGCTGGACCTAATCAACATCGCGCATCCTAAATTCCGAAAAGGGCTTATCCAGGCGGCAAAAGCTCAGAACTATATTTATGAGGACCAGATAGAATTGGCATTGGAGCAGATTGGCTATCCGGAAGAGCTGGAACGCTATGAAACATTGCGCGACGGCACGGAAATATTCTTCAGGCCTGTTAAGCCTACCGATGAGCCGGCACTTTCTGAAATGCTGTATTCGCTGAGTGAAGAAAGTGTCCGTACTCGCTATATGACGCATACAGTGGTATTCCCTCATAGAGATATTCAACGATTCACCAATATCGACTATCGTCATGATATTGCCATCGTTGGTATTATCCCCCGTGTTTCAGGCGAAGAGATTGTTGCCCTTGCCCAGTATTTTCTTGACCCGAAGACCCTTGCCTCGGAAGTGGCGTTTCTTGTCCAGGACGAATGGCAACAAAAGGGAATGGGGACCTTTCTTCTGGATTACATTACTCAAATAGCCAAACGGCGTGGCGTAAAGAGGTTCTGTGCAAAAGTATTGCCGAGCAATGAGCCGATGCTGGCTATTTTTCATAACTCCGGCTATAAGGTGAATACCGAATTCGACGGATATGCCTATGATATTACATACGATTTGACAGGCCGGGAATAATAGGGGGTAACTTTGGGAACGAGAAAGGCAGCATTTATTTATTCGTCGGAGCTTGAGAAGTTCAGCTATCCTGCGGAATGTCCGTTTAATACGGACAGGACAGGTGTGAGTTAAATTCTATGCTAAGAGTTGATAGTATAAGTATTTGCAGGCAGTCAACACCACAGCAAAGACGAAGGCAAAATAGATGAAAACCAGAAAACTTAGAGCTAAAATACTGATATCGTTCTTTAGCGTTATCGCTATTTTAGCCCTTTCAATAGCAATATTGGGTTTTTATGTTATTAAGAACGACATTATAGAAAGGGCGCAAAGTAAGGTAAAAAATGACCTTAACTCTGCGCGGGAGATATATCACGAAGAGAGCAGAAGCATCAAGGATGTAGTACGGTTCACGGCTTTTAGGTTTTTCATAAAAGAGGCTATTCGAGATAGCGATATAGAAACTCTCCAAAGCGAGTTAGAGAAGATAAGAAAGAAGGAATCTTTGGATGTGTTAAGCCTTACTGATGAAAATGGTCAGGTCATTGTCAGGTCGCGGAATCCATCTGTTAATGGTGACAGTCAGGTACAAGATGAACTTGTCAGCCGGGTATTGTCGGGCGGGAAAATAATTGCTGGGACAGTAATAGTGCCGAGCGAGGAGCTCATAAAAGAAGGGGCAGACCTTGCTGAGCAAGCGTATATAAAATTTGTCCCTGTTCCAAAAGCAAAACCAAGCCAGAGGACTGAGCGGACTTCAGGGATGATGATAAAAGCTGCTGCACCTGTTTTTGGGTATGATGGTAGTCTTATTGGCGTACTATATGGTGGGATTTTACTTAATCGAAACTATAAGGTTGTTGACAGGATTAAAGAGACAGTATATGAAGAAGTTGAATATAAAGGGAAGGATATTGGTACAGCGACCATCTTTCAAGGAGACCTGCGCGTTTCAACTAACGTTAAAGCGGAAAATGGAAGCCGTGCGATTGGGACGCGTGTATCTGAAGAGGTATATGAGCAAGTGCTGGTAAAAGGGTTACCCTGGATAGGCAGGGCGTTTGTAGTAACGGACTGGTATAAAGCGGCCTATGAACCAATTAAAGATGTTGACGGCAGAATAGTTGGAATATTGTATGTTGGTACATTGGAAAAACCTTTTATTGATATGGCGAAAAACATCTTTCTTTTTTTTCTGGCAATAGTTTTAGTTTCTACTTTGCTGGCAAGTGTGTTCGCTTTGATACTTGCGGGGGTTATATCCCGACCTCTTACGTATATGCTTAATGCCACTAAAAAGCTTTCGGAAGGGAATTTCGGATATAAAGTAAACATAGAAACAGGGACGACGGAACTGAATATGTTGGCCGCTTCTTTCAATAACATGTCATCGCAGATCGGCGAGAGAGAACGCAGTTTAAAAATTTCAAATGAAAAATTGGCAGTTCTGAATAATACTTACCTCGATTTGGTGGCTTTCGTATCGCATGAACTTAAGGGAATACTGGGATCAACGATTGTGAATGCCTATTCCGTCCGCGACGGTTTTTTTGGAGCCATAAATTCCAGACAGAGGAAGGCCCTTGATTCCGTTACAAAGAACCTGGACTGCTTAGCTGGGACTGTAAAAAAATTCCTTGATTTAAGTCGAATAGAGAAAGGCGAGCTTGAGCTGAATAGGACAGAAGTGTGCTTGAGAGAAGACGTGTTTAACAGTTCGTTGGAGACTTTTGCCAGAAAGACCGTTGAAAAGCAGATGGAAATTATTAATAATATTCAGCCTCAGATAAAGGTCAATTGTGATATTGATTTATTACTCATAGTAGCAAATAATCTTGTTGATAATGCTATCAATTATGGGTTTGAAAAAGGAAAAGTGATACTGAGCTCTAAGGACCTTGGAGAAAGAGTCCAGATTGAAATCTATAACGATTCAAGGCCCATTGGAGAGGAGGAAAAAGCCAGGCTTTTTAGAAAATTCTCCAGGTTAGATGCCCATGATCAGAAAAGAACCAAAGGTAACGGGCTGGGGCTGTTTATCGCCAGGGAAATTATTGCAAAACACGGCGGGGATATATGGGTTGAGCCAAGAGAAAATGGGAATTCCTTTATATTCCAGATAGAAAAAGTATTCTGAATATTTGTAATATAGAGATAAGCGTTTTAGGAGAATATTATGGCTAAGAAAAAAATTATTTGGGTCGAGGATGATGATGAGATTATCTCGGCTTTTAAGCCACGCTTTGCAAGTCAAGGATGGGAAGTGCTTTCAACTGCTTCCGCAGAGCAGGGCAAGGCTCTGGCTCGAAAGGAGAAGCCTGACCTTATTATTATGGATATAATAATGGCGGGAGAGCATGGATATGCGGCTATCGAAGATCTCAAAAGCGAATCAGCACTGGCGAATGTGCCTATAATCGTTTTTAGCGGGGTAACTCACAGATGGCGCGAGACTACGGCTAGTCGTCAAGATGCTTTACTTACCGAAGCTTGCGAGTTTATAGACAAATCTGAAAAACCTGATGTTTTGATTGGCACTGTTAGCAAGTACCTCCAGACATAGGTTTTTCGGGGGACTTACTGCCGGAAAAGTAAGGTCGGGTAAGAAATTTTAGCCAATATGATTGGGGCAAGATATGCAAAAGTATTGCCGAGCAATGAACCGATGTTAGCTATTTTTCATAACTCCGGCCATAAGGTGAATACCGAATTCGACGGTTACGCCTATGATATTACATACGATTTGACGGACCAGGAATAACAGGAGTAATTTTGGGAACGAGAAAAGCAGCCTTTATTTATTCGCCAGAGCTTGAGAAGTTCAGCTATCCTGCGGAGCACCCGTTTAATACAATCCGTGCTAAAGAAACCAGGGATGTTATAAACTCGCTGGGATTGCTTACAGGTGAAGGTAGATGCGAAGTGGCGTCTGTTGCAGCGGAAAGACTTGTGTTAAAGAAGTTTCACTCGGCGCGTTATTTGCACGCTTTAAAAACTGCTGCCAAAGTCCGATGGGATACCGAAGCTCTGGATATGGGAATCGGGACGCCGGATTGTCCTGTATTTGCGGGGATGTATGACTATGGTGTTCTTGCTGCCGGTGCGACACTGAGCGGTGTGAAACAGATTCTGTCGGGTGCTGCTGATGTGGCGTTTAATCCATCAGGTGGGTTTCATCATGCGGGGCCGGAAAAGGCGTCCGGCTTTTGCTATATCAATGACGTTGCCTTGGCGTGTATGACGTTGGCTGAGGAGGGCAAGAGGGTTCTTTATCTCGATGTGGATGTTCATCACGGTGACGGCGTTGCATACGCATTCTATGACCGAAGTGACGTGATGACCATATCATTCCATCAGAATCCGAAGACGCTGTTTCCAGGGACTGGGTTCGAGGATGAAATTGGCAAAGGGCAAGGTAAGGGCTGCTGCGTCAATGTTCCTCTTGCTGTGGGTACTTATGACGAAGTGTATATGAAGGCGTTTGAGAGTATAGCTCTGCCGTTAATTGGCGTGTATAATCCCGATGTATTTGTTTTTGAATTGGGGGCTGATGGGCTTGCGGGTGACCCACTTGCTAATCTGTATCTGACTAATAATGTTTATGCTGAGGTCATTAAGTATCTGTTAAGTTTTGACAAGCCCATCCTTGCGACTGGCGGCGGTGGTTATAATATCGCTAACACTGTAAGAGCATGGGCTTTGGCCTGGAGTATTTTTGCCGGTGCTGAGAGTGAGCATGATATGCATCATGGTGCAGGAGGTGTTATGCTCGAGAGTACGGACTGGCAGGGGGGATTGCGGGATAGAGCACTTGTTGTAAGCAAGAGCCAGCGTGAAACAGTAGTGCCTGCAGTAGAGGCGACGATAGAATCGGTTAAGGCGAATATCTTTCCGATTCATGGACTTTAATTATGGATTTCCGCTCCCCGCTTTCGCGAAGGGACAAGTTTCGCGGGAATGACAGGAGGCCAAATGTCATTAAAAAACGGCAATTATTTATTTGAAACGGCATTAGCAATTTACGCTTCGGTTGTTTCGATTTTGTGATATGGTGCTTTGACGAATAACGTTATTGTTGCAGCGGTAATCAATAGTGCCGAAGCGCCATAATATGCGATGGCGAAAGTTTCATGCTTAACATACATTATTCCTGCGAGCTTTGCCAGCATAAAACCGCCGACACCCCATGCGGTAAATACTAATCCGTAATTGGTTCCAAAGTTCTTCAGGCCGTAAAAATCCTTGGTGATAGATGGGAAAAGCGAGAGGTTTGCCCCGTAGTTTGCTCCGATTAAAGCAGAGATGAGCGCCATTACGGGAATCGTTCCGAGGGCGTTTTCACCGGTAGCCTTTGAGAGCAGGAATATCAGAAATGCCTGGAACAGAAAACAAATAAACATGGTTGCCTTGCGTCCGATTTTGTCGCTGAGCATACCTGCAAGTATTCGTCCACCGCCGTTACCGATGGCAAGTACCGCCACCAGTACAAATCCCATAGTTATTCCAACCTGTTTGCCTGCGATTGCGGCCAGCTTTGAGATGACCATAAGCCCAGCGCCGGCACCGCATACATACATAAACCAAATGATGTAGAATTGCCATGTTTTGAGCATTTCTTTTGGAAGAAAGTCTTCTTTATTATTGTTAGATTTAGCATTTTTATTTGCGGGTACGGAACCAGCCGGGATGTAGCCGGCAGGTGGTGGTTTTAATATCCGGGCAAGTACGACTACGACGACCAGAAAAGCAATACCTAACAGCAGCAGCGCAGTGCTGAAACTAAGATTAACTATAAGCCAAGTTGTCAGAGGAGCGGCATAAACCGAAGCCAGTCCGAAGCCGGAAACCACTATTCCCGCGATAAGGCCTGTCTTAGCGGCCGGGAACCACTTTACCGCGGGAGGTGTTGCAGAAGCGTAACCGAATCCAAGTCCTGCGCCGACAAGTATGCCAAAACCAATGACGAAGACCATAAGCGATGTTGTCATGCCGGCAATTATGAATCCGAGTCCGACTAATATGCCGCCTATTGTGGCTACGAATTTTGGGTTGATTTTGTCCTGCATTCTTCCGGCTGGTACCATAATAAGTGAAAATACCAGACATGCAATCATATATGGCAGGGACTTGTCGTCCTCATTCCAGCCCCAGTCCTCAGGGATACGCTTGCTTATGACGCTCCATGTATAGAGTATTCCGAGTGCCAGGTTGATTCCCATTCCCGCAAAGGTAACACGCCAACCATGATTTTTGATTTTTGGTCGGTCTGTTGTTATTTCTTCGCTCATAAATATGGTTTCCTTTATTGAAAACAGGCCGAACGTGTGCTTACAATACACGTCCGGCTTGTTTACGGTCTGTTAGGGCGGACGTTTTTATTATTCGCTTCGGCCTTTAATCAATGCTTCGACTACGCTGGGATCTGCGAGAGTGCTAATATCGCCGAGGTTGTCTGTATTCTTCTCAGCAATTTTGCGGAGGATTCGCCGCATAATCTTACCGGAGCGGGTCTTCGGAAGTGCGGGTGCAAATTGAATGGCTTCAGGTGTTGCGATGGGGCCGATTTCCTTTCGCACATGCATAACAAGTTCCTTCTTTAGCTCTTCGGTCTCCTCGACGCCACCTACGAGTGTAACAAAGGCATAGAGTCCCTGGCCTTTAATATCGTGAGGTATCGGTGTAACGGCAGCTTCGGCAACCTTTTCGTGGCTGACCAGGGCGCTTTCAACCTCAGCGGTTCCGATTCGGTGGCCGGAGACGTTGACGACATCGTCGATTCTGCCCATTAGCCAGTAATCGCCGTCTTCGTCAACCCGGCAGCCGTCGCCGGCGAAATAGATGTTGTCGTACATGGTAAAGTATGTATCAATGAACCGGTCGTGGTCGCCCCACATCGTGCGCATCATTCCGGGCCAGGGTTTTCGTATGCAGAGCTTGCCGCCTTCGTTTACATCACATTGACTTCCATCATCTCTCAAGACGACCGGGTCAACGCCAAAAAAGGGCAGAGATGCGCTGCCTGGTTTCAACGTATGGGCGCCCGGCAGCGGCGTGATTAAAATGCCGCCGGTCTCGGTCTGCCACCAGGTATCGACAATCGGACAGCGATTGCGCCCGATTTTCTCATAGTACCAAATCCATGCTTCGGGATTTATCGGCTCACCGACTGTGCCAAGAACCCTGAGCGAATCGAGCTTATACTTGGCGGGCCATTCTTCGCCAAGGCGCATCAGAGCACGAATGGCCGTAGGTGCGGTATAGAAGACGGTAACGCCGAATTTATCGCAGATTTTCCAGAAACGGCCTGCATCCGGATAGGTGGGAACGCCTTCAAACATCAATGATGTGCTGCCGTTTGCAAGCGGGCCATAGACAATGTAGCTGTGTCCCGTTACCCAGCCTATGTCGGCGGTGCACCAGTATACATCGTCGTCGTGAATGTTGAAAATGGTTTTGTGAGTAAGAGTGATGTGCATGAGGTATCCGCCTGTCGTATGGACGACGCCCTTGGGCTTTCCGGTCGAGCCGGATGTATAAAGAATGTATAAAGGGTCATCAGCATTCATACGTTCGGCTTCGCACTGTTCGGCTGCATCTTCCATTTCAACGTGGTACCATAGGTCCCTGCCTTCTTTCATATTGCAGGGGTCATCATTGACTTTGACGACAATTACAGTTTCAATTGTAGGTGTTTTTTCCAGCGCGACGTCGGCAATGTCCTTGAGTTTAATATGCTTTCCGGCTCGCAGCGAGACATTGGAGGTAATAAGCATTTTGCAGTCGGAGTCGTTGATACGGCCTTCGATGGCGTCTGAGCTGAATCCGCCGAAAATAACCGAGTGAATAACACCAATCCGGGCACATGCGAGCATTACTATCGTAAGTTCGGGAACCATTGGCAGATAAATTGCTACGCGGTCTCCTTTCTTTATCCCCTTTGATTTGAGGACATTAGCGAATTTGCAAACCTGCTTGTGCAGTTCTTCATAGGTGAATTTCCTGACGGCTTCTTCAGCCTCACCCTGCCAAAGAATTGCAATTTTTTTTGCGATTGGTGTTCCAAGATGACGGTCGAGGCAATTATATGCTACGTTCAACTCGCCGTCGGCGAACCAGGTGTGCTCAATTTTTCGACTCTTTGTATCCCAGGTGTAACGGAGGCTCTTAGTGGGTTCTTTAAACCAGGAAATGGTTTTTGCCTGTTCGAGCCAGAAGGCATCGGGGTCTTTAATCGACTTTTGCCACATCTGCTGATACTGCTCGAAGCTGTTTATATAAGCATTGGCTTTTATTGAAGCCGGCGGTGGAAATGTCCGATTCTCAGTCATGAGAGAGTCAATTGTTTTTTCTTTTGCCATACAGTTCTCCTTTGAGTGATAGGAAATTTGATTTTTAGAATTTGTACTTCATACTCAGGATGCAATATGTTATGTCCTTGCGTTTACTGACTGTGTCTTCCATTGATATTTGTTGATAGACCCCCGGGACAAATGAGAGATTATCATCGATTTCGAGGTTTGTTGAAAGCCCAAACGTTGCGTACGACCAGTCGTGGGCTGCACCACCGAGACCGTCTGTATAGGCAAGCTCGGAGGACAGATGTATCGGTACCGGAAGCTCTGGTGTATCGAGGTCATAGCCAAGTATAAACCGGTGCACCCAGCCGCTCGGCATATCGCCCCCACTGGGCGTTTTTGTGTAATCACTGCCGGCAGCGTACTCATAGTGAGCGATGTAGCTGGGAACGAAGCCCTCCGGCAGCATATTCGGCCAGGAAAGGCTAAATATCCACTCCCAGGTGGTATTGCTTCTGTTCCGTGCCAGGCCGGTGTAGTGCTCATAGCCGGCACTTATATTATACTTCGTGGCGTAAGATTCGTCCTCGAAGAGTACGCTTTTGTAATACGGCCTGTAATCGAACCTTTGCTTGTCAACGTAACCGCTTGCGGTAGCGTTGCGGTGAGTAACTTTCACGCCAAAGCCCGTGCCATACAGGTCGAGGTCGATGGTTTTGAAAAGCGCGCCTTGTTGGCCGTAGCCTTCGGTGCCTTTAGTCAGCCACTTACTCATATAAGTCAGGTCGAAAGTAACACCCAACTGGTCTTCTTCGGCCTGTGCTGTTCCTACTGTAGAAGCTGCGAACAGCACGATAATCAATAACATTTCCTTACTCACAACTTTTTCTCCTTAAAAAAGTGTTAAAGTACTCTCAGGATAAAAGGAGTATTATACTGAAGGGTTAAATAATGTCAAGCAATACAGGGAGCAAAATTATTGGATATGTGATTATATCTTTTCAGAGGTTAGGCTTTTGGGTTGTAGGCCTAAAAAAGCTGAGTTTCGGGGTTTTAGTCTTTAACACGATGTTCAGGTTTTAATTTTAGAGCATTTTTTACGGGAGGTTATTTCGGCTGAAGTGAAACAACCAAAGACGGATGAACGAAGTTTAGGAATCTTTTTTTAATAGAGTCTTTTGCTTCACGCCCTGAGAAATTGGGACACTACACTTGGAATGAAGTTGTTAAATCCGACTATAAAAAAAGTTGTACACGGCGTTAGTGTTTAGTTTTCTACAAGGTCGCTGAGGATGTGTTCGACTATTTCATCCAGTTTTTGGGTGATTTGTGGCGTGCAGCCTTGAGAAAATTTTGACAGCTCTTTAGCCTCTATACCGTAGATGCGAATGTCGGCAGGAATATGGTATCCCCATTGTCCGGCCATTTGGAAGGCGGTTGCGAAATTGATATCGTGTGGGCTGCTTGGGCGGACAGTAGAGGCCAAATCAGAGAGCGTAAAGTGGTGCACTGTGCCGAGGGGTGCCGAGCCAAGCTGAACGGCATCGATTACTATCAGCCGCTCGTAGCCGGCGAGTTTGGGAATAATGTCCATTGTTGCAGCAGAAGATTTGATAATGTCGTATTGTGCTCCCTCGGCCTGGAGAGGTTCTGCCAGGCGGTCGGCTACTTCGTGAGCTACTCCGTCGTCTGAGAGGATTGGATTGCCGAGAGCAAGTATCAGTGTTTTCATATTTGGTTTTTTACCACACCCAGGCAAGTTTGAGGGCGCCGCCCGACGTAAAGCATATTCGTATTTCGCTTTACGTTTGGCGTTTTAGAGTTTTGATTATTTCTTTTTTGCTGTCGAAGATGTTGACTTCCATCGGCATCTGTCCCGGCAGGGCGTGAGTCGAGCAGGAAAAGCAGGGGTCGTAAGCGCGGAAGCACATCTCCAGCATATTGAGTATTCCGTTGCTGACCTGGGCTTTGTGGATGACGGCTTTTGCG
>Ga0114922_10006564_pt1 | contig 10664 bp, 6 predicted proteins | sample AartaG_FD_100975 | JGI IMG/M metagenome (GOLD analysis project Ga0114922, IMG submission 100975) | Deep subsurface microbial communities from Aarhus Bay to uncover new lineages of life (NeLLi) - Aarhus_00045 metaG | ecosystem: Environmental > Aquatic > Marine > Oceanic > Sediment | place: Aarhus...
GGAGGTATACCACAGTCTTTCTCAAGAAATTCCTGAATCCGCTCTATATGCGGATGTTTAACCTAATCGACAAAGTAGTATTAAGTACAACATGCTGCCAGCTTGTCTAAGTGGTTCAATCAGCAAATAGCTATTATCTTGTAGGGGCGGGTTCTCTCATGTCAACGCAACGTTATCCGGATCAGCAAGTTCCGTTAAGCAGAAAGATCCACAACAGCTTGAGGTGCCCAAACCCGCCCAATCCACGTCATCTGCATTCCATCATCTCTTAGAACCAATTCGCCAACAGTATCATTCCTGTCCCGTTGGTTTCCGGACGAAAAGTTTATGCTTGGTAGCGAACCGCCTCAGAAAAAAAGCAAAATATGGCCCGATTTTTCGTCTATATTAGTGGAAGGTGAGGTAGCAGATGGAAACTGATGCAGATCTGGTTTACAGAACGTTAAAAGGAGATCAAGACGCTTTTGGGTTACTGGTCAAAGCGTATAGCGAAGAGGTTTACGCAATAGCGTTGAGTATAGTCGGAGATCCGATGGACGCGGAAGACCTCTCCCAGGAAGCCTTTATCAAAGCTTACCTGAACCTCTCTCAGATCAAACAACCCGAGCGGTTCGGTGGGTGGCTGCGGAGTATAGCACGGAATCATTGCAGGGATTGGCTGCGAACCCACGCGGAGCAGTATCTTCCTATCGATGATCTGCTTCCAGAGGATCAGCTCACCTTACCGCCGGCAGATGAGGAGATCCTGGGCGAGGACTTCGGCAGAATGTTGGTGTCGGCTTTCTCATCCCTAAAGCCGGAAGATGAACAGATCCTGAGGTTGTTCTATGTGTATGGTTTTAATTACGCCCAGATCACCCGCGTGAATGGGATATCATACAGTGCTGCAGCGAGCAGGTTACACAAAGCTAAGGAGCGGTTAAGGGCTTTGACGGATGGCAGTGTATCGCTGTCCCAGTCTGCAGCGGCGATCAGAGTGCTATCAGGAGGTGTGAAGTATATGAAGCTGGGAGTTTCAAATGATGTCTTGGATGGTATCAGAGTGGTCGAGTGCGCACAATGCACTGAGACTGAGGAAAGACGCTTTATTTGCGGCGTAAATCTGGAGTATACAGCGGCACATGGTCTCCGGTTGGCTGCAACCGATGGCAAGAGATTGGCCGTCGCTCAGTTGCCAGGCGATGGAGGTGAAGAAGATATTTCACTGACCATACCAACTGAGGAACTGACTATACTTAAGGAAGCGCTGGAGCGGAAATCCGCAGTTGTCAGCCTGGATAGGATCGACAACAACCTGGCCGCTTTCTATATTGATGATGACAAGAAACTGATCAAACTGATCCCGGAGAGATTTCCGGATTACAGGAGTATAATACCAAAGCACTATAATGAGAGCGTGACTGTGGATCGGAAGCTTGCTATCGACTTAATGGAAAAAATTGCCGAAGCATCGGAGAAACCATCTCCATCGGACTGGATACAATGGGAGAATGTGATATACGTTTCACATGCATCAGATATATTGGAGACGCGGGAATTAACGGGCAATTCAATGGAACTCTGCCGCATACTTCTCGGTTTCATAGTGGAGAGTGCTGCCCCAGAAGAGATGTCCAAAAGGATCTTCAACCATCTTCCTCGGGAAGAATACCAGAAACTGCTAAGAGAGATTGAGAAGCGGAAGGAACCGCCGTCAGATCCCGTCGGAAAATTAAAGGTCTTAGCTTCGGAAGGCGACGCCAAATTTGCAGGCAGGTTCAATAGTCACTTTCTTCTTGATGCATTTAGGGCTATGACCGGAGATGCCGTTAAGATGCGTTACAGAATGGAGAGCTACATGAACGTAACCTTACATCCGCTCCTATTGGAGGATGGTACTGATAACGTCCATGTGGTTATGCCTATGAAGGTGGATTAGATGCTTGATGCCCGAGTGGCATCAAGCATCCGGGATTCTATCTGCTTCTGACTTTTCTTTTCTTGATCGATGAGCTTTCAGATTTGGTGCTAGTCTTTGTGCTGCTGGATTTCTTCTTATCTTCATCGTCGTCGTCGTCATCTTTCTTAACTTCGACTTTCTTTTTTGGCGGCGACTTTTTTGTGGATTGACTCCTGCTGGGAGTTCTTATCACACTGGATGAGCGCTTGCGTTCATCCTCTTTGGATTTGCTGCTCTCGACCCTCGTTTTTGATCGTACATTAGATCTGGTCTCCCGCTGCTGGTTGTTTGAACTCTTTGTCGGCGCCTGTCTCACGCTTCCAGTCCGATCGCTCTGGCTGGAAGAACTCGAGCGTGTCCTCACAGGCGATCTTACTTCCGTGTCTCGTGTTTTCGTGCTGCTCCTTGTCTCAGTTCGAGTTGGCGAACTCACGGAGCTTCGCTGTCTATCCGTCCCCGTTCTCACTTCCGGGCGGGACCTGGGAGTTGCGCTACTTCGCTCTGTCTGCCGGCTTTTCACTTCAGTGGAACGGGAAGTAGGCGTTCGCACTGATGTGCGTTGCTGTACGGAAGAGGAAGTTCCTCTGGACCTGACGGAAGAACTTGACCGGACGGCAGCAGGCGATGACCTGGTGTGGGTTGACAGGACGCTTCTGATCCGTGTCCTGGATTTCCGAACGTCAACCGAACTCCTCGTCTTACCAGTCTTCACTACTGAGTACATCCTCCTGGTCTCTTCGTGGGAAGATGTCCATCTGTTTAAATGTCCCCGATTCCACGTTCTGCGCGTACCCTTGGGAACGCGTACCACGTTTACCCAGCGCACATGCTCGCGTGGGCGTTTGACGTAATAAACGCGCAGGTAGCTGTTGTATCTCTTTCTTATGTCAATGTAGTGACTATGGTAGCGTGGATATGTGTACCTTACGTAGTAATAGTCCGAGAAGTGGTACACCGGACCTGTGTAGAAATACCAGTAAGTGTAATTGTGCCAGGGTCTCCACGTGTAATCACTGTAGTACCTGGTGATCACCCTGACGCTGGGCAGATAAGAGTAGGTTTCCACCTCGATATATTTTACATCGACGTTCTGTCTCCCCTCCGCCACCACGTGCAGTTCCATCATGTCATCGACTGTGTAATCATTCGCAGATATCCTTATTATCTCAAAACGCTTCCTCGCTCGGAGGGCGAACGTATCACCATACAGAGGCTCATCTACGTCCTCATATCTTCCTTCTCTGGGATAATATTCCTCGTAGTCATCACCAGGTTGGGATCTGCGGACCCACACTCGACCCACAATGTCATCATCCAGGTAATCTCTATCAGCTTCACCCTCGTAGGCGATCTTGATTCTTACGGAGCGGGCATTGCGTGGAATCTCGAAGAAGTAAACCGCGCTTGCTATCCCATAATCATAGTCGTCTTCATACTGGGTAGCCCAGGATGACAGCCTTATACCATCGGAGTAAATGGGACTCTCTGTTACCGAGGATGCTCCTCTTTCAACCCAATCATCAACCTGATATCCCCGGCGGTATTCTGAAGTTATCCTATCACCGTAGGAGGCGTAGCTCGGTCCACCCACTTCTCCATAAAAGGATACGTTCAATTCCGCTTGTGCTGATTGTCCCGCGAAAGCGAGAATAAAAACAAATGTTATCGCTGGTAAAATCTTCACTGAATGCCGTCTAAGCATTTGGATCAACCCCTTTCCTGAAGGAGAATTCATTAATTGTCACCATTAATACTATATCACATATATCTACCGTTCGCCACCATTAAATAGCAATTATGATGCCAACTCTCTGGATGATGTAAGCAAATGCTCAGAAAGCCGTCCCTGCAATGCTTAGCACCTTTTTGGGTGGCATTATATCCTCAAAATGCTCAAACACAATCGTATCATTTCTGCAACACTATGGGCTAATTGCTGGAATTTGGCAGACTATAGAGTGACATTTTTGATACAGTATGTGGTACGACTGCTACCCTGGCTAGCAATTAAGGCCTGGTGATGAGATACCACAGCGTTTTATATTCCGCTCCAATGGTGAACGTCGTCCCGCCGGCTTCAGATGCGCGACATGGCACATCGCCTTTCGGCATTCCTGTGCCATCCAGCGATTGAACGCGTAGATCATCAATCGCGGTGAAGGCAATATTCGCAGGAATACCCTCCGCCACGGTTGGCTCTGTCCCCCACCTATTGCTCACGCTGGTGCGATCCTCGTTCCAGCCCATGTTTGTGTTCTCGACGCGCCCGGCGGCGACCAGGAGGATCTTTTCTGACTCATCTATGGGCTTTCCGTCCAGTGCGGCTATGGCCATACATGCCCAATTAGTTTCAGTGGCCGGCATCTCGATCCTGACGTCGCCCAGAGTCACGTCTTTGCTGCCCAGATAGCCCACTGCCGCGCGAATTGCAGGGGAATTTACAGTATAGAGTGCTGCCTGAGGATCTGTTACGTCCCAACCGATCTGCATTGTGTTGCTCACCCATTTGCCAGAAGGCTCCGTAACCCTTTCAGAGAGGGAATAGCCGCTATCCCGGAGACTCACAGCTACGGGCATTATCACAGGCAGAACAGCAGGAGCGCCGGCTCCCTCCCATAGAGATTTAAGATCCGCTTTACGAAGCGTAAGCTGTGGTACAATGAAATCATTGGGCACATTCAGCACAACCGGGGCAGCTCCCGCCGAGACACCGTTCATGCGAAGCATGACTGCGGCCACGGGCAGGAAAGCCAGCTTGCCAGGATGGCCGTTCATGGAGAAGAAACCGGATATGCGCCGCCGGTCCCGGCCTCCGCCGTAGTCGAATTGGTATAGCCCATCCCAGTCCTGAAAGGCTGCGAAGGATGCCAGCATGGGGAACATTTCCGCTGTGTGATCGTTGGGAGCGGGATGATCGTATTCGCTTACGGTGAAAGGCATTCCAGGCACGCGGTGCATTGCAAGACGTGTCACTGTGCCTCCCTGCCGATCTCTTACCATGGAGGTGTTAGGAATATTCCAGTCGGTGCCGGACCACGGCCTGCCGGGGAAGCGCGGATGCTGCCAGTAGCTATGCATATCCACGTAATCAGAGAGTTCCGTCTCCCGGTAGACCCCGGCCAGGCCGCCATAGGAAGCCTGCGTCCCTGACACAAATGCCTGGACGTCCAGGTCGTCCTTCAGGAACCTGGTCATTTCCTCCGAGTAGTCCAACTCAGTAGCAAACAGGAAAGCCCAGAAATCCTTCCGAACACTCTCAGGAGCGTCCGTGGCAGGAAGCGCAACGTTGCCCTTTTCTATGGATTGATCCTCAGGAAGGCCGATGAATCCCCCTCGCCTCAGAGACAGGTCAGCAAACCAGAAATGGCCCATCTGATTCTGAAGGTTGAAATCCACCCGCGCAAGCCCGGGCTCAGCTTCCTCAGCCAGAAAAACGAAGCTGAACTCTCTCCACTCAGTCGTCAGTCTCGCATTTCTGCTCAGTCCCAGGAACTGCCAGGGCGACTGCTGAAGTCTTGCGCCGACGCCTATCTCGCGTTCTTCGTCGCTCCTGGCCCAAAATTTCAGTGTATACGCAGCGCCTTTTCCCAGGGTCAGGTTGTGCTGTTTAAGCTGTAGATTCCACGACTGCTCGCCGGGTTTGAGGGTTAATACGTGGAGCGCTTTCTCACCGGGCTTCGGCCCGTCCTCTGAGACTTCCAGACTTCCCTCCGCAGTTGTGCCCTGTTCAAGTATCCAGTGCTCCGTGCCATCTGCAAAATCCCTGTTGAGAAGAATCTCTTCGCCCGGAGGCTCCCTGACCACATCCCAGGCGTCTCTCAGGTTGTCGGTGCTGCGGAAGTGCTTTTTGAGGTAGCTATTCCACTGCTCCAGCAAGGCGCTTTTGAAGGGATCCGGCAGATCCAGCAGACTGCCCCAGTCTCTCACCAGTGTATTCTCATTGTTGATCTCCACGAATGCGACCGCCGGCTCTTGTGTGTAGGTGGTACCTGTATATGGGTTCTCGTGGGTCAGCAGTTCCCGGGCATACTCCTTCTGCATCTCGATGAACGGCCTGTAGAAGTGATCGAGCACTTTGCCGAACTGGAACGTCCGGGCAATGTCATCCGGCAATCCCGGGTAGTTGCGCGAGACGTGCAGGTTGATATTGCTGTATATGCCGTGCTGTTTGAATTGATATATGATCCAGTCCAGTTTGTCCAGTTGTTCGGGAGCAAAGCTCTTTCTGTCATCAAGCCAGATGCCTCGCGGGGATGGGCTGTTGTCCATGTGGTGAAACCGGACGACGTTGATCCCCAGCTTTCGCAAGTGCGCGGCCATCTTCGGGGCCACGTCCTTGTCGGGGAACGCCCCGGAGAACGTGAGGTTCGTGCCCAGGAACTTCAGGCGTTTGCCCGCGCCGTCTATAAAATAACCATTCTCAATACGGACTGATCCAGCGGAGCCAGCCGGCTCCGGGTTGAGGAATGACATATCCACCGGGGTCTGCGTCGCGTCAAGCCCGGGGATGACAAACTCAAACCACCCGGGTGTGTCTTTAGTCACCTGAGATTGAACAGAAGCACACAATACAATCACCTCCGTGAGTATCACGAGTAAAAGGAGAGTACCACCACGTATCCACGATTCGGAAAGATGCGTTTTCATAATATTCACCTCGATATAACGAGATCGGATGGGTTTCTACATTCTCTGTCACATAGTTTACTATAGATCATGAAAAATGCAAGGAGAATTCCTGATGCTGTTGGCGAATTCATTATGAGTTGGTTTTTCCAACCTCTGAACGTTGACAACTCCATCTCTTTCTGATAGTATTAGTCCACCAAATCTAATCACACATAACCCGGAGGAATATCTGATGCGAGTTGATTTATCCATATCCGCCATCCTGTGTATGCTCTTGCCATTTTCAAGCTCTCAAGGACGACTCAAGATACCCGATGATTTCCCACAATTCAGAGTTCCAGAGTACAAGGGAGCTATGGAATTGCTGAGGGAGCTTTATTTTCTCCACTACAGACCGGCAGGGCCGCTGGCCACCCTGTGGGATGAGTGGATGTCAGGGCCAACTCTCTGGCCTGCGTTGTCATCGGATGGGAGAATGCATTCCATGAGGACACGCTGGGCACAAGCTCTCTCTAACCGCAGGATGGATCCAGAAGGCTACGTGGCCACACATCAGCACGCTTCCATCGCTCATCAGGACGGATGGCCGTTTCCCTTCTGGAAACAAGGTGGGCCGGGAACGTGGGGATGGCACTTCTCTTTGCAGGGAGCGCCGAATGGCTGGCATGGCACCGAGGAGAAAACTCAGGAAGGCTGGGAGCTTAGCGGCGGAGAGGATCTGGGAATATCTGATAACGCCTGGAATATCCGATTTGTGTCTGCCGGAGCTAATGTCCGCACGCCGCCACTCCTTATCCTCCCGGATCAGTCGCCTTTTATCCAACTGCGCTGGCGGGCCAGCGGAATGGATGATGCCATGCCCTACCTGGAATGGACTACAGAAGACGCTCCGGAGTTCGGCCCGGACAGGCGTTTCTATTTTGCGCCTATCGAGGAGTCACAGGGCATTGTATACACCATGATCCCTGTATTCAAGTCGCCAGCCTGGAAAGGCAGGATCACCGGTCTGGGCATCAACTTTGATAATCCGCCTTCTGATGCCACCGCTGGGATTCAGGCCCTCTTCACCCAATACGATACGCGGCATAATATCAACAACCAGAACTTCATACGGGGCTGCTGCCAGTATTTCTGGTGGACGCGGGATCTGAATTTCCTGCGGAATAACCTGGGCAGAATCCGGATCGCTTTGCTCTATATGATGGATGAACTGGGCGGAAGGAGCGAGAAATGTATAGTAACGCCTTTCGTCGGACATTGCGGCAGAAGCGGGCTGGAGATTGGGCCGGATGGGAAGAAAATAATACACTCAGGGCGAGGCATCGGCAATAACTACTGGGATCTCCTGCCTATGGGATATAAGGACGCCTACGCGACTATTCATTACTACGACACCCTTAACTACATGGCGGCCCTGGAGCGGGATATTGGGGCACATCCAGAGTGGAACATGCCAGCCAGTCCCCTCCGCCTGGCCTCGGAAGAGATCCAGAAGCACGCTCAGGAGGTTAGAGATTACGCGGGCAAGCTATTCTGGAACGATTCAACCGGCAGGTTCGCCTGCGGCATCGACGTAGACGGCAAATCCTACGACTATGGTTTCACCTTTATCAACTGCGAGGCTATCTACTATGGCTTCGCGACAGGCAGCCAGGCTGAATCCATATTGAAATGGCTATCCGGTGAGAGAATCGTGCCCGGCGATACTTCGCAGGGAGCAGATATTTACCACTGGCGCTTCGGCCCGAGGGCTACTACCAGGCGCAACGTGGAATATTACGGCTGGTTCTGGAACTCGCCGGAAAATATCCCCTGGGGAGGGCAGGTGCAGGATGGAGGCGCAGTTCTCGGCTTTTCTTACCACGATCTTGAGTCCCGGCTGAAAGTCCGCGGCCCGGACGACGCGTGGAAGCGGCTGAGTGAGATAGTACGCTGGTTCGACGAGGTACAATCGGCCGGCGGATACCGGGAATATTACAAAGACGGCAAACGCGGAACAACGCTACAGGGCGGCGGCCAGGCTGGCGGGCTGGGCCTGGATCACGAGTTTTTTGAGAGCATCCTGGTTCCCCAGATTATGATTAATGGATTCCTGGGATTTAGACCCCGGGCTGACGGATTCGAGCTAAACCCGCGTCTGCCGAAGGATTGGCCGCAACTGGAAGTGACGCGCATATATCTCCATAATGTTGTCATGGACGTCGCAGCCAGCGAAGCGGAGATCAGAGTTATAACAAGGGAAGGCCAATCGGAGCAGCCGTTCTTTATATATGTCCCCGCGGGTAAGTGGCGCGTAAGCTATACCGATCTGGATGGTAAAGGAGATGATGTAGTAGAAGTGGAAGTAGAGGGTTTCGGACAGGGGATTCCGGTTCGATTAGAACAAGGCAGGATATTGCATTTGGAATCCATTTGAGGCGCTGTAAAACAAAAAATAGACATTATTGAAAATAACATGAGATAGCAAATTCTTATAGCTTTTATGCTAGGACTGGATTCCAGCCTTCGCTGGAATGACAGCCAATGTAATACTGAGATGACATTAACCGGGCATGTCATTCCAGCGAAGGCTGGAATCCAGTCCTAGCAATCCACTATTTCCAATAATGTCTAATGAAAACAACCACAGAGACGCGAAGGGCATAGAGAATCGCAGAGGTGAAAAGGGGAGGTGAACATAAAATCCTCTTTCTCCTTGTCTTCTCTGTGTTCTCCGTGCCTCTGTGGTGAAATTTTTTACAGTGCCGGATGTTGAGATGGAGGTGAGCAAATGAGCGCATCCGGAAGATATGATGATTACGCTTTCATCGCAGAGCTTTATGATTTCGTTCCCGGCTATGCGAACCGAAGAGATCTGGAGTTTTATCTTGATTTCTGTCGCGCTGCCCCCGGGAAGATCCTGGAACTGGGCTGCGGTACAGGAAGGGTACTGATACCCGCTGCGGCAGCAGGTTGCTCAATGGTCGGACTGGATTTCTCTCAGTATATGCTTGCCAGGTGCCGGGAGAAATTGCAGCAACAGCCCGGGGAAGTCCAGGAGCGTGTCAAACTTACTCAGGGAGACATGACTGACTTCCATCTGGGAGAGACTTTCGGCCTGGTCACCATCCCATTTCGGCCTTTCCAGCACCTTATATCTATCGATGACCAGATGGCGTGTTTAAGGTGTATACATAACCATTTAGCAGAAGATGGCAAGCTCGTTTTCGATTTTTTCCAGGTCGATCCGATGAAAATGTATGGTCCCAGCTTCACAGAGGAGGAGGCAGAAGACTTCCCCTGGATCGACCTCCCTGATGGCAGAAAGCTCAGGAGGACGCATCGGATACCGGCCAAGCACCGGGCCCAACAATACAACGACGTGGAATTGATATTTTACGTAGAGCATCCGGATGGGAAGACAAAACGATTGGTGCAGGCATTCCCTTTCCGCTACTTCTTCCGCTACGAAGTGGAGCATTTGCTGGCAAGATGCGGATTCAAAATAGCGGAGCTATTCGGCGATTTCGACAAATCGCCATTATCAGACGATTCACCAGAGATGATCTTCGTGGCAGAGCCATGAGCTATGCTCACACACAATAGTGAAAATGTGCCCGGGAGCGCGGCCATCCTGGCCGCAGTAGATGAAAGCATGCAGGCAGGGATGCCTGTGCTCCCAGGCCATTTTTGCAGCAGAAGATCTGAAATGCCTTACGGGCCTATACCCCTATGCCCCTATAGACCTATAGACCCATATACCAAGGAGACTTCCATGCAAGTTGAAATCAACCGTCACGCTCTTGACCGCGTGCCTTTATCCATCATCTTTGACGATTCGACTGTCTTAGTCAATCTCAACTATTTCTGGATGCGCGATCGCTGTATTGCAGACGGTCAGAGCCGTCGCTGGGAGGATATTCCCATAGTGCATCCTGAGTCTTTCACCCGGGAGTTCGCCGAATGGTGTCTGGAAAACGGTGTCCGGGGCAAATTCAGCGTCGTGCCCTGTCCCGCCGCTCTCGGCCGGATAGACGAGGGGCTTCCTCTCTTCAGCAAAGCCCAGCAGGAAAGCTGGCTGCAAATGTGCCGCGAAGTAATCACACCAGCTTTCGAC
>Ga0114922_10006566_pt1 | contig 10663 bp, 13 predicted proteins | sample AartaG_FD_100975 | JGI IMG/M metagenome (GOLD analysis project Ga0114922, IMG submission 100975) | Deep subsurface microbial communities from Aarhus Bay to uncover new lineages of life (NeLLi) - Aarhus_00045 metaG | ecosystem: Environmental > Aquatic > Marine > Oceanic > Sediment | place...
CCCTCGTCCTGTCCCTCGTTGATCATTGGGGAGCTCCTCCGCGCATATAACCGTGCAGGAGGTACACGAAATACGCGAACCCAAGTAGTACAGGATGATGGCTACATAGAGCCATGTCCAATGAGGGGCTACAAGATAAAAGATACGGGAAGCCACCAGTATGATTGTGCCCAGGAGGAAGATCTTCTTCAGACTATAGTAATCAATGAACCAACCTGCCGGTAATCCAGCTAGCGCACCGACAGCGTTGCCTGCGCTCTGCAGCCATCCTATCTGCAGCGGATTGGCCCCCAATAAAGCGGCGTATATTGAAAATCGTATTGGGTGGACAGGCTAGTTGCCAGCCCATGCAAGGCTCGACGCCTCAGCATAAGCTTGAAGTCGCGCGTTTGACGCTGTGCAAAATGAAGACTGCGTTGGACAAGATTGTTCAGATTCACGGAATGATTCACCCGGATCTCTTGGCAGCACGCACACGGTTCTTAGAACAGCATAGACTGATATTCCCACCGTTTTTACACAGCGGCACTTTCCTCATCGGCTGCGGACAGAGCGTCTCGCATCAGCCCCTTGAAACGATCCAGCGTGACCGGATGGAATTCAACTATGAGACCAGTCCAATCGAATAACTCTAAAATGTCCTCGGCGTGCTCAGCCATATACGTATCACCTATGCCAAGGCTGTCCAAAACAATGATCTTGTCGTAGAAACCCGGGAAGTTGGCGTTGGCATCGGCTCTGTCCCATCCGAAATAGCGCTGGTAAACCGATTTCCAGCTACGCAGCCATCCTGGTGTGAACCAAAGGATTTTATCCTGCCTCCCCTCACTGATACTTTGCCGGTCATCCATGCCTGCCAGCATGTCGTAACCGTACTCTCCCTGGACCCTAATAATCCTCGGATCGCAGTCTTGAAGGATCGTATCGACACGCTTGAGAGGTTCACCGGTGCTCACGTAGCACTTTTCCCCATACACGACAATGATCTTATGGGTGGGACAACCTTCTCGAGCCATGGTAAGTTTTTTCAACAAATGCTTCTCGAGCCTGTCCGGGAGGGCGTGCAAACCAGGCGGCGTGAAAAAGATCTGGCGAGGATTTATGAACCCGGTCTCCATTAGGTAGTTGATTTCCGGGTACAACATCCCACAACTTATCAGACAGCACTTCTCAAATGTGGGCTGGACCATTGCACTCATCGTTGCTTCCCTCTAGTATGATATTCTCTCACGGACCAACATCGGTTGTTTACTACGTCCCTCCTGTTAATAGTTATTTCTCGATCCAATCAAGTCAGCAACCACCAGGTTTCTAAGTTGACCCGCACGAAGCTGGTTACTACCAAAGCGTTTCTGCCAGACCGTCCATTGATGAAGCACCTTGCGCAGGATTGTTGGACATTCAGGACATACAGAAACTGCCTGGGGCCGGGCTTTCGCACCTATCATCAATGTTTCCTTTTCTCCATCCTGCAGCTGTGATTGAACCTCTACGGCATCTGGTTTGATCATCTCTTTCATTCTCTTGTCCTCAAAGGCTCACTTCCTGCTATGGGTCGAATTAGCGATCTGCACAACTATCAGCTTGGCTTCAAGTCCAGGATTGGGGTCCCATCAAGAGCGTCCAACCCGAGCACTCTTAGTACGTTCTCTTCAATAGTTACTATTTCGGTTTCACACAAGCCGATTGAATTGGGGCGATGGGGACTCCGAAGTGCAAAGACCCCTCGTTTAGGTTGGGTATCATCACCTCGAGGATGCTGTTGCAGATGATAGCCCCGCGCACGATTAAAATCGTAAAGGACCATTATTTTCTGTCTTGGCTCTAAACCCTTCAAACCTTCGGTTAGGGTTGGGTCGAGAATTATTTGGGATTCTGCAGCACGGATCTTATATGGGTTTGTTGGTTCATCAAATTCGTTTTCAACGTGGCCGATCTCAGTGTAGCTTATAGACTTTTCTTTCATTGGTTTAATCGGACAGGCATTGGAGAGGGTCGCGGTGAGTACGATCTCGGTCTGCCCAGCAAGGAGATAGAACGCCTCCTTCAACGCAGTGAATATAGTTTCAGCATCACCGATAATTAAGGTACTCATGACTCCTGGATCAACCTCAAGTTTGTGGGAGCGAAAGATACGCAATGATTTTTCTATGGCTGGCGAGAGTGATTTCTGACGCAACGGATACAGACTAACCTGCGTTGTTATGTTTGTCATCTTTTCCTCAAGCTTTCGATAGCAAGTCGATATCTCCGAGATCGAGAGCGCGATGAAGAAGTTGAAATCACATCAATAGAAGGGACTTCTGCTAGATGCCCACTTTCGGACAGCGAGGTACGCCAAGGATCCTCTTCTGAAGTTTGAATTTCACAAAGGTATCCGCTATCAAATCCTTTTCCCAAGCTTACAATATTCTCACTCCCATACCGATAAACCCACCCCAGGGTAGCGGAAGAGCTTTTGGCCACACTGGCCATAATGTCGTTCGCCAGAAGACCTTGATTTTTCTCCAATCAGCTGCAGTCTCTACTTTATTCAATAGCTCGAGAGGGCTGAAAAAACGTGCATGACTCCAAATTGGTCCCCCTTCATTTCTCAGGCGTTGTCCCAGCCTGCTCTTGCGATTCAGAACGCCCAAGATCAAGCCGGTGCGTGCGACTTGAAACATCTCACTCAAGGCGATCAATGGATTGGCAATGAATTCTAGTGTTGTGATCATGATTACCAGATCGAAGGTGCACGCTCCAAATGGTAGGGCTAATGCGTTTCCACGAAGGCAAGGATGATCTCCTAATCGGCATGCCTCCTGAAGCATTGCCATTGAGAGATCCAGTCCGGAAACCTGCATACCAAGGAACTCGCACCAGCGCGAAAAGTGACCGGTACCGCAACCAACATCTAAAACGGTCCTTGCTTCGGGGAACGAGACGATCAAGTTCCTAATTAGGTCCTTCTCTAGCTTGTCAGCCTGATGGCCTTCCGTGGAATACCAAGCCTCATAGCCTTCTACAAAAGAAGGATTTTCAAAAGGGTTCATGTGATTGAAATCACAGCTGTGCAGCGGTTACTCGCCCAGGTGTTCCAGAGCGGCTTCTATTGCTGAGTTGGTGGCTAACATGTTCGGTTGCAACCGTGAGATCCATATGCACCATACCAGCTTTTATGGGCCCTCCCTGAAACTCCTTGGTATGTTCCTTGTTGTGCTCGATCCAATGGGATATAAGCACGTTTAGTTTTTTTGACATCTGATCGATCTGTCATTCTTCTGTCCTATTTTCCTCGTTCGTTGGAGCCAAGATGACCGTATGCTTCAAGAAATCTACTTCTATCACGCTAGCATGGACAGAAACCGGCTCTTCGAAAAAACGTGATAGTCGTATCATTTCCCCATCCACCTGCATTCGGATCACATCTTTCATAATGATCTCTTCCCCCTCTGTGCTATGCCATTTAATTTCTGCTTGACACATACTACTCGCACCGTCCTAACTAGTGACAGATCCTGTCTATGAGCGTATCACTTCAGCCCTCTCGAGGGCTGTGATGATCGCCTCTGCTTCTTCTCTCAACCTGGGCTCATTAAAAGGGATCCCCTTGAGCCAGGCAGAGGTTATTGAAGGAGTTTCCCGCACGACACCGATAGGTTCGACACCACCCTGGGTAAGTTTGTCCCGCATGTAGTCCTCCATCTCTACATCTCTGACTCTATTCAAGATTGCCAGTACCTCCCGTACTCTTGTTTCTCTGAATAAGGTTCGTGCGATTTCAACTAGCTCATGACTCTCAAGATGCTCTGTTGCTGGGGGTACCCCTGCTTTCAATAGCCTCACCATCTCTTTCATATGAATCGCCATTTGGATCGAGGCGTGGGTGGGATCCACTATTACCAGAACCCAGTCCAGGCTAGTTATCGCGCCTCTGGAAGAATCCTCGAAGCCTGCCTTGAAATCCACCAGGGTTATAGGGTTACTTCCTTCCATAAAGATCTTTACATCCCTGGCGATTTTATTGATCGGACCATCGCAGCCAGCGCCAGGGCCCAGATCACCGATCTTGCCTGCCGTCAACAGCATGATCCCTTCCTGGTTCTGGGCGTAGTATTCATCAGAGATTTGATTAAGGGACAGATTGGCATCAGGTAAAGGTGTTGGATCGTCAACCGGACAGGTTACTGATCCTCCACTAAAGACCATGCCGCCAAAATAGTCGATCAGGGATGAGGGAGAGCTTGCAAGGCCAAGGGCTTCATGGAGCCCAATATTTGTCGAGTCGGCATCCAGTATGCAGACTTCATATCTGCGCTCTCGGAGTGCGTTCGCCATCAGAACAGTGACCGTACTTTTTCCAGCTCCGCCTTTCCCTACGATTCCGATTCGCTTTCCGGCTAGTGGTTTATCTTCGCTAGTCATTCGTGTTCTCCACAATTCTCTATATGAAGCAGGCAGATGACCTTGCAAGCGTGGGCAGTGTGGTCAAGCCCATGCTGCCTTTGGAGGTTTGATCGCGCCGTCTGTACTGTGTGGTGATGATCCAGCTTCTCAACATCCACTCTCTTTGTTTGCCATTCGCAGCCCAATCGATTGATAGTTACGCATTCCCTCCGGCGCCAAATCCACCGAAATTGATACCCGGATCTGCCTGCCGTACTCATCCTTCTCAAGTCTATATAGGTCATCCAATCGTTCGATCCGGTCAATGAAAAGCACACCATTTAAGTGGTCGATTTCGTGATGAACTAGAACGGCGTCGAAGCCCTCGAAGACTTGCTCGAATGGCTCACCTCGTTCGTCCAATCCAGAAACCCTTATTCTGTGTGGCCGCACTGTCTCGCCATATAGGCCAGGGAAACTGAGACAGCCATCGTAGTCGCGCTGTTCATGACCTGTCTCCAGGATCACTGGATTGACCAATGCAGAAGACTTCCCGTTTTGATTGTGTGAGTCATACTGGGCACCAAGCTGGATGATCACAACCCGCTTGTGCACGTTGATCTGAGGTGCGGCCAAGCCAATGCCTTTAGAGTTGTGTGCAAGTGTGTCCTTTAGATCACGAATCAATAGCTTCACTCGGCGGTCTACGGTCCCGACGGGTTCGCTCTTATTACGCAACGCGACCTCGCTTTCTGGGTATAGCAGGATATCTCTTATGGCCATTTCTTCGCCTCTATGCTCTCGTTGAAGCGAGAAGATAAGTAGGTGAGCATTGGATTATCCATTTACCTCGCGCAGCTTCCTTCTGTACTGAATAGATAGTGAAGTAACCTTGCCGTGGGCTTCATCAGGATAGAACGAGTTAGATGCGCTCCAGAATCGAACCCTGAGACTTTTGACGGTTTGAACAATCCTGTTCGCCTCCAGCTCAGCCAAAACCTGGCTCACCTCCCCAGATTTACGCTGCCCTGAACATCACGGCTCTCGAGATCCAAAGATTGCGGTGCCAATTCTGATCAGGTTTGCACCCTCCTCGAGGGCTACCTGATAGCTGTTACTCATCCCCATGGAAAGGTAACTCATGCTAACACTCTGCAAATTCGACTTTACAAGACGATCGAAGGCTGCTTTGGTTGCGCGAAAGTAAGGGCGGGCCTTCTCTGGATCGCCAAAGCGCGGCCCCATCGTCATCAGCCCTTGCACGCGAATGTTTTCCAATTCTTCCAAGCGCTGCACAAAGTCATCAACCTCTTCTGGTAACACTCCCGTCTTGCTAATTTCACGTCCGCTATTGATTTCGACAAGTACTGGCATCACCTTTCCGATCGCCACACAGCGCTGCTCGAGTTTCAACGCTAGCCGCCAGGAGTCTACCGTCTCGATCATGTCGAAGAGTTGCACCGCCTTCTCAGCCTTGTTTCCTTGTAAATGGCCGATCATGTGCCAGGTCGCCTGATTGCCATAAGCCTCGATCATAGGCTGTGCCTCTTGGACGTAGTTATGTCCGAAGTGGGTGATACCTGCCTGCATCGCGGTTTTTACATCCTCCAGGGTGCGCCCTTTCGCTGCCGCGACCAGGATGACACCCGGTGGAAGCATTTCAAGGATGTGTTCCGCTGATTTCACGATCTTAGGATTCACTAATCCCATAAGGGTTACACCTTCGACATCACGATAATTACAGCAACGAGGATTCCACTTGCTAATGAGATTAGCGTATAACGCTTCTCTTCCCTTTCCACGGCAGGGAGGAGGTGGGAGGCGCCCACATAAACCAGTGCACCAGCGGAGAGTGCTAAGAGCGCACCCAAAGATGACCGTGATATGTGTTGGATGATAGGAAAGGAAACCAACGTTCCAAGCGGTGTGGTGATCGCTGCCGCCAGGAAAGCCGTTGTGGATGCATGCTTCTTTTTGAGGCCGCCTTTCTCAAGCAGGAGGAAGGTTACGATTCCCTCCGGAAACTCATGGAGTACCATACCGATTGCAGCCAAAACGCCGGTGAAAATACTGACATTGAAAGTCACAGAATAGATGATTCCATCCAGGAATGAGTGGAAGCCAATGCCGAGTGTAGGAATTATGCCAATGGAAAGGTTGGAGCTCCCAAATTTGTGGCAGACAAAAATCGTTATCAGGCGGTTGAAGAGATACAGTCCCATGAAGCCAGCCAACAGGTAGAGTGACGCGTGAATGTTCATTGAGAAAGATTTGGGAATGAGATGTATGAACGAGACAGTAATCAGGACGCCGGCAGCGAAACTTATGAAGTAGACGGTGTTCCGTCGACCCCATTCTTCGTGCTTGCCGATAACATAGATTCCAATCGTTGTCACAACGCAGGCAAGAGTGCTTGCTAGGAACACAGCGATGACAGTATAAATGTCCATCAGTTTATCTGTGCACTCCCTCCCATGCCGACGCCAGGGATCGATGCTCCGCAAGTCGGACAGTATCCGTTTTTCAGGCGGTTGACCTGTAGGGCAAATCCACTGCGCTGGATGAGCAATTCACCACATGCTGGACAGTGCGTGTGATTACTACCAACTTTCCTGGAATTCCCAATGTAAACAAACTGAAGTCCTTCCTCTAGGGCGATTTCGTGTGCCCGATAGAGGGTCGACATGGGTGTGGGTGGTCGGTCAGTCATTTTATAGGCCGGGAAGAAACGACTGATATGCCAAGGTGTATCCACACCTAGTTCCTGTGCGATAAATGATGCAGCATCACGCAGTTCGCTTGAGCTGTCATTCAATTCAGGTATCACCAAAGTGGTCACTTCAAGCCAAGTCTTGGATCTTTTAATGATTTTTAAATTATCCAATACCGGTTGGAGGCGAGCGCCGACATAGCGATGGTAGGTTTTTTCACTGAAGGCTTTTAAATCCACGTTGGCTGCATCCAAGTGAGCATTGAATACTGCGAGCATGTCCTGCGACATGTATCCGTTGGTCACAAAGATGTTTGTCAATCCCACCTCATGTGCCAATCTTGCGATGTCATAGGCGTACTCAAAAAAAATCGTCGGTTCGGTGAACGTATAGGCGATACTCCGGCAATTTACAGCCTGTGCATCTGCGATGATCTGTCTCGGAGATGTGTCCTTCCCTGAGATGAGATGTTTCTCGCGAGGCATTTGCGAGATATCCCAATTCTGGCACCAGCGGCAACGGAAGTTGCAGCCTTGTGTGGCGATCGAGTAAGTCGTTGAACCAGGATAGAAATGGTATAGGGGCTTTTTTTCAATAGGGTCTTTGTGTTGGCTGATGGCTCTACCATATACCAGAGTGTATAGGATACCGTTTATGTTTTCCCGCACTTTGCAGATGCCAGTTTTGCCTTCTGAAATCCAACAGTGATGCTCACAGAGATTGCATCGAATCTTGCCATCCTTATAAGCTGTATACAGCGAAGCTGGGATACGCTTATCATCAGCTTCCGCATCGCTAGACAGTGACTTCATATTTGTGGATAGTGATCGTTCGACCGGCATCTGCGTTGTTCCCTCAATCGTCAGCCTGTTTCTGATGAAGACGTTATTCCACCTTTCCTCGGACTGTTCCCTTGGTATCGCTCATTTCTATCTCGCTTCTATATAAAAGGTGCAGAGGAACTTGAACGCTTACTTGTTTTTCGAATCACATATGTCCCAAATCATGTAAATCGGAACTTATCGTGGTAATGATTCCTTGGCGGCAACGAACTCGATTACTCTACTCGTCAGAGCTTCAAACTCACCATTGACATAGACCTCGATTGAGCCCTCATCACACAGAACCGTAAGCTCAGGATCAATTGGGATATGGCCTAAAATTTTCGTGTCGATGAGTCGTGCTGTTTCATTTGTTCGACTGGGTCCAAAGACTTCGATCAAATAGCCACATTCGGGGCAGATAATGTGACTCATATTCTCTACCAGACCTATCAGTGGAACCCCCAAACGCTTCGCCATATTCGCCGCTTTGCGTACCACCATCCCTGCTAGATCCTGTGGGGAGGTAACAAGCACAATGCCGTGCAAGGGCAGGGATTGCATCACCGTTAGGGCGGCATCGGATGTCCCAGGCGGAAGATCTACAATTAGGTAATCCAGATCGCCCCAGGCGATGTCACTCCAGAACTGCTGGATGGCGCGCCCTATGAGCGGGCCACGCCAGACCACCGGCTGGTCCTCATCCGCGAGAAGCAGGTTGATGGAAATTAATTTAATACCGGTTTTCGTTGTGGGCGGGAGGATCCCTTCCTCTCCTCCCATGGGCATCTGTTGGGTACCGAACAGCCGCGGGATGCTTGGCCCAGTAATATCGGCATCCAGGATGCCGACCTGTAGGCCGCGCCGACGAATCGCACAGGCAAGAAGACCTGCTATGGAGGATTTTCCCACACCGCCTTTCCCGCTCATGACCGCCACGACATGATGTATCGACCGTCTGGCCTCGGATGACAGATCTCGTCCCTGAGACAGCGCCGTGAAAGTAGCACGATGCTCGGGAGTCATTTCGGTGACGTCGATCTCGATTTGGAAGTCCTGTTTGAAACTGGCTAGCGTTGCTCGAATGTTCTGAACCAGTTCGTCACGAATCGACACCTGGTGAAAGGGGAGAGCTAGCGTGATAGTGACTTTCTGATGATCTACCTTGACCCGGGGGATCATGCCTAGCTTGACAAGGTCGTGGCTCTTGATCTCGGGATGTCGTATGTGGGAGAGCGCCTCGAATATGGATGCCTCCGTAAGATTCGAGGGAGAATCTCTTTGGATAGTGTTTTTTGGCTCCGTTGAAGATGATCCCATCTTGTTCTTCCTTGTGGTCTTGCTCATGAACAGGCTAGGGCATCGATCTATGCTTCGATACGCAAAAGTGCAATACTCTTCATGGAGAAATGTCTTCGGCAGACTGCGCGAAATACTGTTATTATTGTACCATAAACTGGTTATAAATACACTTAAGTGGCGAACTCGTCCCATATTATGGTATAATTAATGGGATTTCATAGAGCATGGGTGGAGGAGTATTGATGGATCATGAAGAGCATCCCAAGGTGGGCAGGCATATACGCGAGCTGCGGAAAGCGGAAGGTTTATCTCTGCGGGCTCTAGCCGATCGCTGTGAACTCTCGATTAATGCCATCAGTCGGATCGAGCGTGGGGAGAGTTCACCCACGGTTTCCTCTCTTCTCCGCCTGGCGAATGCTCTGGGGGTCCATATCACCGATCTGTTCAAGACTGGGCCAGAGCAGTCGACGATCCTGGTGCGACGAAACCGGCGTCTTCGATCGCGTGGCGATGGCATGCTCATGGAGAGCCTCGGCATTGGGTTGCCAAGGCAGATTTTGGAGCCCTTTCTTATGACGATAGAGGCTGGGGCCGTCGGGGTGAAGGAACCCTGCGAGCATGCCGGAGAGGAGTTTGTGCATTGCATCGAAGGGGAGATCGAATATCAAGTAGCTGACGAATGGCATCGACTCGAAGCCGGCGACAGCCTCCTCTTTCTGGCCCGGCAACCTCACATGTGTCGGAACACCAGCCTCAATCTTGCGGTCGTTCTGCTCATCTTCGCATCTTCAGATCAAGAAGGAAATTTATCTCAGCAACAGCATTTGATGACGGTTGGGGGGCGACCGTCAGAGCGGTAGGAGAGATGACAGTCACGGAGGGAGCTCGTTTCAGCATCAGTTGCCTTGGTCACTGTAAGCACCCCTCGTGTAGTCTACTCTTGAGCATCGAGAATAGGTAAATTGGGGTTAAGCGTCTATATGGCAACCATGGAATCCCCATCTTGTTAATGATCCATGCGATACAGACGAGAAAGGAGGAATCTAGTGTTTGTCGAAGATCGAATGACCCACCCTGTGATTACTGTTCATCCCGAAACAAAGATGCAGGATGCTCTGAATCTAATGCACACGGAGCACATCCGTCGTCTGCCTGTCGTTGACAAGCGCGGGAAGCTGGTTGGCATCATCTCGGAGAGAGACTTGCTCCATGCATCACCTTCCGATGTCACCAGCCTCAGTATTTGGGAACTGAATTACCTACTGAGCAGGGTTACCGTGGATCGGATCATGACGGAAGAAGTGATCACGATTGATGAGGGTACACCTATTGAAGACGCTGCCCTGATCATGGCGGATAGCAAAGTAGGAGGCTTACCCGTTGTTCGTGCCGGTCATGTCGTTGGGATCATCACCGAGACCGATTTATTCAAGGTATTCCTGGAGCTTTTTGGGGCGCGCA
>Ga0114922_10006567_pt1 | contig 10662 bp, 10 predicted proteins | sample AartaG_FD_100975 | JGI IMG/M metagenome (GOLD analysis project Ga0114922, IMG submission 100975) | Deep subsurface microbial communities from Aarhus Bay to uncover new lineages of life (NeLLi) - Aarhus_00045 metaG | ecosystem: Environmental > Aquatic > Marine > Oceanic > Sediment | place...
GATCACACTGTAGGTTGGTCAGATCGATAACATAGTGCACCCGCCAATCGGTTCCGGTACTCCCCGGTTCCTGGACCGTCGTCGCGTCGACCGCCCGAATGCGATAGGAGCCGGCGGACACTGCGGACCGGACCGGCCTCCACCGGACCCCCGGGAAGACCCGGGAAGGGGCCCGGATGGACGACCCGGACGGTTGCTGCCTGCGTGGAGCTGGGCGGGGCTACGGGGCTCTCTAGTCTCATCCAGCCTCTTCCGTCTCTTGGGTGCTCGCACGAGCCCAGGCCCCACGGATGGAAGCGGACGAGGAACGGACAGTGTCCGGGCCGGAAGTAGCAAGATGTGCCCATAGCCGACCGCACCGGCCTTGAGCGACTGACCGGAATCGGGAACGCCCCCGTCTGTTCGTTACACGCAGGTGCTAAGGAGCTACCTTCGCTGTCGGCCGCGCTTCTGGTATTCGCGGTACCACTCGTCGTAATCGGGAGCCGGGGTGAACAGCCATTTCAAGAAAGCGAACCGACCCTTCTTAGCTGCTTCCTGCCCTGCTCGCTGGTCGGGAAGATAGTCCAGGCAACCAGCGTGATCGCGCAGGGATCCCTGATAATATTTGATGACAACAGGTGCTGCCCGTCGAGCTATCTCGATCGCTTCAAGGCTCTTTGCCACGCCGACCATAGCGCCCCCGACGACGACGGCGCCGGCAGAACCATGCTCGACCCCGTATTCAATCGCCTTCCGGCCGGTTTTCTCCAGGATCTTCGGAAGCCAGCCCACAATCCTGTCCAGCAGAGGTTCGTCCCATTGTAGGCCATAGGGATCGATCCAACCGAGTGGGTTGTTGAGGACATAAGGGTATGGGTTTGAATCTGCGCGGATCAGGTCCTTCTGCAGAAACCGACCATTCAGTGGATCGTACGTCCGCATCCGGTAATAGTGTAATCCGATCTCCGGGTCGAACTGCCTGGCGGTATAGCTGTACGGATTCAGCACATTCCCAGTTTGAGCCACGATCCGACCAAACGAGTCGTAGGTGTACGTCCTGACGACAGCTCCGACACCGTCGGTTAAGGCGCGGATCGAGCCCAGATGGTCGGCGTGGTAGTAGTACGCCTGACCGCTCCGCTCCATGATCAGCGGTTCGTCGATGCCGGGGCCGTGGGTATAACGGGCGACGACGTTGTTGCCGCCGTCGTATTCGAACAGGATGTCCTCGCCGTCGTAGGTGTAACGGGTGATCGCGACGTCCACACTCTTCTCGATTCGCCGACCCAGAGCGTCGTAACGGTATTCCGCCCACGAGTTGCCGGGCAGGTCCACGCGAATCAGACGGTCCTCGGCGTCGTAGGTGTAGGTAGTTTCGGCCCCGCCGGCTTTGGCGGTCTTCTTCTCCAGGTTGCCGTTGGCGTCGTAGGCGTAGGTGAAGTCGTCGTCCTCCACCAATTGGTTAGCGTCGTCATACCTATAGTCGCCCGACAGGTGGGACGTCAGGCGGTTGCCCACCGGGTCGTACGTGAAGCGCTCATTGGGGTTGACCTGTGGATTCGGGTGCTCGGCCGACTTGAGTTGATAGACCGTGTCATAGCCGTACGTGTGGCCGCCGGCTTCGTCGGTCATGGTCAGGATGTTGCCGACCGCGTCGTGCGCATACGCCAGCGAGAGGAACGGGGTACCCCAAAGGTCGTGGACCATGTCGGTCAGGCGGCCGGCGTCGTCGAACGTATAGGCCACGGCCGTGGCGTTGTGATGGCTCATGCCGGTGCGGCGGCCGACCTTGTCGTAGCCGAACCCGGTGAGGCGACTTTGCGGATCGGTGATCCGCGTGAGCCAGTCGTTGGCGTTGTGCAGATACACGGTCGTGCCTGTCGGGTCGGCCATGGTGTCCAGAACACCGTCAGCGTGGTAGGTGTAGCCCAGCGTCAGCGGCGGTTGCCCGGCCACCGCGGCCGAGGAATACGAGATGAGCCGGTCCGCGTCGTCGTAGTCGAACGACAGATCGCTGTCGGCGTCGTACACCTGCGTCAGGTAGGTGAAGGTCGTCTTGTACGTTTTCGGATCTGTGATCGAGAGCAGGTTGCCGTTGTCCGGGTCGTATGCCAGGACCGTGACGTGATGCTCCGGATCTTCGATGCGCTTGGGCCGGTTCCACTTTTCGTCGTATTGGATCAACGTCACGGCCGGCGGGTCGATCCCGTGATCAGTGATCTTGGTCAGATTCCCCTTCTTGTCATATTCGTAGCTGATCTTGTTGTCCCTGGGAAACGTGATCTGCGTCATCTGGTTGAAGTCATCGCGCTCCATCTCGGTGATGCGCCCCAGCGGGTCTTCGATCTCGGTGCGGGAGCCGAAGCGGTTCGTGTAGTACAGCTCGGTCTCGCCCTCGCCGTTGGTGTAGCTTTCGCGGATGTCTTCGGGGTTGACCGGCGGGGCCGGGTTCTCGCGCGTGCCCTCGCCGGGCGGCAGGTCGTTGATCAGGCCCTGGTTGACGGACGCCTGGAAATAGCGGTGCTGTTCGTGCATCAGCTCCCCTTGTGTTGAGAAGGTCGATTGCACGAAGGTTGGCGCCCACGATGAGTCCAGCCTCATCGATCGTGAGGATGGCTACATCGACGGCTTCCAGCACCTCCTGCGTGCAGGTCAGGCCGGTGGCGGCGTCCGCGGCTTGTTGGTGCAGTGCCTCGTTTAGCTCCTGCAACCGCTCGTTTTGCTGACAGATCTCCTGCGCCATCCGCCTGTTCTCGGCGAGCAGCGTGTATTGCTCTAAGGCTCTCCGTACGTGCAGTCTGATTTCCTCATCGTTCCACGGTTTCGCCAGGAATTTGTAAATCGATCCTTCGTTGATCGCTGTAATGATGGCCTTCACCTCCGAGTAGCCACTCAACACCATTCGGACAGTGTCAGGCCAACGTTGCTGTATCTCGCGAAGCAGCTCGGTTCCCGTCATGTCCGGCATGCGATAGTCTGTGATGATTAGCTGAACTGGTTCCTGCTCCATCACTGCGAGAGCCTCCGGCCCGGATGTCGCGCACAGCAGCCTGTATGGTTCCCGTCGCAGTAAGCGGCGCAGCGATGCTAGAATCTTCTCTTCGTCATCAACGATCAGTACACAAGCCTGAGGGGCCGACGCCGCGCCGTCTGAATCACAACCGCACCGGCTATCAGTGTCGACACGGAGTTGACTGCAACGGCCGCTCTTGTCCATGATGTCAGGCGACTGACTCGATTGGCTTCTCCTCGAGCTTTGCTGGGCCGGTTAATGGCAGTTGTATTCTGAATGTTGTTCCTCGCCCGGCCGTGCTATCCACATCGATCCGACCCGCGTGCGCTTCGATAATCTTGTAGGCCAAATGCAGCCCCACCATCGGTGCGTCACAGGCGTCGGACTCCGCTGGGCACGCTCAAGGAAAGTTCGACACTGCGGCTAAGCGGGCGTTGATTGTCGACGACGATATGTCCGTCTGTAGCGCGCTGCGACGGGAGACCACTATGCACTACCTGCTGAGTACGAGGTGCTCAACTGCCAACGGCCGGACCCTTGTCCACCCCGACGCACCGCTCAACAAGGCTGAGCAGTTCCCGCACGTTGATCGGCTTGCTCATGTAGTCGTCACATCCCGCATCCAGGCACTTCTCGCGATCTCCGCTCATCGCGTGTGCGGTCAGGGCTGCAACCGGAATGTGAGCCAGCGAGGCGTCCGCCTTGAGATGTCGCACAACCTTCAGGCCGTCCATATCCGGCAGGCCGATGTCCAGGAAAATCAAACCCGGTTTGATCCTTCCTGCTTGACGCAACCCATCGGGGCCTGTCAGCGCGTGGACCAGATCGTGCTCATCTCCGAGAGCGTCGGCGATCAAATCGAAATTGTCCTGGTTGTCTTCTATCACGAGGATCGTGCTCACGGCTCACCTCCAAGGTCTTGTGCCACGCGGTCGACAATGTTTCGGCAGAAGCCGGGGCGCGCCATGCACTCCTCACCCTCCGAGTGAGACGAGGTCTGTCTCAATGGAAACCTCAGGGTGAAGCAGGACCCGACGCCCGGTTCACTCTCGACCGCAATCCGCCCGCCCATGTGTTCGCACAGCTTGCGGCAAATGGCCAATCCCAACCCAGTGCCACCGGCGCGACGTGTGCTGGAGGAATCCACCTGTTCAAACTTGTCAAAAACCTTGGGCAAGTCTTCGGCACAGATCCCAATGCCTGAGTCCTCAACTTCGACCAGCATGCAGCCATCCTGCGCGAAGGCGCGTACCGCGATGCAGCCATCCTCGGTGAACTTGGCGGCGTTGCTGAGCAGGTTCGTTACGATCTGGCGAAGACGCACCGGATCGGGTCCATGACACATTAGGCGGGGGTTTCGGGTATGATATGGGGTTTCCGGTACAGGCGGTCAGCACGGCTAAGCTTCAAGCTTGTGGCTCGCTCAGCGAGGCGTGATTCGATGAGTCGGAGTTGGAGTTGGAGTGTCTCCAGTTCGTTGCGTGCATCGCGATCTGCGAGCGAAAACGCTATCGTGCCAGCCTCGTAATCGCCGTCCTCCATGACCCCCATGGATTCGATCAGACCGGTTAGCGGTGCGCAAACTTGAACCTGGTCCACTTCAACGAGCGCATAGGCGCTGGTGCGCAAGAGATGATCCCAACCCCACCATAACCCGACCGAAAGCGCGCCGGCCAGGATCACCACCCATTTACGAGACTGTGGTCACATAGGAGCTGGAGGTGACGGAACCACCTGGACGCTGGGCGCGGAGGCAGCATTCGCTTGCTTCGCTCGATTGGGCCTGATGTTCACGTACCTCACCCTATGTAAGCATACCTGTTTCCTTGTCCGGCTCCCCGCCGAACGTACCGCAACACCTGTACTATAAGATACTGGCCTCCGCACTGCACAGTCCGCTCGTAGCCTCCTTTGACTAGCGCACGCGCTAAGCAATCCGATATCGGGTTTTCGGTCCCCGCGACATATCGGCCCTCCTCGCCCAGGCAGACATGCACCATAATCGATGGCCTCATACGGTCAGACTCGAAGGTTATTCTGAGCATTTCCGAAGAGGAGACGCGGATGACACGCGCGCGAGGGCCGTGACCGTACGGTCCGCGAATGCATAAGATTCAATGGACCTTATGATGCGCTGGTTATGGGCAGGTCGTTCTTACACGGCTGCGTGGTGTCCCGTCTTTGGTTCCGAGAGGAACCGGTTGCATCATCGCTATCGCCGCGTGGCTTGAGCTCCTGAAGCCATTCATTGGTGCCGGCCATCCGAGGTTGAAGTACGCGCGACCATCTCGAATCGGACGACCTGCTCGCCAAGACGGCCAAGGTTCCACGTACGCTCGCCATTGTTGGCGGCGAACGCCCCGCCTACTCTCCACTCCACGTATCCGTCTCTCTCCCCGGATAACGTTTTTTGGAACCACAGCCATCGTTCAAGCCGATGTGAATCGCAACACTGTTCCGGGTCTCGTCACTCCCGTGCCGGATCATGGGCTCCTTCGGTCCCACCTCTCCAGACCGCTCCCTCGCCGAACCGCTCCCGAATCTCATCCATTGCCTTGTCGATTTGTTGGTGTCGAGCGGATTCCTCTTGCCCGAACAAGGAAAGTTGCTGACCCGTGCCCGTCGAAAACTGCGATACGCCCATACCGATCAGACGTACAGCGGGCGGACGTTGACGAGCCCAGGCGTCAAACAGGCCAGCCACCGTCTGCCACATGGCATCCGTTTCATCCGTTGCGGTGTCGAATGTCCGGCTTCGCGTGATGGTCCTGAAGTCCTCGGTGCGGATCTTCACCATCACGGTGCGGGCCAGCAGGCCGTGACGCCGGAGGCGTCGGGCAACCTGTTCCGTCTGTCCCAGCAGCACGCTCTTGAGGTGTTCCCAATCGTCGATGTCGACCGGGAACGTGACCTCGTGGCTGATGCTCCTGGCTTCGCGATCCGGTACGACTTGGCGGTTGTCGATCCCTCGGACGCACCGGTAGAACTGTCCGCCCGCCTCACCAAAGCTGTTCCTGAACTCAGCTTCTGACAACCGGCGGGCATCTCCAAAAGTCCGGATGCCCAGCTCCTCGAATCGTGGAAGCGTGGCCTTGCCTACGCCCCACAACCGGGAAATGGGCAGCGGATCGAGGAACGCTTGGACCCCGTCGTCCGGCACCAACACCAGACCGTCGGGCTTGTCCAGATCGCTCGCCAACTTCGCTAAGAACTTGTTCGAGGCCACACCGACCGAGGCTGTCAGTTGTGTTTCCGCCCGAACCCGCCGCCGGACCTCCTGGGCAATCTGCTCCGGGGGACCGAACAACCCCGTCGAACCGGTCACATCCAGGAACGCCTCGTCGATCGAAAGGGGCTCAACCAGAGGTGTGAACTGCTCCAGAATCTCGAAGATCACAGCCGAGACCTCGGCGTACCGTTTCCCCCTGGGCGGCACAACGATGGCCTTTGGGCAACGTCGTAGGGCTGCCGCCATCGGCATTGCACTACGGCATCCGAACTGCCTCGCCTCGTAACTGGCGGCTGCCACTACTCCCCGTTCCTCCGGCCTACCGCCAACCAGCAACGGTTTGCCACGAAAATGTGGCTGGTCGAGTTGCTCGACGGACGCGAAGAATGCGTCCATATCGACGTGCAGGATGTGGCGAGACTTACTCATTGGCGACGATTGTACTCGAAACGCCGACACAACCAGCCGCTAATCATCATCCACCGTTCTGGCCAGACGGAACACGACTGGATGATGATCGGAGTAGTACTTCCGGAAGCGGTTGTGGCCGTAGGGTTCGCCGGGATACGAACCCATTGAGGCATCCCACCATTCCCGCATCGCGTCGATCAAGTCGACCACCCGGCAATCGACGTGGCGGTCGATCTCGCCTGTATGGGTGGTGTTGAACATGATGTGGTCGTAGGGCTTGGGGCCATTGACGTTTGTGTTGGTTGGGCGGCATTCGTCGTTGAGCGACAGGTATCCTCCCGGTGTCGCTGTGGCCAATTCTTCCGCATTCTCGATGTTCGTGTCGCCCAGGATGATGAAGTCCTTTTCGGTTTGATCGTGGGCGTCAATCCAGGCAGCTATCGTGGTCAGTTCATGCCGTCGGCGTCCCCGCTCGGAAGCCCCCGGCTTGAGGTGGACGGAGATGAGAACGAAGTCCAACGACTCATCGGAAGTGCGGAACGCGAACGCATACGGTACACGTTCGTAGTCATCGTTGTTGGACCGGTCAGCAGCCAGGAAACCTGACGGAAGGTCAGCCGCAACATGAACGGTTGCCGATTTGAAGAACGCCACCCACCATTCGGTGGCTGACCCGTTGCGGTGGATATGATCACCGGTGCCGGTGTCCTCCTCGGAGAGCACGAAGTCGAAGCCGAGCGATTCCATTTCGTCGAAGAACTCCGCCGATTGGGGATCGGGCTTGAACGGATCACCGTTCGGAAAGGTGCCGCTGTAGGGCGGGGATACGAGTTCCTGGATAACTACAACATCGTAGTCCGCCAGGATGCTGGCCAAAGCAGCGTCATCCCGAACGGGTGAGTTCCCCAGGAACTGGATGTTGAACGAACAGATGGTGAGCGAACCAGTCTGGCTGGCCGGTACGGCGTGCTCGGTGCTGGGGATGGCGGCAACAGGAGTTCGCTGGGTCGTCACGCACGCACTGCACATCCACGCCGCGAAGACCGCTGTGGATACGAGGAAGCTCGCCCGGTGCATTCTGTGATTCCTCCCCGGCACGCTGCGTGATGGACTATTTCCTCCCGCAGCATTTCTTGTATTTCTTTCCACTACCACATGGACATGGATCGTTGCGACCAACTCTGGCGTCATGGTGTCGATGGGTCGTAGTCTCGGCGGGCTCTGGTTTGTGAGGGGGAGAACCGAGTTTGGCGAACGGGTCGATACCTTGTTCCTTCAGGGCGGCGTATCTGCTTCCGAGTTCATTCAACTCCTGTTCAGCAATCGTAACGCCTCCTCGTCGTCCATGCCCTGGGATGCCACCAGCAACGGATAGGCCGGATCATCCTCATCATCAGGGTCTCCGCTGGACTCGGCGATGCTGGCGGCATAGGCCAACATGGACGCCACCAAGACGGACAACCGATGTGTCCGGCCACCGGGTACCAGCTCCTTCAGCATTGTGACCCACACGTCGTAAACATCCTGACCGACGATCTCGCGGAGTGGCGAGGGAGTTGCCGCGGTCTTCCTCCGTGCCGTCGGTTTCTTGTTCGTCTTCTTCTTTGCAGTGGGCATCCGCTACTCCTGTGCGGGCGGTACTTCAGTCTTGGTTGCTCCACGTCGGGGGGATCAACCCGTAACGTATCCCGCTTATCCGTCCACGCCAGCGATCACAAAGTGTGCCGCAGGATCAGCTTTGATACAACGTGTGCGACCTCATTCTCGTACCCGGTATCAGCAGTACGCCGTAACCTGTCGCATATCCAACGCTCATCGAATAGACGCCAACTCTGCTGGGCGAAGTAATCCGACAACCCCTCCCGGTCGGTCCCGCTGGCGATATTGCCCGCTGCCAGGCCGAGAACGACAGTTGGTGAACGACGGCAGGCTTTGCACGTCCGGCCAAGCGCTGTTCAAACTCTTTCAGCTTCTCGTGAATCTCCGGGCTCACGGTGCCGCAGAGTACGCGTTGCATCCGCTCAACTTCACCCAACTGGTCAGCGGCCAGCATGTTCTGCATCCTAGCGAGAAAGCTCAGCCATTCCGTGACGGGGTATTTCTTCAGGCAGTCGAGGAGATCCGGGAGCGTAGCCTCACGCCCGAACAGGTCTTTGTGCGTGGGGATCACACCCAGTTGGCGATGGAACTGTCTGACATCACCGCTGATCATGCAATCTCAGTCTCCTGCTCCGGCCCCACGGGTCCCGCCTGCGGCCTAGGGCTGCGCGTTCCGGAAATTTTTGCCACATTGCCGAGGCCGGCCAATCCGGATGCACATCGGGATTCGTTCCGCCTTCGGCGGGAGTTTTTTGAGGCATGGGCGGACAGTAACGGGATGGGGGCAGGGAGGCCCGGAAGCCTCCCTCGACGTAGATCCGTCACCACCCGGCTCGGATACCACGGTCGTGATCCGCAACGGATACTCGACCGCCGGAATCGGAATGGGCGAGAGGCGCTGGCGCTCAGCCTTCATTCTATCGACGGGGATCTCGTTGGTGGCGCGGCTGGCCCGCCGCAGGTTCACCTCTTCGAGCCATGCGATGAGCTGTCGCTGGAGATCCTCGCGGTCATGGAAACGCCGGACCTTGAAAAAGCTCCCTTTGACCCAGCCGACCAGGTTCTCTACGGAACCCTTCTGGTTGGCGCGCCGCGGCCAACACGGTTCGACGCCGAAGCCGTAGTCGACCGGGACATGAGCAAACGTGGGGTTCCACTCGATGGCTCCCTTGGTACGGTTGATCACGATCGTCTTGGGATTGTCGAAGACCGCGCGCAACGGAACGCCGCCAAAGGACTCGAAGGCCAACAGTAAGGAACGGATCAGCGGTTCCACCTTCTCATTGGGCACGGTGACGACGTGGGTCCAACGGGAGTACTTCAGACGCGACGCGAAGAAGTGGACCCTCTCGCTGGAGCCGTCGGCGTAGATGACCTTCACGCTGCCGAAGTCGTGCTGGCTGAACTCCCCCGGTACGCCCTCGAATCGCACCTCGGGCGACTCGGCTTTCGCAGGGCGAATCGCCTTGACCAACTCGTGCACGGCCGACTTGCCGCCGGTGTACCCGAACCCGCGCAGGCGGCTGAGGATTTCGACGGTTGGCAGCGACGGCTCCTCTTTGAGGAAGCGCTCCACGTGCCCAAGGTAGGCTCCGACCGTACTCGGCCGCCCGACGCCCCGGGACGCCGGGGTCGGGGTCGATTCCGGGCTCCTGATCGGCGGTTCCTTCAGGATGTTCCGCACCGAGCGTTTCGCTACGCCGACGGTCGCGGCGATCTCCTCCAGCGTGTGTCCAGCATCACGAAGTGTCCGAATCCGTACACGGTCGAGCATCCTGATCATCCTCCTTGTCCCTCGCGGTGGAGAGCCCCATTGCTCCCCGCCTTCGCGAGGTGACGCTACCGGAAATCACAGCCCCAAAAGTGGCAATAATTTCCGGAACGGAGGTGGCAATATTTTCCGGAACCCGCAAGCGGAAGCGCGTGATCACTTTGTGCACACTTTATTCACACCCTGGGGTTTCGAGGCGGTCGAGGAGGCAAGAAAACAGGCAGTCAGGATTGTCCTAACTGCCTTTATTGCAATGGCTTACGTTGATTTGCGGATGAGAGGATTCGAACCTCCACGGGGTTGCCCCCACTGGCACCTGAAGCCAGCGCGTCTGCCAATTCCGCCACATCCGCCGCGAATACTTCCCCATCTTACCGCCCGTTGTAACACGACCTGTAACGTCGCCGGTTTCACTTCAAGAACCGGGTTGTTACCAGAACGCCAATGCGCCCAAAGTGCACCCAACGCCAAAGTCGGCATTCTCCTGCGCTGGCTGCAACAAGTCAACCCGAACAGCGCGCGGAACCTCCTCACGGCTGGGTGGCCCTGGGTGGTTGCCCACCCAGGGCTCCCGCAGACCCGTACGTGCGCGATTGACGCATACGGTTCCTCAAGTCACGGGTTCGCTGTGCGACGGTACACAGAGTGGATCACCAC
>Ga0114922_10006568_pt1 | contig 10660 bp, 10 predicted proteins | sample AartaG_FD_100975 | JGI IMG/M metagenome (GOLD analysis project Ga0114922, IMG submission 100975) | Deep subsurface microbial communities from Aarhus Bay to uncover new lineages of life (NeLLi) - Aarhus_00045 metaG | ecosystem: Environmental > Aquatic > Marine > Oceanic > Sediment | place...
CTCATCATAGTAAAGCATTTTTGCATAATACATTGGTGCTAAAACACTGTTCTTACATGACAACTCTGAACATAACTCTTTCATCTTAGTAAGTTCAGCTTTTATAGAATCAGGAGCAAGTGCTATCACTTCATCAATCTGTTCAACATACTGAAGATATACGAGTTTCTCTACCCATTCAACTTTTAGGTTTAAAAATTTTTCTATATTGAGATGTTTAAAATCTTCAATACTCAGTTCATCAAACATATCAACCAATATTTCAGGTATTTTGATATTTGATATTTGTACTAATGGACTTACTTCAAGTTTATCAAAAATATCTACTGCTATGTTCATAACAGATGAGAGTTTTTTCTCACCCATAAACTCAACACCAACTTGGTACTGCTCTTCAGTTGGATAACGAAAAACAGGTTGAATGTAGAACCATTTTTTTTGCTCAGTATTCTTACCTAATCTTTTTTCAATGATTCTTACTACATCAATAGTTGAATCTGCACGAAGAGATAAAGAGTGGTTTTGAGCATCATTAACTCTAATCAACTCTTTATCATCAGCGATACTTAGATGTTGATGGTAAGAAAATACAGGTGTAACAATCTCTTCAAAACCATTTTCATCAAGAATAGTACTTGCAATATTTTCTATTTTTCTTTTTATTTTTGCGCTATTGCCAAAATATAATTTACTTCCATTTGGAATCTCATGCTCTAATATCATCTATATCTCTTTTTTTTCTAATGCAGATTTGAAATAAGTTTCATTATATACTTTTGAAGCAATTCCAGAGTACTCTAAGCGTCCCATACGGTGTAAAATAAGCTCTATTGAGTTCACAACCCAAATAGATTCATATATCTCAATCAATCCCATCTGATTAATACGAAAAATTTTACCTTTTAAGTGGTCTTGACCACCAGCTACATTTACACCATACTCTTCTTTTAAAGCTGTACGAATTTCTGCTGCATCTATATCATCAATAGTTGTCATACTTTTTGCAGGAGTTTGAGGGTAAATATGTAAACCAATCGCTTCAAGAGCTGCTTTTGTTGCTTTAGCTCGTCTAGCAGTATTACAATAAAGAACACCAATACCACCCTGTTTCTCGATAGTCTCTAAAACTTCTAAAAGGCCGATGATTAATGTAGTAGCTGCTGTATAAGCCGTAGTGTTTTGTTTCTGTTTTTTAATTTCAGATGCAAGGTTTAAGTAGTAACCTTTCCCAACCCCAATTTTTTCAATTGCAGCATTAGAAAGACCTAAAATAGAGAGTCCAGGAGGAAGCATAAGAGCTTTTTGACTTCCAGCGATTAGACAATCAATATTTGTAACATCGATTCTCTCAACACCAACAGCAGTGATTCCATCAGCAATAATCATAATACTAGGGTTTATCTCTTTTACAGCTTGTGCAATCTCCTCAACTGGATGACGAAGTCCACCAGCAGATTCACTTATCTGAACTGCGATAGCATCAATGTTAGAGTTGGCTTTTACAGCTTCAACAATAGCTTCAACACTTACAGGTGTATTCCACTCATTTTTTATCTCAACAGAATTAAGACCATGAGCAATTGCAATTTTTCCAAATCTCTCACCAAACTTTCCAGAGTTAACATTTAAAAGTGTGTTGTGACAAAGGTTGATTACAGCAGATTCCATAGCACCTGTACCACTTGACGCAATCATAATAACTTCATCAGTATTAAAAAGATTAAAAAGATGTTTTCTAGTTTTTTCGAAGATTGCTTCAAATTCTGGAGTACGGTGATGCATAGTTGCATCACTCATCGCATTACGAACATTTTGAGGTACTGGAGTTGGACCAGGAGTGAAAAGTAGCATTTAGTAATTCCTACGAGTTTATTTATTTAAAAACCTCGTATTATATCGAAATTATTTTAAAGTTTAGTCTTTAGGCATTCTAGCCGTGATAGTATCTAAAGTTTTAAAGATAGCATCTTCTTGAAAAGGCTTTACCATATAACCATTAGCACCTTTTTTAATCATCTTAAGTACACTCGCTTTAGAGCCCTCTGTTGTTGCCATAATAATACGAGTTTTCATCCACTCCTTGTTTGCACGAACAGCATCTACAACCTCTTCCCCAGTCATATTTGGCATATTCCAATCAAGTAACATTATGTCTATTTTTTCTTTTTTCATCTCTTCCATTGCAAAAACACCATCTTCAGCTTCAAAAATGCTCAACTCTTTGAAAGGAGAATCTTTAAAGTATCTTTTTACAGTGTTGGTTAAAACTCTTCTAACTATTTTACTATCATCTACTATAAGTACATTCATTTAATCTCTTTATATGTTAAAATTTCGTAATGAAATTCTAACATATAAAGTTATAATTTTCTTTAAATTTACAATAAGAGTTAACATGACAATATTCGATTCTATCATTTTGGGAATAATTGAGGGATTTACTGAGTTCTTGCCAATATCTTCTACGGGGCATCTCATTGTTGCGAGTGAATTTCTAGGTTTAGAACAAAATAATGTAACCAAAGCTTATCAGGTAATCATCCAATTTGCAGCGATATTAGCAGTTTTTTTTAACTATAAAGATAAGTTCACAATTAAAAAAATTGATTTATGGACAAAGGTCTTTTTAGCATTTATCCCCATTGGAGCAGTTGGTTTTCTTTTCTCTTCACAGATAAAAGAACTCTTTAGTATAAATGTAGTTGCTATTATGTTTATCATAGGTGGTGTAATATTTTTACTTGTTGAAAAATTCTTTATACCTAATGAAACCCACTTAATTGATGATATTGAGAAAGTCACTTTAAAACAGTCGATGGTTATCGGTTTTGCACAAGTTTTTGCACTTATCCCTGGGACGAGTAGGGCAGGTTCTACTATTATAGGCGCATTACTCGTTGGACTGAGTAGAAAAGCGAGTGCTGAGTTTAGTTTTTTACTTGCTTTTCCAGTCATGTCTGCTGTAACTGCTTATGATTTATTTAAACATTATCATGAGTTTAGCGATGCAAATATTTTGACACTTATGGTAGGTTTTATAGTCTCTTTTATTGTAGCATTTTTGACAATAAAACTATTTATGAAATTTTTAGAAAATTTTACATTTATAGCATTTGGAATATACAGAATCTTCTTTGGAATAGTGTTATTAATTATCTTTAATTAGTTGTTTTATTTGGAATAATAGTTGCTAATAATCTTTGTTTTTAGTCACAAGGAGTTTATTATGCAAACTATTACTAACTACAACACAAGATTTAATATTATGTTAAATAGATTAGAAGAATCTTTTTACAAATTAAGTCGTAAATTTTTATAAGTTGCTTATAAAATCATAAAGATGAAAATGGATGTTTCATAGATTTTAAGCTTAAAAATTCCAAGGATGGAATTGACTTGTAAATTAAAAAATTAATGCAATAAATATAAAATATTACTAGGCTTACAAATAAGTAAGAATCTCAGAAACTGTTGGGTGTGCATGAATCACCTCTCTAAGCTCTTTGATTGTTAATCTATTTTCTATAATAAACAGAAGCTCGTGGATAATCTCAGTTGCCTCTACCCCTATAATCGTAGTACCTAAAATCACCTCAGTTTTTGAGCAAACTATTACTTTTGCAAATCCAGAATCATCCCCATGGATTTTTGCTTTAGCATTCACTTTAAAATATGCTTTTTTTACCTCTATTTCTAACTCTTGTTCTTTTGCTTGATTCTCATTCAAACCACAACTTGCAATTTGAGGATTTGTAAAAATTGTACTTGGTGTTAGGTGGGTATTAGTTTTAGATTCTAAACCTACTATGTTTTGAGCAACAATCTTAGCTTCAGCATAAGCCGTATGTGCAAAAGCAGGTGTATCTATACAATCACCAATGGCGTAGATATGTTTCAAAGAAGTTACAAAAGATGGAGTAACCTCAATAAATCCTTTCTCATCTTGTTTAATATCTCCGTTTTTTAGATTTAAAGATTCACAATTTGGAGTTCTGCCAATTGCACTTAATACAACTTCACACTCTAGAGATTCTTTGGAATCTAAAAACAGTTCCACACTTGTTTCTTTTATAGCTACTTTTTCAATAGTAGTAGAGAGTATCACCCTAATCCCTAACCTTTTAAAAACCCTCAAAAGTGCCTTAGATACATCGATATCCTCTTTAGGTAAAAGTTGTGAACTTCGCCCGATTAAAGTTACTTCAACACCAAAGGCATTAAAAAATGTAGCCATCTCACAAGCGATAGCACCAACCCCAACAATAGCTATAGATTTTGGTAGTTTATCTAACTCAAAAATATCACTACTTGAGAGAATATACTTAGAATCTATGGGAAGTTGTGGTAGTTCACGAGGGTTTGAACCAGTCGCGATTATACATTTATCAAAAGCTATCTCTTCACCATCAACTATAAGAGTATAAGAATCTATAAAACTTGCACTGCCATATAATAACTCGACCTTAGATTGTTCAAGCATCCAAAGAACACCTGTTCGAATCTCTGTTATTAAATCAGTGGTTTTTTCTTTAAGCTGTTCAAGATTCAAACCATTAAAGTCCAAATCAATACCCATCTGCTCAAAATGGGGAATCTTAGATATAAACGAAGCAGATTCCAAATAACTTTTAGTTGGGATGCACCCCACATTTAAACATGTCCCACCTATAGATTCTTTAGCTCTATCTATCAGCAACACTTTTTTACCCGCTTTACCTAACTCCAAAGCAGATTGATACCCAGCAGGTCCAGCGCCAATCACTACAACTTCATACTCTTTCATCTAGTCTCCATATCACTATTTAATCTAACTATAGCAAATATAATGTTTTATTATAGCATTGCTTGGAGATTACTATGCTCAATAAATCAGATAAATATTTTTTTGCTATAATAATGTAAATTTTGAAAATAGAGGATACACCAATATGATTACTTTAAATATAGAAAATAAAAAGATAGAAGATATTTTTTTAAATGAATTTCATAGTAATAAAGAAAAATTTATTGAGTTTATCGAAAATAGTTTTACCAACTCTCAAACTCAATCTTCTAAAGGTGCAGAGGATTTATCATACCTAAACTCTAAAGTTGAAGATGGATTAAATTCCCCTTTAAGTTCAAAAACTCACAAGGAAATTTTTAAAGAGTTAAAATCTAAATATTTATAATAGTTGTTTTTGTAGACATTCCCACAAATAGTATGGGAATGGAATAATAGAGAATGCACTAAGTAGTTCCTATCATACTTATATTTTGCTTCTTTCTAAATTTTTAATTTCAGATTTTGTAAAATTTTGTTTAATAAGATTATACATAGAGTCTGTAACCAATAAATCCTTAAACATTCTTCCTGTTACAGTTCTATTTACATATACATGGGGATTACTCGCTTTATAATCAGGACTAAATTCCTGAATCATCATCTCCAAAGGGCTCTTAAGAAATTGAAAAGACTTTAATATAGGATAGATAATTCTTGAACCATCATAGCGTGAAGCAGGATAAATAGATTCAAACGAGGACATAATTCTCTTAGCTTCCTGTTCTAATTCTATTTCATTTCTACTACCTTTCAATACAGCATTAAGCTTCAGCATTTCTTCTCTAGAATCTTTTAATTCTTCTCGTAAATCAAAAATTGCGTCTAACATATTTTCTCGATTTTTAGAACGAGTTAGTACAATTGATAGTAAGGGAGGTAGTCTTAAATTGAAGTCTATGCTTGGTGTTTTATACTTATTTTCATTCCAATCTTTAGAAACTGTTTCATATAGTTTATTAAAATACCCAGTTTTATGATAATTTGCTTCTAAGTTTGGATTAGAAAAGTATGCAGGTACACTAAAGTCTATTGCTAAAGAAGAAAATAAATTACCTTGAGCAGGTGTTTTATTTAAATAGTCTGCTTGAACATTCTCAATCGAATGACCAACAATAGCACTATCTTGATAAGTACTATTAAGAATTATTCCACCTTTTGTCTCAACTCGTTCAATGGCGTATATGCTATCATAAGCTTTTAAAGGATTAAATAACTCAAAACTTAGTTGTGTTCTGTTATCGTCACACCTCACATATGAACTAAATCCATTAGTAATTTGCTTAAAACCTGGGAGCATTATATCAACTCTATCATGCCACATTAGTAATTGCAATGCTACTTCTGCTGCTTGAATATCAGACCATGATGTTACTTCACCCTCTATCACTCTTGCTAACCCAAGGCATGTATCAATATCTGTCATACATGAGTTCCATCCTTCATGACCAGTTTCGACATGCCCAACTACACGGTACATATCACTTGCTGATGTAGGGTGTCCTTTAGTAGGGATATATGCTTTATCTTCAATATGTGTTACTGCCCATTGTGTAGTTCTAGATAACATTATAATTTTCCTTATATTTTAATTCACTTTGTATCGTCAAACTTTTCATCTTGCATCCAAATACTCATGAGCCATATAACTACTTCTTGTGTATGGCGATGATTTTATATACTTAAAACCCATATCCATCCCAAGTTTTCGCAAATACTCAAATCGTTCAGGTTTTACATATTCTACTACCGGAGTATGGTGAGATGATGGAGATAGATATTGACCAATACTGAGATACTTACAACCAACATCAAGTAGATCCTGCATAAGAATCTCCACCTCTTCATCCCTCTCACCAAATCCAAGCATAATTCCACTCTTGGTTTTTATAGATGGATTTAGAGATACTAATAGTTTTAACACCCGAAGTGAGCGTTTATAGTCTGAGCCTTTTCTAACACTATAAAGTCTTGGTACACTCTCTAAGTTATGCCCTATTATCTCCGCTCCACTATGAGCTATCATCTCTAAAGATTCTCTATTTTCTTTCATATCCGGAATCAATAACTCCACAACAATAGAATCATCCATAGCCTTGATAGCACTTACAGTTTTACAAAAATGCTTAGCTCCACCATCACTTAAATCATCACGAGTCGGACTTGTTATCACTACATGCTTAAGCCCTAACTGCTTAACTGTTAAGGCTATATTTTGAGGCTCATTAGAATCGGGCATCACTGGTTTACCCTTACTTACAGCACAAAAACTACATGTACGGGTACAGATAGTTCCTAGAATCAAAAATGTAGCATTCTTTTGAGAGAAGCACTCACTAATATTTGGACACATAGCTTCTTGGCAAACTGTATTGACTCTTGATTCTAAAAACATAGATTCTAACTCTTTGTTTGTATTAAGTGAGATTTTTTTGCGTAACCATTTGGGTTTAGGTTTCATCTTGTTTAGCATCGATATTCCACCTTTTAGTAGCATATTTATGAGTTACAAATCTATCTACACTTTCCAACTCTTGTAAGGTTAAAGTATCACTCACAAGTTCAACTTCAAAGCTTTGAGTAAATGTCTCAACAAGTAAGAGGGTAAGTTCTCTCTCCCCTATATCTTTTCCCATTTTATCCAAAGTGTTTATATTTTTCAGCGTAGATTCTTCTAAAAAAATATTTTTAAAAATATTCTCATCAAAACTTAAAGGGATAGAACCATGTTGAAACAGAGCATTTTTTGTATAGCGTTGCGCGTTACCACCAATCTTTTTACCATCGATGATAATGTCGTAAGGCTCATTAGCCAACATACAGATAGGAGATTTTGAGATAGTAACTTCTAAATCATAAGCAAACTCAGCACGAAGAGCTAATCTCTCATAAAAGTTTATAAGAAACTTACACAGATAAGCATAACTTTGTTTTACCCCTGTCTCTTTTAGAGATTCTCTAGGGAGAATCAAAGAGTAAGAGATATCTCCACCATGCACCAAAATACCACCACCACTCATACGACGAACAAAAGGGAGGTTTTGATTCTTAAGAATCTCCAAATCTATACTCACATCCAGCTTTGAGAATCGACCTAAACTAAGTGAACTCTCCCACCTATAAAGCCTAAAAATTGGCAAATCACCCTCTTTGAAGTTAGACAAAAGTGCCTCATCAACCGCCATATTATACTCAGCAGTTGCAACTCCTGTATCAATTAGTCGCCATTTTTTTTGGATGATGATAAACTCCTTTGATTCTTTATCTCATATATCTGAGAAAAAAGATTATCAGTTGTAAGACTAACAAATGGTGTAATATCAAGCCCAGCACTACGAAGTGCTTCGGCGCTCCATATATTGCAGGTATTAAATATATGATATTTTTTAGAGGAGAGATAAAAAAGACTATTTGGATAGAGCCCTTTAGAGAGTGGTATTAATTTATCATTTTCTTTGGCAAATGAGTTTTGTATAAATAGAGATAGTCTCTCAAACCCTTTCTCAGATATAGTTAATTTGGCAACTTTATCTTTAGGGAAACTATTTAACTCATAATGGTTTATTGCCCTGATATGTAACACACTTGATGTTGGGATAACTCCCGCTTTTAGTGTGATCCAAATAGATGGGTCTGAACTTTTATAAAAATCCTCATCACCCCATCCCACCTCTATATATTTAAACTGTAGAAATGGAGAATCTATCTTCCACACTGAAGAGTTTACATCTTTCACCTTAAGAATAATTCCAGCATGCCATCCATAATTTACAACAAAAATCTCTTTATTATCTCCGTATACAAAACTCATAATTGATAAAAATATTATAGCTATTCTCATCTATCTAACTCTCGTAAAAATCTCTTTAGTGCAGGTAGATATATAGGTAATGAATCTAAAAATCCACTATTATGATTCCCTCTGATTTTTACAAAAGTTTTTGGCTCATTAGCATTTTTAAAAACTGCCTTACCATATTTAAAAGGAATTATATTATCATCCTCACTGTGAATAACCAAAACAGGATAATTTATACCTTTTAAATAGTTTGTTGTTTCATAAGAGAAGCGGATCAAAGATTTTGGTACAAAAGGATAATGATGAGATGCCAACTCTTTAGTAGTTGTGAAAGTCGATTCTAATATTATCCCTTTTGGTTCTACACTACTCCCGAGATTAGCAGCAATAGTGCCACCCAAAGAGCGACCAAATATAATGATATCTTCAGCTTTTAAATTCTTGCTTTTTAAAAGATAATCCCATCCACTTCTTGCATCATCGTAAGTGTTTTGCTCATTTGCACTCCCAAGAGAATCACCATATCCCCTATAGTCAAAGATAAAAACATTCATTTTAAGTGCGTTAAAAACTCTTATAGAATCAAGGCGATGAGATATATTTCCCCCATTTCCATGAAGAAAAAAAAGTGTAGTTTTAGCCCCTTTTTTTGGTATATACCAAGCATGAAGTTTTGTTTTATCTTCAGCTTGAAAAATAATCGATTCATACCTAAGACCAATTGACTTAGGATTTGCATCTATATGTGTAGATGGAAAATAGATTAGCTTTGATTGGAAGGCAAACATTAAAATCAGTAAAATTATATATCCACTTACTAATACTAAAAATAATCTTTTAACTATAGTTATAAAAATTTTCATATTAAGCTTTATCTCTCAATTTAAGGATATTTAGAATCTCTATTAACTCTATATTCACACCATCACCTCAACCCTATCTCTACCGTTCTTCTTAGCGACATACATCGCTTTATCTGCTCTAAGAATCACAGACTGAGCATTATCATCTTTTTTAAATTCACTCACACCAAAACTACATGTGATTTTTCCTATAACACTAAACTTAGTATCACTTATCACTTTGCGAAATATCTCTGTTGCACTACGAGCATTTTCTAATGAGGTTTGAGGCATTATCACAACAAACTCCTCCCCTCCCCATCTAGCTAAAGTATCTGTTGAGCGAATATTTGATTTTATTAACTTTGCAATCTCTCTAAGAGCCTTATCACCCTCGAGATGACCAAAATTATCATTTATATTTTTAAAATGGTCTATATCAAAAAAGACTAATGAGAATGTACCACTCTCATATCTCTGAACTCTATCAATCTCTGTTCTTAATTCTAACTCAAATTTTGATCTATTAAATATCCCTGTAAGAGAATCAAAAGATGAAAGTTCCTCATATTTTGTAGCACGAGCCTCTAAAAGTTTATTTACCTCTCTTAGCTGAACATCATTATCTCTCATAGTCTCAGCCCATCTTGAGTAAACCTTTGCAACTATCTCCTCTTGAGTTATTTGACCAATAATATCACCATCAAAATTTGTAACGATCAATCTTTTAAAATGTTTTTTTTGTATAAAATCTAAGGCATCTTTTATGGAGGTATCATATCTTACAGTCTCTAATGGAGAGGACATATACTCAGAGATTGGTTTATCTAAATCATCATCATTTCCTAACATATGCATAATATCTTTGGTAGTTACTATCCCAATAGGTTTTACATCTTTATCGACAATCACACAATCATAAAGTACACTATCCATCATCCTTGCAACTTCAGATGCCGGGGTTACGATGTAGGCTTGTTTGATATGAGAGGTGAGTAGAATTTCACTAATTGGTCTTTTCTCAAGCATCATTTGAGGATCAATACTAGAGACTATATTATGATAAGAGATAAAACCTGTAAGTTTATTATTTTTATCTACTACACATAAACAGTTGTTTGTATGGTCTATCTCTTTTAAACACTCTATAACAGACTTATCTTCATTAATAGATGCGATAAGGTCATATTTAATAGA
>Ga0114922_10006569_pt1 | contig 10659 bp, 10 predicted proteins | sample AartaG_FD_100975 | JGI IMG/M metagenome (GOLD analysis project Ga0114922, IMG submission 100975) | Deep subsurface microbial communities from Aarhus Bay to uncover new lineages of life (NeLLi) - Aarhus_00045 metaG | ecosystem: Environmental > Aquatic > Marine > Oceanic > Sediment | place...
GTCAGAAGCCTTCCGGACCCGGCTGCGAATCTGGTCAAGGTCCACGCCCGCTATTCCAATCGCGGTCAGGCTGTTGGCGAACCTTTGCATATGTTCCTCGAGCGCAAAAATCTTGCCGTCGTAGCTTCGTGCTACTTCATAGACCCCGTCGCCGAAGAATATCCCTCGGTCGAAGTAAACCGCTTCAAGTTCTTCTGCCGGAACGATCTTGTCTTGTATCATAGCTATCTGCATAAAATTGCTCCTAAAGAGGCACAAGCCGGATTTTTAACTTCATATTGGGTAATAGAATACAAAAATATCTGATAATTTGCTTTACAAAAAATGATTGAATATGTAAAATTTCATTTCTTTTCGGTTTTTAGTGTATAAAAGACGGGAGTTTTTTGAAATGTATGCAGTAATTGAACAAGGCTCAAAGCAATATAAAGTCGCCGAAGGCGATTGTTTGGAAATAGACCTGACAGATATCTCGCCCGATGCCAAAACAATCGAAATGGACAAGGTTTTGCTTATAAATGACGGCAAAAAAGTCAAAATCGGCAACCCATTTTTGAAAGGTGCCAAGGTTACTGCCTCGTTTAAGACCACGGCTCAGGACGCTGTCGTCAAGGGCGAGAAACTCTATCCGACGCACTTGCGCAAACGCAAAAACAGCAAAAGACGCATAGGCCACCGCCAGAAGTACCTGCAGGTAGTAATTGACAAAATAAAAGCTTAAATGCAAGCGTCATTCCGAGCGCGACATACACCACCGTCATTCCGAGCGTAGCCGAGGAATCTATTGAAAAGGTCATTGCGAGCATCGCGAAGCGATGCGCGGCAATCTCAACTTCTTACTTCGATATTTCTTGTTCGATATTCTTTACGTCATTCCCGTGAAAGCGGGACTCTATTGATAAGCCCCTCAGCAAAGGTTCGCCATTGAGCCGGCCCGTTTTCAACAAAATATTTGAACGACTTATCATCAGCTAATTTCCCCAGCAGGGCTTTTCGCTCGCTCGGTTCCGCCACGTCTGTGATAATCCGTTTTCGAAGCATCTCCAGCTCAGCGAGAAATTGACCGTGTTTTTCGGTGAAAATCTCTTCCAGCTTTTTTCTTATATGACCGGCGTAAGCAGGGCAATGTCCTTCAGTGCCGACAGCTATCTGCAGGTCGCCGCGTTTGACAACAGCCGGCACGAAAAAATCACAAAGCTCCGGCTCATCAACTACATTACACAAAACCTCTAACTCCTGACAATCCTTATATATCCGCCTGTTGAGTTTATGGTTGTTTGTTGCGGCTATAGCAAGCAACGCCTCTGCGAGATAATCTTTTGAATATTTGGACTTTATAAGTTCAGCGTTTTTGTCCCGGCAAAGAGCCGTCGGCATATTATCTATCCGCTCAGCCACTACCACCAGCCGGGCACCGGCAGCTAATAATGCTTGAGCTTTCCGCACGGCCACAGCTCCACCGCCCACCACAACCGCACGGCGACCGCTCAATTCCAGAAATATCGGATATTTAGCCATAACAATATTATTTTGGATTTCCTGCGTTTATTGATTTACTTGGTTACATGGTTCCATTTTTCTTCCAGCGTTTCACAATGTTGTGGACAGCAGCTTTATTCTGCTCGGTGGTTCTTACTTCATTAAAGAACATTGCACCCGCCAAGTGTTCGCCGGCATAGTCTTCCAGCCAATTTGCATAGTCGCGAATCATTTCAGGCGTCCTGATGGAAACAGAGTAATTGTGAGTGGGAATATCTCGCACACATATATGCGGCACACAAGGTAACGGTGCTAACCAATCAAGCTGTTGATGAAATGCTTTTTTGGTCGGAAGGAAATGCTGTCCGTGATTCGAAACTTTTTCTATACCAACATCGCGAAGGACATTCGGGAAATGTCCCCACTCGGGTTCGCCGCCGGTATGGGCCCAAACCTCTATGCCAGGCCGCACTTCGCGGATAAGACCTACATACCTTTTCAGATATTCGCGTATGGAGTTGCCTTTCCAGACAAGGTAGCTCAGATGGCTTGCTGCCGGCTCGGTATCCGTATCCCTCTTGAACTTGTCCTTCGAGTACGGGCAAAAACAGCTACCCCTATCATAACCAAGACGCTCAAACATAAAGCTATCTACAGGGCTATCAGAATAGAACTCCAACAGGTCAGTTACCTCATCTATCGCAAGCTGCCATCCACCCGGAGAGTCTGGACAAAACATCCAGCCATTTATTACCTTTCTGCCGTCGCTGTAGCACTGTGATGTGGCCTGTGGATAATTCACAACTACTTTTTTGGGGTTCCATATCATTGAGTTCATCATTAGCTGACAGTGGAACCCTTTGCTTTTGGCATAGTTCAGTGCTTTGCTCACGAACTCGGTATGCAAGTTTGCATTAAGACAGCGGGCATCTTTGAGCGTCTCGAGTTTCGGATTTTTCACCGGCCACGCATAGCCATCATGTTCAGGACAGAAGTAGGCATACGATATCATCATAAGGCTAATGAAATTCATACCGGCATCGGCACTCCTGTCGATTAGCTGCCTCAAATAGGCAAAGTCAATCCCTTGCGGAGAACTCGTCTGGTAATTGATGCCAACTTGCCAACCAACATGCTTAAACTTCACAGGACAACTGACACGTTTTTTGGGATTTTCGGAGGCCGAAGAACTTGACGGTAAAAGGCCAGCCAGAGAACCTGATGCGGTTGTGGCAATTGCCCCTTGGCCGGTTCTTTTCAAAAAATCACGGCGATTCACTTTCACCTCATCGTTCCTCCCATTAGTGTGTGAGGTAGAGCTATGAGCAGGGCGGTTTCTCTATTTGACCGCACAACCGGATTCTTACATCCATTCCAAAACATATCGTACCTGATTGATACCATAAACCAGGATTTTCCACTTACGCACCAACCACGCCCCGGCTGATTGAGTACAATTATACATTGTCTTTATAGGTTTTCCTATTTCTATTTTAGGGAAAATTCTGAGCTTTTCAACTCGTAAAATCACTGATATGATATATTGTAAGTTCAAATAGTTCATAGTTGGCAGAAAAATATGGATTCAACAAAAAAAATACAGCCGCCTTTGAGCGAAGCTGATGTGCGTTCGTTAAAAGCGGGCGATGAAGTCCTTATCACCGGCGAAATCTATACCGCTCGGGATATGGCGCATAAAAGGTTGTGCGAGGCGATAGAAGCGGGCCGGGAATTACCATTTCCGCTTGAAGGAGCGATTATTTATTTCGTCGGCCCCACACCTGCACCCCCGGGGAAGGTAATCGGCGCTGCCGGCCCAACCACATCATCAAGAATGGACGCTTTCAGTCCGAAGCTGCTCGCCAACGGACTAAAAGCAATGCTCGGAAAGGGGTATCGAGGCGATGAAGTCAGAGACGCCCTGCAAAAATACACCGCTGTCCATCTTTCTACTATCGGCGGGGCGGGGGCGCTATTGAGCAAACACATCGTTGCCGCTGAAGTAATCGCCTACGAAGACCTCGAGACCGAAGCTATTAGGAAACTACACGTAGTTGATTTTCCTGTTATCGTCGCTTACGACTGCTATGGAAACAGCGTTTATAAATAATAAGTTCTGCAAAATTACAGGTTAGGCATATATTATTTAAGAAAATCATTTTCTTTTTTGATTTTCTTAAATAATCCTACAACTGTTCATTGTGCAAGAGCCTATTGTTTGAAAAAGAAAAAAACAAAAAAACTTTTTTTTCTTTTCAAAGTATGCCTAACCTGCAATTTTGAAAAAGCTTTTTTATAAATAAGGAGCTATATAATTGAAAGTTGCTTTACTTGGCCTGTTACAGTCCGGCAAGAGCACTATCTTCTCTGCCGTCAGCGGCAAGGCAATCCCACCGCTCGGCTCGACGGCAATTGAAGAAGCCATTGTGTCTGTCCCGGACGAAAGACTTGATTGGCTGAGAGAATACTACAAGCCTAAGAAAACCACCCACGCCACAATCGATTGTCTCGACCTGCCGGGCTTGAACTTTACCGATGAGCACGGCCGAGCTGCTGCCAGACGCCTGATTAACCAGATAAGGACTGTTGAGATGCTCGTTCTGGTGGTGCGGTCTTTTGAAGACCCAGCGGTACCTCCTTATCGAAATACGGTAAACCCGGCCGGAGATTTAGCGGAATTGAAAACCGAACTGCTGCTTGCCGATTTGGAGCTTGTAGCTGCCCGAATCGAAAAACTCGAAAAGCAGGTCAACAGGCCTACCAAAACCCAGGCACACGATAAGCTCGAATTAGCCCTGCAAAGAAAATTGCAACAAGCGATAGAATCAGAAAAGCCCATCAGCTCTGCTGTCGAAAACGACGCCGAACGCGAAATGATTAAGTCCCTCGGATTTCTGACCTTAAAGCCGATTGCGGTCTCAGTAAATACCGGCGAGGACCAGTTGGAAAAAAATTTCGATTTCAGCAGTGCGATTGATAGTTCTGTGCCGGTCGTTACAATCTGCGCTAAGCTGGAACACGAACTGTCGCAGTTAGATGACGAAAGCAGGGCTGAGTTTATGGCTGACTTAGGGTTAACCGAATCGGCAGCAAGTAAGTTCGTCAAAAGCTGCTATTCGGCGCTGGGTCTAATCAGCTTTTTAACGGTGGTCTCGAATGAGCTGCGCGCCTGGCCCATAAAGCAGGGCACTGTGGCGCTGGATGCAGCCGGCAAGGTGCACACAGACATTAAACGAGGTTTCATTAGAGCTGAAACTTTTGCCTTTGACGACCTCAAAGCCCTTGGCAGCGAAAAAGCACTCAAAGCCGCCGGCAAAATCCGCCTCGAAGGAAAAGAATACGTCGTCCAGGACGGTGACATTATCAATTTCAGGTTTAATGTTTAGCCTCGCACCAATTGAACCCGAGCAGGGACGATACAAGTCGGTCGGTAGAACAGGGCTTTCTCAAAGGGACAATTGGTGCGGGGTAGAAGGCGATATTTGTGAAGCGATTTTTAAAACTATTCTTTCCGGCATTTATAATTATATTAGCGGTTGTTTTAGTTTTATTTTGTCTGGACTTAAAAAATCCGGAAATTGTCAGAACCTACAGTTATGAAATTATCAATACCTTTCCTCACGACCAGGAAGCTTTCACGCAAGGGCTGGCTTTCGAAAATGGCGTTCTATATGAAGGAACCGGGCGTTACGGACGTTCGGAACTGCGCAAAATCGAATTGGAAACGGGCAACGTCTTGCAAACACGCAAGCTGCCGGATGAATTCTTTGGTGAAGGTATCACCGTTTATGGAGGCAATATCATTCAGTTGACCTTTCTATCGAATATCGGATTTGTTTACAGCAAGGACACTTTTGAGCTGCTGCGGGAATTCAATTACCCAACCACCGGATGGGGCGTTACGCATAACGGAAAGCAGTTAATTATGAGCGATGGTACACTAAAATTGTATTTCCTGGACACGGAAACGTTTGAGCAAATCCGTCAAATCGAAATGTACGACCGCGGCGTTTCAGTTTGGGGGCTTAACGAGCTCGAATATGTCGAAGGCCAAATCTACGCCAATGTCTGGCCTACCGAACGCATCGCCAGAATTGCGCCCGAGACAGGCCAGGTGCTCGGCTGGATAGATATGAAAGGACTTTTAACTCAGCAAGACTACAGCCGGCCGGTCGATGTTCTCAATGGCATTGCGTATGACAAAAAAAATGACCGGCTATTTGTAACCGGAAAGTTTTGGCCGAAACTTTTTGAGATAAAGCTGATTCCCGCAAAATAGTTATGGCCGAAAATATATGTCTTTGTTATAAGTAAGAGCCTATGAAAGCAGTTGTGCTAACCGGTTTAAAGCGAATGGAACTGGCTGACGTGCCGGAGCCGACTATAAAAAAAGAAACGGACGTTCTGCTGAAAATCGAAAGGGTGGGCGTCTGCGGTTCTGATGTGCACTATTACGAGACCGGCAGAATCGGGGAGCAAATTGTCGAGTATCCTTTCATAATAGGCCACGAATGCGCTGCAACGGTCGAAGCTGTTAGCCGCTCAGTTACCCGCGTTGAAGTTGCTGACGAAGTAGTGGTGGACCCTGCTGCATCGTGCCATCAGTGCGACCAGTGCATTCAGGGCAGAGAGAACACCTGTCATAATGTCCGTTTTCTTGGCGCACCGGGACAGGGCGGCGGCTGTTTATGTGAGTATCTTGTTATGCCGGAAGAATGCTGCTTCCCAACCAATGGCGAGATTACGCTCGAACAGGGGGCTTTGTGTGAGCCGTTGTCCATAGGTGTATATGCCGTCAAAAGGGCCTGCTTACCGAAAGATGCCGACGTGGCGATTCTTGGTGCAGGGCCAATCGGCCTAAGCTGTCTGCTCAACGTCAACGCTGAAAATGCACGTGCCTGTTATATGACGGAGAAAATTGACGAGCGCATAAAAGGCGCAAGGCAGGGCGGTGCAACCTGGGTCGGCAATCCGAATGAGCAGGACATAGTCAAAGAAATTCTTCAGCGACAACCCGCCGGTATGGATGTTGTTTTCGAATGTGCCGGCCAGCAGGAAACAATCGACCAGGCCCTTGAGATGCTCAAACCGGGTGGAAGGCTCGTGCTTATAGGAAGCCCTCGCACAGATAGAGTATCTTTCGATATCGACAGGTTACGCAGAAAGGAAATTACCGTAACAAATATCAGAAGACAGAACAAATGCACACAGAACGCGATTGATTTGATAGCTTCGGGTAAAGTTAATGCCGATTTTATGATAACCCATCGTTTTGGGCTTGAGCAAACAAAGAAAGCGTTTGACCTGGTTGCCGGCTATCACGATGGCGTAATCAAAGCTATGATTAGTTTGTAGGTTTATATAAAAGTAAAGTTCTACGGAGATTAAACTCAATGAGTTGGCTTAATTTGGAAGGAAAAGTCGCAATCGTTACAGGAGGGGCCTGCGGCCTCGGCAAAGCCGTGTGTGAAGGTTTAGCTGAAGTCGGAGCAAAGGTCGTTCTGGCCGATGTGAATGGCCAGGGTGCTCAGAAGGCAGTCGCAGAGTTGAAAAATAAATTCGAGGGCAAATATATTACTGCGACAACGGATGTAACCAGCAAATCAAGTGTTGATGCCATGATAAAGACGGCTCTCGATGCCTTTGGCAGCATTGATATATTGGTCAACAATGCAGGGATAAATATTCCAAGACTGCTCGTTGACCCCGCCGGCAAAGAGGAGCTGACGGAAGAGATTTGGGACAAAGTCGTTTTGGTAAACCAAAAAGGCCTTTTCCTGTGCGCCCAGGCCGCTGCACGAGTTATGATTCAGTCGGGTAGGGGGGGTGTCATAATCAATATGGCCTCCGAATCCGGTATGGAAGGCTCGGAAGGTCAAAGTGTCTATGCCGCCACGAAAGCAGCCGTTTACAATCTTACTAGGTCCTGGGCAAAGGAGCTCGGCAAACAAGATGTCCGTGTTGTCGGCGTTGCACCGGGAATCCTCGAAGCGACCGCTCTGCGCTCCGACGAGTACGAACGCGCGTTGGCCTATACTCGCGGAATCACCGTCGAAGAGTTGCACCGGCGTTACAAAGAAGCTGCCATACCTTTGGGAAGGAGTGGTAAACTCAGCGAAATTGCCAGCACGGTTTGCTTTTTGGCCTCCGAACGTGCCGGTTATATTCACGGTACCGTCATTAACGTTTCAGGCGGCAAGACCAGAGCCTGACCCTCTGAAAACAGCGAAGGCGCGCTCAGGGCACTAATTGAAATTGAACGTTAGATTTATCCCGGATTTCCGAACTTATGAAAACACTTATTTTTGCAGTAGCTGGTTATAACCTTGCCGAGACCGGCCGCATGCTTGAAATTGCTAAAGCGTGCAAAGATAAATTCAAAATCCTATTCGCCAGCTACGGTGGCCAGTACGAGCACTTTATTGAAGAAGCGGGGTTCGAACTCAAAAAAATGGAGCCCCGGCTAACCGGAGAACAATTGCATCATGTCAGAAAAGCACTTAGTGGAGAAACCCTAAATACAGTCGGTTACTTCACAGCCAAAGAAATGGAACCTCGGGTTGAAAATGAACTTACACTTTTCAAAAAAATGAAACCTGCCTGTGTGCTTACCGGATGGTGTCAAAGCGTTATGATTTCAACAAGGCTTGCACAAGTTTCCTTTGTTAATGTTCTCCACTCTACCAGTATAACGGAATACTATGAAGCCGGTCTTCAAAGTTGGCCCGATCGGTCTGACTTCCCTTTTCTTCGATGGTTTTTTTCAGAGGAAAAACTGAACAGATGGGTAAGCAATCTTGTCCTTAAGCTGAAATTGCCTGCAAAACCGTTTAATACTTTAGCTGAGAAATACGGATTAAGAAAATTTAACAACTTCATAGAAGTATTAGAGGGAGATCATACGCTTTTAGCAGATATTCCTGAGTGGGTCGGATTTGCTGAAATTCGTTCGAACTTACATTATATTGGTCCTCTGCCGTTCCGATTAAATAGAGAGATTCCCAGAGAAATATCTGAGATGCCAAAGGACAAGCCCATCGTTTACTTTGCTATGGGCAGTTCCGGCAAGCCAAAAATAATCGCCGAAATCATCCAAGGATTTAAAGACAAGCCCTATCGTGTTATTGCTCCAGTCAAAGCTCATATCGAAAACTTGGACATTAAAATACCCACAAATGTGGTGGTGACCAGCTTTATACCTGCACACAAGGTCAATCCAATGGCGGACATCTCTGTCATTCACGGCGGCCAAAATACGGTGATGCAAGCTTGCCTGGCAGGCACTCCTATTGTTGGTGTTGGTATGCACCCGGAGCAGCAAGCCAACCTGGACGCCTGTGTTCGTAAAGGTTTTGCCATTCGATTAAGTAAAAAGAAAGTCACAGCTTCTGCTGTACTTGATGCAATCGATAGACTCCTCAGTGACGACCGGGCGAAGGAAGAGATAGTCAGATTCCGAAAACAATTGGAAAAATGGGACGGTCCAAAAAATGCCGCCCAATTTCTTTATGAAACTTTTAGAGAATAAGTAAGGACCTATGAAAAAGGCAAGTATCGTCAGTATCGGCAATGAGCTTCTCAATGGTCAAACGGTAGATACTAATACCACTTATCTAAGCGGCCAACTGCTTACAATCGGTCTGCCTGTTGTCAGCTCTTATACCATCGGCGACGAGATGGATGCAATTGTACGGGCATTTAATCTGGCAGGCACCGATGCTGATATAGTTCTGGCTACCGGCGGGCTGGGCCCGACCGATGATGATTTGACCCGCCAGGCATTCGCAAAGTTCCTCGGAACCGAGTTACAATTAAAGGCCGACCTTCTGCACAGGATTCAGAATTTTTTCACTAAGCGGAATGTGCAAATGTCTGAAAAGAATAAGATTCAGGCATATATACCTGCCGGCGCAAAAGCGCTTGCAAACCCACTTGGCACAGCACCCGGCATTATGGCCGAAGCAAAAGGCAAATTGCTTGTTGCTTTGCCCGGTGTGCCGTCGGAAATGAAACAAATGTTTGCCGAATCGGTCCTTTCGGAACTTCAGAGGTTCGCCGGCACGCAGGCTGTAGTGGTGCGAAAACTAAGATGCTTCGGAACAGGCGAATCAAACATCGCTGAATTACTCGGCCCGCTTATGCAAAGAGGAAGGAACCCACTAATCAACTGCACCGTCGAATACGGCGTAATTACTCTGCACATTATCGCGACAGCAGAGGACAAAAATAAAGCCCGCCAAATGGCCGAAAAAGAGGAAAAATCCCTCCGGAATACACTTGGAGAGCTGGTGTACGGCACAGAGGAGCAGACTTTGGCTGAAGTCGTAGGCGAAAAATTAGCCCGGCAAAAAATGACTATCACCGTAGCTGAATCCTGCACAGGCGGCACCTTAGTCAGGCTGCTGACCGATATCCCCGGAGCAAGCAGGTATTTCACGCACGGCTGGGTTACTTACAGCAACACCGCAAAGACCGGCGAGCTTGGCGTACCTGCCGATTTGATTCAAAAATACGGCGCTGTCAGCGAGCAGGTCGCTCAGGCTATGGCCCGGGGCGCCAGAAAAAAAGCCCAAACAGACTTTGCAATTAGCATAACCGGCATAGCCGGTCCAGCCGGCGGAACCGAACAAAAACCCGTAGGACTGGTATATATCTGTGTAGATTCCGATAATGGCTGTGATACCAAACGCTGCCTTTTTTCTCACGATAGGCGGTTCATACGCCTTCGAGCGGCACAAACTGCTCTGAATATGCTCAGATTGAAATTGAACATTTGACTATCTTTGTTGGAAATGTTATAATAGTAATTATTGGCATTAACAGGATTATGAGGAGAATATGGCAAAGCAGCGCAAACGTTTAGGTGAAATACTTTACAAGGCAGGGCTTGTAGAAAAGCAGGCTCTCATTAATGCCATTAAGACTTCCAAGACAAATAACAAACGTCTCGGCCAGATATTGCTTGAACTTGGCCTGATAGATGAAGAGACTCTCACCAAGACAATCGCCAAGCAGTTTGACTTACAATACATAGATCTGGATAAAACTACCATCCCCCAGGATGCCGCTAAGTTGATTCCACAGGAGCTTATGAAAAGGCATAATGTCCTGCCTCTCGGTATGAACAACGGCAAATTGAAAGTGGTTATTTCAGACCCCCTCGACCTGGAGATGATGGAC
>Ga0114922_10006570_pt1 | contig 10659 bp, 7 predicted proteins | sample AartaG_FD_100975 | JGI IMG/M metagenome (GOLD analysis project Ga0114922, IMG submission 100975) | Deep subsurface microbial communities from Aarhus Bay to uncover new lineages of life (NeLLi) - Aarhus_00045 metaG | ecosystem: Environmental > Aquatic > Marine > Oceanic > Sediment | place: Aarhus...
GTATAATCTGAATTTAGGAATGATTCTGCAGGAGTAGATTCTGTGCGTTAGAAATAGCAGCTAAAAAACTATGTTTTTGAGGTTCCTTTGTGCTTGACGGGAATGGCCTCATAGCAGGTACTTTGTAGCCAATAATGCGATAGGGATATTTATGCAGGCGGCGGGCAATGCTCTTGGTGCCGAGCTGTCTGATTTACGCAATTACGTGATGGCCAATCTACTCTGGGATCCAAGCAAAAGTAGTCGGAAGCTAACAGACGAATTTCTTGATTTACACTATGGCCGCAGTGCCGGTCCAATTCGGCAGTTTATCAATCTGACTCATGAGAACGCACTGGCCAGCGGATTGCATCCGAACTGCTTTGGAAGGGCAAAAGATTATGCAATCGATGATGCGATCACCCGTGCAGGTCTCGATGCTTTCGCCGAAGCGATGAAATTGGCCGAAAACGAGACTGTTCGTGCTCGTGTGGAAAAGGCCTCAATCTGCGCATACCGGGCCGCCATCGAACCAATCTGGTATATACAGGATAAATCATCGGTTGGTCCCGCCTTGGCTAAACGAATGCAACCGTTGGTTAAAAGTTTCCTGGAGCTGTGCAAGAAATATGGTGTAACCCATGTCAGTGAAGGCGGCGGAATCGAAGCCGAGAATAAACGGCTTAAACGCATCGTTGGACTGTAAAGCTTACTAGGTTGTGATGGCCTTTAGTCGCACACGAAAGGCACCCTTCCCACGAACTGGAAAGATGTCAGAATTCTTCGAAAAGTCACCTCTTTCAGGAGCTGAAAAACACCTTAATTTTCAGGTGACATTATGTCTCCAAAATGTCTCCACAAATATTAATTTTGCCTATACCGAGTCCGAATAAATGTCAAATTTTGGCTGAATAATGAACATTTATTGAATATTTTTTACTAATATCGGATTAAGTATACGGCGCTGATTTTAATCAGGAAAAGCTAATATTGGCAGAAAGTCGAGGCGTAAAAATCATGTTCTCGTACAAATTTTCAACAAAGTGGCTTTGAAAGTGGAATCTCTTGATAGTTCAAGGTGAATTTTGTAAGATTATTGGTGTCACATGGAGAGACGTATGGTGTTTAACAGTGTAAATGGGAAATGTCAGGTTAGTTATATCATTTTAGGAGAAATACAATGAATCAAGGCAAAGCAGTACCAGTGGTTTTATTAGCGTGTATAATTGCGTTACAATCACCGGACACCACTGAGAAAGCGGAATCTATCGACTCGGCCGGTGTCAAAGCTCTGTTCACCGACCCGCCTCGCCAGTACAGTTCCCCCCACATTAGTATTTCAACCAATACTGCGGTTGAATATCAAACGATTGATGGATTCGGGGCATCAGATGCCTGGCGTTGTCAGTTTGTTGGTAAAAACTGGCCATTGGAGAAAAGAGAGCAGATTGCTGATTTATTATTCAGCCAGGAACTGGACAATGACGGAAATCCTAAAGGAATAGGTCTTTCATTATGGCGGTTTTATCTGGCTGCCGGAACAACCGAGCAGGGAGATGATTCTGAAATAGGTAGTAATAGTAATCCATGGCGCAGGGGGGAGTGTTTTCAGAATACAGACGGCACCTATGATTGGAGCAAGCATGAGGGCCAGCGCTGGTTTCTGGAGGCTGCGAAAGAACGGGGCGTGGAAAAACTCCTGGCTTTCACCATAGCTGCTCCGGTACATATGAGCAACAACGGAAAAGGCTTTGCTACCAAAGGGGATATCCGTTTCAACGTCAAGCCGGGTCGCCTCGACGATTATGCAAATTACCTGGTAGATGTGATGGACCATTTTAACCGGGAAGGAATATTCTTTGATTACCTGAGCCCTATTAACGAGCCCCAATGGAACTGGGATGGTCACAGTCAGGAAGGTACTCCGGCACTGAATGAAGAGATATATGCATTTGTAAAGTATATATCCCATGGATTATCATCGAGAGGATTAGATACCCGGATTGTGATTGGAGAAGCCGGATCTATTGGGCATATAGCAATGTTAAGACGGCGTAGTCGGAGAAGATTGTCAGATAATGCCCGGGGTAATCAGGCGAATTTCTTTTTCAATACTAAGTCACCTTTTTATATTGGCGATTTGCCTAATGTTGAAAAAACAATATCAGCCCACAGTTACCATTCTGTATGGCCGTTAGATAGGCAGGTTATATATCGCCAAATGCTCGATAGTGCGATTAAAAGCGCGAATCCTGATTTAAAATACTGGCAAAGCGAATATTGCATTTTACAGCGGAATGGTGAACTTGGAGGCGGATGGGGCAGGGATCTGACCATGAAAACTGCATTGTATGTAGCCCGGATAATACACAACGATTTGGTTATTGCCAATGCGGCATCCTGGCAATGGTGGACAGCAATTACCCAACATGATTTCAAAGACGGATTGGTATACTTGGATGATGGTTCTCAGGGAAATACAGGAAAAATGGGAGAAGAGGAAAGCCTGCAAAATGATGGTGCGGTCCGGGAAAGTAAATTGCTCTGGGTGCTCGGTAATTATTCCAGGTTTGTTCGCCCCGGCATGGTGCGGATAAAGTGTGAGCTTTCTGAAGAACAATCCCCGGAAAACGGAGTGCTGGTCTCGGCTTACAAAGATCCGAAAGATGGAAGCCTGGTATATGTCCTGGTCAATTTATCTGAAGAGAAAATGATGGTGGATTTAGGTCAGGATAAAAAAGCCAAAACTTATACAACGGATGAGAGCAATAGTATGGGATTCTCTTTACAGAGTTTAAATAAGGTGAAAATACCTCCCAGGTCGGTGGTAACAGTTTTGAAATAGTAGATATGCTGTAAGGGTCCAGCGAGTTCTGGGTACTAAAGAAAGGCTCTGGAAATCATCGTCATCTCTTTATTGACAATGAGTTATGAATTCATCTCTTTGATGGAAATCTGAGAGTTCTAAAAGCCATTTTGCCCTGGATTTCCACCTATTCATGATTAAACTGACCTGGATAGCAGCCGATTAAAGATGGTATAGTGTAAAGGTCCAACGACTTCTGGATGCTAAAGATTGCGATTAAAAGGCTATTTGCGAAGAGACATTAGTGATAGGATTATTCGCCTTCAGAAACAATCCATTCGCAATAGAATCCGACAAATTACGGAATTAACAGAGAAGTAAGGAGCTTTTGAGTATAAACTGAGTATGTGTATTACAGACACTCGCTCAGTTTTCGTAGAAATTGTGAGATTTTTCCACATTTTCCGAAATTATTGTAACGAATCTGCACTTTTGGCATCTGGTTGTGTAGCTGAAGTGTATTTTAGTAGTCTGAAATGCGAATAGGGAACTTAGTGATATAAGTGTTTGAATTATAAGAGGATAGATAGGTATTCGCAGTGGTCCTATTGGCGGTTGACAAGCGCAGGCTGTTTCGATCTTGCCTTATTGCCGGCACCTAATGCCGGCAGTGTTGTGCCAATATGACCAAGTCCCACGGCAGAGAGAAAGTTACGTCTGTTAATATGCATACCTTGTATGTTTCTTTTTCTGTTACAGAAGATCTTTTCCGGTAAGTTCGACCTTCTTCCCTGTTTTAATGTCTAGATCCCGCTTTCTTCCTTTGTACCGGACAATGCAATCTGTTCCGGTACGGCTGTATATGATTGCTGAAACAAGCCTGCTGTCCTTCCAGTTCATGTCTACGACAAACCCTCCGCGTGCGCGCAGTCCTATGACCGACCCCGTCGCCCAGGCTTTCGGCAAGGCCGGCAGCAAGTGAATCTCGCCGGCATGGGATTGGAGCAGCATCTCAATCGCTCCGGCGGTTATGCCGAAGTTCCCATCAATCTGGAAAACGCGACCCGGCCAGCAACCATTCCAGAGGTTGGGATACGCATTGGCAGAGACTTCCTTATGATAAAACGTGTAGGCATTCTCCGCATCCAACAGTCGCGCCCAGAGGGCCGTCTTCCAGGCGTTTGCCCAGCCGACTACGGTGCCGAACCCGCGCGCCTTCAGCGACACCGCCGCTGCTTTTGCAAGCTCGGGTGTTTTGCTCAACGATATCTGACGGCCTGGATACACGGCGAACATATGAGAAATATGCCGGTGCTGATCTTTGGGATCGTCCCTATCCACTATCCATTCCTGAAGCTGACCCCATTTTCCGATCTTCGGCCCCACCAACTTGTCCCGCATTCCAGAGAGCTTCTTGCGGTAATCGGCGTCCACACTCAGTTCCTCCGCCGCTTCAATCGTATTGGTAAACAGATCCCAGATGATCTGCTGATCATACGAGACGCCATCCTCCGTCGGACCATGCTCCGGTGACCAACCGTCCGGCGCGACCAGTCGACCATCGGGGAGCGTCTTCAAATGATCCTCCCAGTACTGGCATACTTCCTTGAGATACGGATAAGTCACCGTCTCGAGATACTTCTTATCCCGTCCAAACGCATAATGTTCCCAGAAATGCTGGGCATACCAGGCGCTTGCAGGGATGTTCCATTTCCAACCCATCCCGCCGAACGGGTTATGGGATGTTCGTATGGTAAACCCCCGAATCTTGTCGCCGTAGGTCAGCTTCGTTGCTTTGCGAAATGGCGCCAGCGATGCCGTCAGCAGATCAAAAAGAGGCCTGTGACACTCAGCTAGGTTGGCCGTCTCCGCGAGCCAGTAGTTCATCTGCAGGTTGATATTGCTGTGGTAATCCGCATGCCAGGGCGGATTGTTCCGATCATTCCACAGGCCCTGCAGATTGGCTGGCAGCGTTCCGGGCCTTGAACAGGCGATCAACAAATAGCGACCATACTGAAACAGAAGCTCGTCCAGATCCGGATCCGCCTTTCCCTTTCGGATTGCTTGAAGCCTCTGGTCAATCGGAAGCTTAAGCTGCGCATCATCGGTTTTACCCAAATCAATGGAAACGCGATTGTAAAGTGACCGGTAATCTTCAACATGCGCCGCCAGCAGCTTTGGATAGGATTGCTTTGCTGCCCTGTCTACCTGCTTTGTCACGAGCGCATGTGGGTGCTCGCCCTTCCACTTCCTGCCGTAGTCCATGACATAGCTTGTACCTGCGGCAAGGGTAATGGTCAGGCTGTCGCATCCGCTGAAAACCAGCGTGTCTTCCTCTTTCTTGATCTTTCCACCCTCGATCGCAACCAGAACCTGTGCCTCGTACTCCATTCCATTGGCCAGCGTACCAGCGAAGGTGAGGCGGTTGGATTGAGCAGACGTCTTTTCGCCATGCGCACCCGCAAGCCTGATGCGTCCGGAGTACTTGCCCCTGGCGTTTGCCGTCATCCGGGAAACCATGACCTGGTCGGGATGACTGCAGAATGTCTCGCGCACGAACTCCGTGCCATCCTGCTCATAGGCAATACGGCATACTGCCCTGCTGATATTCAATTCACGCCGATACGTCGCCGCCGGGCTGTTGGCATCGAAGGCCAGGTACAGATTTCCAAAATTCTGATAAAATCCCATGCCGGGCGCTCTATAGTTCCCGGGCAGGTTTTCATCTCCCGTCCAGAGACTGTCCACGTTAAACTGAATACGTTCTTCTGCAACCCCGCAGAAGACCATACAACCCAGGCGTCCATTGCCCAACGGAAACGATTCCTTCTCCCAGTTCGCTGCAGGCTTTTCAAGCAAAAGGATGTCATCAGCCTTCGCTATGGTCAGGCAAAAGAGGGGCAGCATAACTGCAAACGTGAAAATTGTTTTAAAGGTATGGTGATGCGATGTCTTCTGAATCATACTTGTTCTCCGTTCTGTTTCTTGTTTCTTATGTGAAACGTTCTGCATGAGACGCTCCGAAGAGACGCCGCTTGCGGTGTCTATTTCGGAGTCGCTTCTCCATGCATTTGTCCGGCTCGGCCTCGGTAGGTAGTGTTCGGTCTAACGGGGTTCTGCATTTGCCCTGTTGTCTGTGCCTTTTGCCGTTTCGCTGCAATCTGTGCCTTGCTCTCTCCTGGATTTATATACCATTCACTGTTTACGTGAGCTTCTTTAAGTATTTGTTTGATCTTTGTGACTATGTTTGGATTATCTTCTGCCAAGTCTTCTTCGCAATCTATATCCTTAGTAATGTCATACAACTCTATTGGCTTGGAAGGGTGCTGGCGGTATGCCCACCATTGATCCATGCGAACGCTTTGAGCATGCGGCGACCCGGTTCCATTTTCCCAGTAGAGATACTTATGTTTTCGTTGTTCATCTGGCTTTCCGAGCAATGTCGGGACGAGGGTGATACCGTCCGTTTTCGGAGGGGCGGCACCTGCCAGGTCGGCTGTTGTAGCGAGAATGTCATATAGCGCACAGATATGTTCGCTCTCTTCCGTCTTGATCTCTCCCTTCCAATACGCAAAAAAGGGAACACGCATACCGCCTTCATGAGTGCATGTGAATTTCCCCTTGGGCCATGGGCCTTTATTCTTAAACAAGGGATCATCTTCATGCGGAGGTCTGCCGAAGTATCCCCAGTGGCTGTAGCCGTTGTCGCCAGCAAAGAAGATAATCGTGTTATCCAGAATCCCTAATTCCTCAAGTAGTGCAACCATACTACCAACGCCACAATCCATGTGCTCTACCATAGCCGCCCATTCCTTATGCTTCTGACTCCAAGGTTTGTCTTTGTATACTCCAAGATTGGGCGTAATGCACGGGCCGTGCGGAAGCTGGGTTGCATAGTAGAGGAAAAACGGTCTGTCTTTGTTCTTTCTTATAAAAGTAAGGGCCTCTTTCTGGAACAGATCTTCTGAGTATTTTGCTTTGGCCGGGTTTTTCACGCCGTCGGGTATCAACCTACCGTTCTCGTTGTATGTATTATCATGCTCACCACTCTTATCAAGCGTATTATGTTTATACACTCGCGTCATATTGAATCCGTAATTACCCGGAAGTGGTTCCGGTTTACCATTTCTCATCAGGTAGTGAGGAAAGAAACCATGAGCGCGTAACTGATCGTAGTATCCGTAGGAGTAGTCAAATCCCTGCTTGTCAGGAGTTCCCTCGGTGTTGGGCAGGCCAATTCCCCACTTGCCGATAAAGCCGGTGGTGTACCCAGCCTGTTGCAGCACCTCTGCTACCGTGACATCTTCCGTAAGGAGATGGTCCTGTCCGCGTACGGATCGATTTGCACGGATGCGGCAATGACCCATATGCATCCCGGTCATTAAACTTGCACGAGACGGCGCACATTCAGGGGATCCACAATACGTGTTCGTGAAACGGATACCGTTCATTGCCAGTTTATCAAGATTGGGTGTGCGAAACTGTTTCTGTCCGTAGCAGCTCAAATCGCGATACGACAAGTCGTCCGAGAATATGAAGAGGATATTGGGTTTATGCGTAGGTGAAGGCGTCTGAGCAGTACTCACTGTCGATCGCAGGCCAGCCATGCCGACAACTGTTGCCATGCCAAGTTGCTTGAGAAACCGCCGTCGCCCAAAACTATGTCGGGTACCTTTCATGTTATTTCAACTCCTGTGCAGAACCTTCAGCCGCGGCTATTTGCCGTCGCCTGCATCCGGCTTGTTCGCTGGTTTCCTTCCGGTTGTTCTGGGTGTGCCAAGCGGGGCGAATTGAGCCCTTACGCCGAAATGCATTCTCCCCGTTCCGCGTTCGTGAGCACCAAGGTCCGGATGGTTCCCGTTGACCGTCTCGCAGAAATTCGGGATGACTACCGCAGCATCAACCCCCTTGCTCCCGGGCGCTAGCTGGAACATACCCATTCTGGTCTCAGGATCAAACCCTACACCCAGCACATACCGTGGTATTCCCTTCAAACCGTGCTTCTCGTGGTTTGGAGGGCAGGCAGCAGATGTAAGATCATAGTCAAAATCATTGTCTCTATGGCTGCGGCTGACGGCAATGCTGTACCGGTCTTCCTGGCGCACATTAAGAATGTTATTCCGTGTGGTACAGTGCCTTATGATCCTGCCACTACCACCCAGCCCGTTTGCACCTTTGTTGTCTTCTTGGAGAATCGTGTTGTTGAAGACATACATATGGCCCGTCATCCACTTCTCACCATCTGCGTAGCCCATCTTAATGAAAGGCCCGTGGGTCATGTCCCAGCTGCTGCCCGGAGGGCTGTAGCAACACCCTGAGACGTTCCGCCAGACGTATAGCGGTCCAATGGACACTGCTGCGTTAGCTATGGGTATCAACACATTCTCGATATAGTTGTTCCATATCCGGACGTTCTGATCACCGCCTTCGGCCTCGATACCATCATCCCAGCAGTTGGCAATGTAGTTGCAGTAGATATCGCTGTCGGCCCCTGGGAAACCTCGGTAGCCACCGTTGGACCCGGCTCCCATTGCGTCATTGAAGTAATGATCTTTGTCCGACCAGCACTCGTTGTACCGGAATACGTGATTGCCTTGAGATTCCCAGAAGACCACCGTCTGCGGGCCTGCAGGGTGTGTGGATCTGCCGTGTTTCTCTGCCCAACTGTTGGAGTCCCACGAGGGGTGATGCATCTTGCAGCGCTGGATGACGACGGCGTTGAGGTCCTTCCTGTTGCTGAAGACGCAGGCCTGGTAGTTCTTGCCCCAGCCCTTCTCGTCCTCGCTACCCCATTTGCTGATATCACAGTTCTCGATGACGATATGGTGGCCGCTGAAGAGCCGGATCCCGTGTTGCTTCACGTTTCTTATGGTGAAACCACGTAGGATAATGTAGCTCGCACGAACCTCTATCCCGATATCATCCTCGTTACTGGTGTCAATGGTGCAACCCGTGCCGTCGAAAAGCACATAAGCATCAGGCCTCCCTGATTGATTCACCGTGAGCGTCGTGTCGCGATCTGACACCTTGACTGTGGATTTCACGGGGAATTTCTCACTCCACGTGGTGCCCCTGCATTCGGTTCGCAGGTTGGTCTCGTCAAGAGTCAGCACGATGTCATAGGTCGTTCCTGGGGTCAGATTCACAAGGCTGCCGCGATAGTCAGCTTTGCATTCCGAGGTATTAAGCGGATGATAGCGCAGCGGAAAGCCCGGGCGCCATTGCTTCTGACCAGTCTCACGGAACTTGACTGACACCTTGCGATCCGGGCCTCCCTGCGCCGGGGACCAGTAAATACTGATGCAGTGGAACGTCGAAACTAGGGAGACTCCAGCCTTATCCTTGTCGTGTTTGGTCTCTGCAGAGGCCGTCCAGACAAGTGATAAGACGCCAACAAGAATCATTGAGTACACTGTGCCTCTTCTCATATTGACTTCCTCGATCAGTGAAGACCTTGTGAATGACAGCGAACGTTTCGGTTCAACGGCGGAGCGGAGCGCCGTCCGCTGCAACCGGTTGTTGGACGTCGCCACGCACCGACTCACTCCCGCGCTCCGGTTTTGGCCCGTTACTTGGTGGCGATGCAGCAATAGACTGTCGCCACGGAGCGATGGTTCGTACGCATCAAACAACCGAGAAACTCCTCCCTGACTTGGTCGAAGGCCGCGCCGCAGAAGTCACGGAGTAGCTGCATGCGGTCGAACCGACTTCGCCACGCGTCGAGGACCTCTGGTCGGGCCGGTCCGCTGAACGATAGTTCCTGGTCATTGAGCGTCAACAGCTTCGAGACCGTGAAGCCGGACCTCTCCAGGTGATCCCGCAGTTTTCGGCCCATGTGGAAATCATAGCGTCCGGCCACGAGCGCATCGTGCGCATAGGCTTTGAGCAGTGTTTTCGCCCGATCGCCGAGTGGCTCGTGGCCGAACCCAACCCCCCGGTCGCAGGTCTTCCGCCCACGCCCCGAGTGTCGTGCGCAGATCCGGGAAATAGGCCGCTGTGAAGCTGCACCAGAGACCATCTGCCACCAAATCGAGGCCCGGAGACTTTCGCAGGTCACCCAACCGGAACTCTGCGTTTGGGAGTCGTCTGGACTGAGCCCCACGGAGCAATTTCTCGTTCATGTCGAAGCCAATCACGCGAGCCCCCCGACCAACGAACTCGGCTGCCAAATCGCCTACGCCGCACCCCAGATCAAGAACGGTCTGCCCTTGGAGGGGAGGCAGGGCATCGAAGATGGTCGGCCAGTCACGCCAGGCGAATTGCCTCCTGTAGTCACTCGAGAGACTCATGATATTAGGGTTGACGGACGAGGAGGATCAACACTTCCACTGAACGACAAACGGTCGAATGCCTCACGTCCGTCCAACGTTTGGGCTGACCGTCGTTGGGAAGACGCGCAAAGCGCGAATTCTCAACGTCCGAGTCCAGCCCGTTGTTGGGCGTCATACATTTCACGTAAAGGGGCAAAGACGATGCTGCTTCCAATCTCATCGAACCGCATCGTCATCCTCAACCAAGGGCGACCCAATGGGTCGCCCTTCATTATCTCCCGGGTCTCCCGTGAACCATTACAAAAGTCTCTATTTGCCGGGCTCTTTTATTGTCCTGAAGAAGCCGACCGTGATTGTCTGGTTCCCGCTTTCCTCCTTGGCCAACACTTCGAACTGGTATGGCGTGTCGTATTCAAGAAAGTCCGCAGGAATCTGCATTTTCCCCGCAGTAGGAGGGAGATTCTGTACGTCGAGAACTCGTAGCGGATCATCGCGTTCCACGATTACTTGGTAACTGACAATCTTTATTCCCTTCGGTTCCGTAACAGGTTCCCAGCTAATGACGGTATGGTCTGGATCGACCACCGAATGGGCTTTAGGCGA